>Ga0075467_10001369_pt1 | contig 20124 bp, 18 predicted proteins | sample DEB08_DNA_9_FD_75067 | JGI IMG/M metagenome (GOLD analysis project Ga0075467, IMG submission 75067) | Aqueous microbial communities from the Delaware River and Bay under freshwater to marine salinity gradient to study organic matter... | ecosystem: Environmental > Aquatic > Marine > Coastal ... | reverse complement strand
TAGAGCCACAAATAACGCACGCTACACTGTCGAGAAAATATTTAACGTCGCTTTATTTGTCTGCTCTAGTATCGCTATTTTTACCACATTCGGGATCGTTTTCTCGGTGTTGTTCGAGTCGATTCACTTTTTTCAAAAGGTGCCATTCTTCGATTTTCTATTGGGCACGCACTGGAGCCCTCAAATAGCCATTCGTGCTGACCAAGCTGGAGCGTCAGGTTCGTTCGGCGTGATACCGCTGATCGTTGGCACCTTACTTATTTCGCTGATTGCATTGTTAATAGCCGTCCCTGTTGGGCTGATGTCAGCTATCTATTTGTCCGAATACGCGACATCTAAAACGCGCAGCATCGTAAAGCCGATGCTTGAAATATTGGCCGGCGTGCCAACCGTTGTGTACGGCTTCTTTGCCGCACTTACGGTCGCACCCGCTATTCGACAATATGGTGACAAATTGCGAGATTGGGGTGCCGACAATGATATCGGATGGTTAGCTAATTTAGCCGTATCTTCAGAGAGCGCGCTAGCGGCCGGTATTGTGATGGGAGTCATGATTATTCCGTTCGTGTCGTCGTTATCAGATGATGTTATTAACGCGGTGCCACAGAGCCTCCGTGATGGTTCATACGGGTTAGGTGCTACTCAATCGGAAACCATCAAGAAAGTTATTTTTCCAGCGGCATTACCCGGCATTGTCGGTGGCGTATTGCTGGCGGCTTCGCGAGCGATTGGGGAAACTATGATCGTCGTTATGGCGGCGGGCCTAGCTGCAAACTTAACCGTTAACCCGTTAGAAGCAGTAACCACTGTAACGGTTCAGATCGTTACCTTGCTGGTTGGCGATCAAGAGTTCGATAGCGCTAAAACACTTGCTGCCTTCGCGCTCGGTTTATTCTTATTTGTAATTACTCTAGCGCTCAATGTGATCGCTCTAAAAGTAGTGAAAAGGTATCGAGAGCAATATGACTAATTCTACTAACACTGAAGCAAGCACCGCGATCAACCAGCTCTTCGAAGACCGAACGCTGCTGGCTAAAAAGCGAGCAGTTGCGCGCAAGCGCAGAAATAGATCAGAGCAACGTTTTCGATGGGCTGGGCGCTTGTCGATCGCTTTCGGAATAGCCTGCGTTTTATTTCTCTTTACGGACATTATTAGTAAAGGAATTGGTGCCTTTACTCAGACTTACGTAGATGTCGAAATTACCTTCGACCAAGAAACGCTCGGTTTGAACTCGCAAAGCACTGAGGATGAAATCAAAGCAGCAAGCTTTGGATCATTTTACAAAAAAGCACTTAGAGATAAGTACCCTGAGATTACAGGGCGCACAGAAAAGCGCCAGCTGTACGCGATGTTCACCAGCGATATGCCGTTGATCTTACGTAATATGGTGGTTGCTGACCCGTCAATAATGGGCTCTACAAAGATTATCAGCATGATCGCCGATGATGATTTCGACACTTACTATAAGCACAGTTATGGTCGCGATCTCGATGAGGCTGAGCAAATAAGTCGGCTCAGTGACATGCAAGAAGGTTTGGTCGACAGTTTGGCTAAATCCGGCGCTGTAAAAACTAAATTCAATACCATTCTATTCACCAACTCAGACTCTCGAGAGCCAGAGCTAGCGGGCATAAAAGGAGCCATTGTTGGGTCTATATTAACGCTATTAGTGACTTTAGCACTGTCGTTTCCCATCGCCGTAGCAACAGCTATCTATTTAGAAGAATTTGCGCCCACTAATCGCATTACCGATTTCATTGAAGTCAACATTAACAATTTAGCCGCGGTACCGTCGGTTATCTTTGGCTTACTCGGCTTAGCTATTTTTATCAACTTCTTTGGTATGCCGCGTTCGGTTCCTTTGCTAGGTGGTTTCGTGCTGACATTAATGACATTGCCGACCATAATTATATCAAGCCGCGCCGCTATTAAGGCTGTTCCGCCGTCGATTCGTGAGGCCGCTCTCGGCATGGGCGCGTCAAAAGTACAAACGGTGATACACCATGTTTTGCCACTGGCGATGCCCGGTATGCTTACTGGTACTATTATCGGAATGGCGCAAGCGCTTGGCGAAACAGCACCGTTGTTGATGATTGGCATGGTTGCCTTTATCGTTGATGTGCCAACCGGTATCACCGACCCTGCAACCGTGTTGCCAGTTCAGATCTTTTTGTGGTCTGATAGTCCAGAGCGAGCGTTTGTTGAAAAAACATCCGCTGCGATTATGGTGTTATTGACATTTTTGATCTGCATGAACAGTTTTGCTGTTTGGTTGCGTAAACGCTTAGAGCGGCGTTGGTAAAAATTGGGTTACTCGCCTCTCCCTTAACACTAGTTTTAGCGTTAGGATTGTAAGGCGAGCGACAGTCTGAAAGAATAAATAGTAGAAGTACTCACATGAACACAGCACAACAATCAATGGCCGAAATAGTGAAAGAAACATATCAAACCGTAGGGTTACCATTATTAGACGACCCCAAAATGCGGGTGCGCAACGCAAACGTATTTTACGCCGATAAGCAGGCTATTTTTGACGTTAATTTGGACATTGGTAAGAACCAAGTTATTTCGATGATTGGTCCGTCTGGTTGTGGTAAATCCACTTTTTTACGCTGCTTGAATCGAATGAATGACACCATCGATATCTGTCGTGTAGAGGGTGATCTGTTACTCGAAGACCAAGATATGTACGATAAAAAAATCGACGTCGTCGAATTGCGTGCTCGAGTTGGAATGGTGTTTCAAAAGCCTAACCCATTTCCGAAGTCAATTTATGAGAACGTCGCCTATGGTGCACGAATTCACGGTTTGACAGATAATAAAGTACAACTCGATGAGTTGGTCGAAACCAGTTTAATTCGCTGCGGCCTATGGAAGGAAGTGAAGGATCGCTTAAACGAGCCGGCTACTGGCTTATCTGGCGGGCAACAGCAGCGCTTATGCATTGCGCGCGCAATTGCGGTGAATCCAGAAGTGATTTTGATGGACGAGCCGTGTTCTGCGCTAGACCCGATTGCTACCGCGACGGTTGAAGAGTTGATTCATGAGTTGAGTCAAAATTTCACTATCTGCATCGTAACTCACTCAATGCAACAAGCCGCTCGTGTGTCACAACGCACAGCCTACTTTCATTTAGGAAAACTAATTGAAGTTAATGATACCTCGCAGGTATTTACCAATCCTGAGCATCAATTAACAGAAGCATATATTACTGGCCGAATCGGTTAACTTATTGATACCAGATTGGTTAAAGGAGAAATTATGAATGAAGAAGTAATGGTAGGCGGGCATATCTCTCGCCAGTTCGACCTTGAGTTAGATGAAATTCGTTCGCGAGTTCTGAAGATGGGCGGTCTTGTTGAAGCTCAGTTGGATAAAACGCTTGAAGCTTTGCGTGACGGTGATAGTGAGGCGATTACCGATGTAGAAAAGTTAGACCGCAAGGTCAATGCCTTGGAAATGCAAATTGACGAAGAGTGCACGCAAATTTTGGCTAAGCGCCAACCGGCTGCTGGCGATCTGCGGATGATTATCGCTACCACTAAGTCGGTGCGAGATTTAGAGCGCATTGGCGATGAAGCTGAGCGGGTCGCTAATATGGTGCAACATGCGTTTGATAACGATGCATCAGTGAAAGCATTCAAGGGCCTGCTGTCGCTTGGCGAGCACGTCAAGGAGTTGTTGCATGAAACGCTGAATACCTATGCGCGTATGCAAACGCGTTCGGCGGTTATAAATATGCGTAAAGACCAAGCGATTGACGACGAGTATGCGCGTGTGTTGGTTCGTTTAGTCAATTACATGAAGAAAGACCCCGATAATATTTCTGACGCATTAGACGTTATGTGGGCAGCGCGTTCGCTTGAGCGTATCGGTGATCATTGTATTAATATTTGTGAGAACGTGATTTATTTGGTTGAGGGTGAGGACGTACGACACAAAGCAATCGATAAGGTCAGTGAGCAGTTATCGTAAGCTTGGCTATATGACCTAATAATCACTATTAGGTTTAAGCAGTCCAAGGTGTAAATATTTAAAATTTTAAATAGTTCAAGTGGCCAATCGATGCTCGTCGATTGGCCATTTTTGGTTATACTCGATTGAAATCATTCATGATGAGTTAACTTGTGGCCAATACAGCTATCCGCGACCTTCAAGGCGAAGGTCTACTTTCACCTTTCGCAAATCAAAACGTCACCACTAGCGGGGTTGTCACCGGAGTTGTGCGACGAGGTTTCTTTCTACAAACTCCAAATAAGATTTGGGATGGCAAGGGTTCTGACGCGATTTTTGTTTATAGCCGAGACTGGAAGCCGAACAAAGGTGCCGAGCTGGTAGTCAGTGGCGAATGCCTCGACTATATTAAACATGAAACCGCGAAGCCAGTTACCCAATTACGTTTTGAGTCCGCCGAGGTGAAAAATACCAGCGCCGATGGAGTAGACGCGATAACGCTTAATAGCGAGTTTTTACCGAGCGATAATGCTGAACTGGCAATACTACTAAACAGTCTGGAAGGTATGTTGCTTGCCATAGAGCCCGGCCAAACTTTTGTCTCGCCGAGTAATAAATTCGGCGATTACGTTGTTGCATTAGATTCCCCTGAACGCGACCAGAGCGCTCCGCGCACCGAGCATGGAGGCTTTATCGGCGATCAGCAAAATCACCTTCGTTGGCTGCCAGGCTTTCGCATGACAAACTATAATCATGCGCAACGTTTGAACGTCGGCGCTAAACTCAACAGCCGAATCGAGGGGCCGCTAAATTATCGTGTTGACGCGTATCAAATGGCGGTCAGTGAGCCTTTTGAGATTGATCCTAGTTTTATTGAGATAACTAAATCGAAGTTAACACCAACTGCGGGTGCGCTCACAATAATGACCTTGAACTGTTTTAATCTCGACCCTAATGTAGAATCATCGGTGCGAGTTCAAAACCCTCGGCAAGATGTTGACGATGATTGGGGAGAAGGGCGCTTTCATACCTTAGCCCAAGCGGTTGTATTACAGGCAAATTCACCCGATATCGTTGCCTTGCAAGAAATTCAAGACAGCGACGGGGCTGAAATCACAACCGTGGTTGATGCCGCTGAAACCTATCGCCTACTGATATTAACCATTAAGCAGTTGAGCGGTATTGAATATGCTTGGGTTGATTTGAGCCCTGAGCTTGGTGCCGATGGCGGCCAACCAGGCGGCAACATCCGCAACGGCTATTTGTATAATCCTAACCGAGTTAGTGTCGATGCTGACTCACTACATGTGATTGGCAAGGGCAATTGGGCGTTCGATGATTCTCGCAAGCCGTTGGTATGTGATTTTATCGAAAAAGAATCGTCTAAGCGGCTAACGCTGATTAATGTGCACCTTGCCTCAAAACGCCATCAAGAGAGCATTTTTGCACCTATAGATCCCGGATCCGATGCAAAGTTAGGTGTTAGGGTCGAGCAGGCTCATATAATTCACCGTGAGGCTATGCTAACGCTTCGTCATGGCAATGAATATTACGTTACCGGAGACTTCAACGACACTGAATCCAGTCGTACTCTAGAGGCCTTGTGTGCCGACGATGCGGTTAACTTAGTGATGCAGCTGCCACTGGTTGAACGCTACGACTATAACCACCGTGGCAAGCTGCAAGTGTTGATGCATGGAATCGTGTCCGGATCGTTGGCAAAGTCAGGTAGAGCCGAGTATGAAATCATCCATGGCAATGAGCTGATCGGTGTGATGCCGGGCGAAGACAGTGATAAACCAAGCGATCACGCCTACGTAATCGCTAAAATAACGCTTTAATTTATTGAGGAGCTACTAAGTTGAGCGTTTACCATTTTGCCTATGGGGAACACGCAACTAAAGACACTGCCTTCTTCTTCCTGGCTCTCTATTTCAAGTTCGGCCGAATGTCGTTGCAGCACGTGCTTTACAATTGCTAAGCCTAAACCCGTACCACCTCCTTCTCTTGATCGATCGTTGTCTACCCGGTAAAAGCGCTGAGTCAGGCGTTCCAAGTGCTGGGTTGCAATTCCGTAACCATTGTCTGTTACTGAAAACACGGCGCAATCTTTGCCATTGCGTTGCTCGCCCTGCCATCTCACTTTAATCAATCCGTTGTCGGGCGTATAGTTAATCGCGTTGGTGATCAAGTTTGAGAATGCACTGTGTAACTCAGTTGGTGAACCACTGAGGATAAGTGAGTGATCAATATCCAGCTCTAACGAATGCCGTTTCTCTTCCACTAATGGCCCAACAGCATCAACAATTGTATTAACCAAATTAGTAATGACCACGGGCTCATGTGGCGATATATTGGCGCTGTCTTCCAGTCTTGCCAAATACAATAGGTCGCCGACAATAAGCTCCATGCGAACGCTTTGCAGGTTCATTTGGGCCAACGGTTTCGCAAACTTAAGTGGCAGATCTGGATTGTCGCGTAAAATCTCTACATAGCCTTTGAGCACAGTCAATGGTGTCTTCAATTCGTGCGACACATTGGCGACAAAGTCTGATTGCATTTGGTTTACTTTAACCAAGCGGCTCACATCGCGAGCGATCACCATTCTTAAAGTGTTGGTATAGCGTATGCATTTAAAACTAATTGTTTGCTCGTTGTTTGACGTCGAGTTGACTACCACGCCCAGCTCAGCCTGCTTCTTTTTTGAATTGGCTTTTTCCAATAGTTGATCCACTTCTGGGTAACGAATTAAGTCACCGAAGCGCACATTACCGTCTTCCGGCCAGCGGATTCCGAGCACGGTTTTGGCATTCTTATTAGCCCACTCAATTTTGCCGTGGTCGTCTACCAGTATAATCGCGTCGGGAAGCGCGCTCACGGCCTTTCTAAACTGGGTCAAATAGGCACTCAGCTGGCGCTTGCGTTTGGAGTTTTTCGCGTTGGTGCGAATAATCGATCGATACAGGCTATGGAGTAGACCACTGACCTCGGGCATTGGATGAGTCTTCGGGTTTTCGGCCCATAGATACAAGAGGTTAAGCCAATATACTTGCCATAGTATGATGCCGATCGAGGCTACCAACATGGATAATAAAACATGCCCAACCGTGTAGCCAAATACCGCAGCTATTAATATTAAGCCGACGAATTTCCAAATATCATGTTGCATAGTGATCGTGAGCTTGAGTTAAAATTGGCTGCCTTATCAAGGTTATCTTGTGCTAGATTTATGCAGAGGTCTCTAAAAGTAAGTATCCAAGGCTTTGCATAGAGTGACTAGCTATCTTGTAGCGAGAAACGATAGCCCACTCCTCGTACAGTATCAATATAAGTGTCGCACTGATAGGGTTCCAATACTTTACGTAAGCGTCGAATATGCACGTCCACGGTGCGATCTTCAACATAAACTTGATCACCCCAAACATTGTCGAGCAACTGGTCACGTGCAAACACTCGGTCGGGGTGGGACAGTAGAAAATGCAGTAAACGAAATTCGGTCGGGCTGAAGTCTACGCTTTTCGAGTCAATCAAAACTCGGTGTTGAGTGGTGTCAATGCTGATCTTACCGGCGCTCACGACGTCGCTAAGGCTAGCCTTATCCGATAGTCTGCGCAGAACAGCCTTCATACGCGAGATCAATTCTTTAGTTGAAAAAGGTTTTTTAATATAGTCGTCTGCGCCTACATCTAGGCCTCGAATCAAATCACTCTCATTGTCTTTCGCGGTAACCATAATAATGCCGACGTGGTGGTTACCTTCGCGGCGGATTCTGCTGGCGAAATCAATGCCAGAAACACCGGGCATCATCCAATCGAGTAGAATCAGGTCAATATCACTTTGCTCTAAAATTTTTACGGCTTGATGAGCATTACTTGCGTCAGAGACCTCGAAACCTTCGATCTCCAATGCCATGCGAACCATATCGCGAATGGCTGCTTCATCATCAACAATCAATATATGTGCGCTCACAGAGTTTCCTTGGTTTGGAATTTATTTAGTATTAATCAGTTGTCATATTACATAGGTTTTATATTACAAGCTTGTGACAGTTTACCGCAAGCAAGGCATCGCACCCCATGTTTACTGAGACATCAGCATAAGTCGACAAACACATAAATATACCGGAAACTGTTTTATTGGGTTCGAAATCCTGCCATTGTCTGTCGATTAACCTACCAATAGCTGGCTATTATCGGCGGTTTCTGTCTCAATTGGAGGTATGACTAACAGGTTTTATTTCGTCCCTGAATTGTGACGAGGCCTCTTACTATTTTTAATTACCGAGGATGATTCATTTGAATGCCTTAAACTTGGTGGGCTAGTCGAGTAGAATAGCGCCAAAATAGCCATTAGGCTGAAACTTAACTTCGCTGGAAATAACCTTATTCGGCTAAGCTTAAATACCGTCACTACCGGACGGACTCTGCGTTATGAAAAATTCACGAGAACTGCAACACAGCGAGAACAAGCTGGTGAAACGACTGCATCATGGCGTCGGTCAAGCAATCGCTGACTTCAATATGATTGAGGATGGCGATCGTGTGATGGTGTGCGTGTCCGGTGGCAAAGACAGCTATGCGATGCTTGATATTCTAATCTCGTTACGCAGCCGTGCGCCGATTGATTTTGAGCTGATCGCGGTTAACCTTGATCAAAAACAACCGGGCTTTCCGGCTGAGGTTTTGCCGAATTATCTGAGCAAATTAGGCGTCGATTACCGCGTCGTCGAAGAAGATACCTACAGTATAGTCACCGATAAAATTCCCCAAGGTAAAACTACCTGCTCGCTTTGCTCACGTTTGCGCCGTGGTATTTTATACCGCACAGCAAATGAACTGGGTGCCACGAAAATTGCCTTGGGTCATCATATGGACGATATGGTTGAAACTCTATTTTTGAACATGTTTTACGGTGCTAGATTAAAAAGTATGCCGCCTAAACTTGTCAGTGACGATAAGAAAAACATGGTTATTCGCCCACTAGCGTATTGTCGAGAAAGTGACATTGAGCAGTTTGCCGGCATTCAGGGCTATCCAATCATTCCTTGTCACCTTTGTGGCTCACAAGAGAATTTGCAACGAAAGAAGATCAAGCAGATGTTGTTTGAGTGGGATCAACAACAACCCGGTCGAGTGGTCAATGTCTTTAAATCTATGTCTAGGCTCACACCGTCACATTTGACTGACCGAGAGATGTTTAATTTTGTCGATTTGAAAACCGATCATGCGGATTCTTTAACCGAGTTCGATATTGCCTTTGACGAATCCCCAATGGAAATGTTGATACAAAGGTCAAATATCAATTCGGAGATAAGCTCAGACCGGAAACTAGAGCAAAATTTGGACATCACTGCAGAGCGCTAGTGGCCCAATCGCTCAATTTATCAAGTTTTTCAACGCAACTGCAAGCACTAAAGTTGGGCGTACTTCAGACCTCGACGTTAGCCCGCAATGCGGCCCAGCCGGTCGAGCTAGATCAGAATAGGGTAGGTCGCTTGTCTAGAATAGACGCAATGCAGGGCCAAGCGATGGCGCAGGCCAATGTTGAGCGACAGAAAGTTTTGTTGAGCGAAATTGAGCGAGCGCTAACCGAAATTGAATCCGGTGACTACGGCCGTTGTGTTGAGTGCGACGAATTTATCGCAGTCGCTAGGCTAGAAGCCGATCCAGTGACGCAAAGATGTATTGTTTGCGCAACAAAGTTCGAGCAGGGCTAGCCCTCAGTCCTGTCTGAGTTTAAGCGAGCTTTTGACTCATTGGCTAATCGGACACCCCAGCTCTGGCACTACTCGCCCCATAGCTGCGCAACACGCCTGTCACGGCCGCAACCGGTGCGGTAGACACGATAACGGATTGGGTTTTTCTTGTAGTAATCTTGGTGATAGTCCTCAGCATCATAAAATGGCTTTGCCTGAGCGATGGTTGTCACAATATCGTCCACGAAGGGTTTATTTGCTTTTAACGCTGCGAGAGACTTTTCGACAACTGATTTTTCGCGATTATCGGCGTAGAAAATTGCTGATCGATAGGAGCTACCTTTATCGCAGAATTGACCGTCGGGATCTGTTGGATCTATATGTTTCCAAAAGTATTCTACTAGCTCAGAATAACTTACTTTAGCTGGGTCGTATTCAACCTGCACTGCTTCATAATGGCCAGTTTCAGTATACGATACAGTTTTGTAGTCAGCGGTCTCTGCGGCCCCGCCGGTATAGCCAGATTTAGCCTCGAGCACACCGTCAAGTTTTTCAAAATCAGATTCAATGCACCAAAAACACCCGCCAGCGAAGATCGCAGTTTTGGTGCTGCCGACAGTCTTGTTACTGCTAGTTGCTTGCTTAGTCTCTGGGGTTGATTGCGCATAAGTATGTCCTATGCAGAATAGCGATATTGCAGCGGCTATAGCCAATATTGAAACACGTGTATTCATGTTTTGACGTTCCATTAATTTAGAATCATTAAGAATGTAGAGTCAGTAAGTTACTGAGTATGGTTTAAATGTTATGCTTGACTATTGACATCATAGCCAATGTGAGAGAAGACCGCGTTAGTAGATGAATTATCACTTTTCATCGACCAACCTACACCGTCAGGTCGCGACACATTTAAATTGCCTGCTATTAATTGGCTCCCTATGGTGAAAATGATTTGCAGTTGCAAGAAATCTAGTTTGGCATTGGCTGTTACTTTTGACATTCAACTTAATGGCCTAAGAGCTCTTTCGACAATTACCCTCAAACACGTGAAAATCGCGGAATGTAATGGACGCTAAAGAAACTACTTGAATGAATGACACCATCCTCAACAGCGTCGTCGATAAGAAAAATAATAATTTAACCACGCGTTTTGTGGTTACCGGAATTATTGCAATTATTATTATTGTCAGTGTCATGACACTGCGTGGCTATTATGTATTACGTTCTACGGGCGTAGAAACCGAAGGGCAGCGCATCGCCGTTAAAGTGTCTGAAGTGGTCGGCATGGTGAGTGACAGCGCAGATAAAATTGAAGGTCACCACGTATTGCGTATCGGAGAGTCCTTCAAGCATTTAAATGGGATAGAGTCTGCCACGATTTTCACGCTCAATTTACAACCATTTTGGCCCAAGACGTCGGCGACTCCTTTAAGCATCGCCGAGAAAAAAGTAGTAACAGCGCTGCTAAGCGATCCGAACTTAGATGGGCAGGTTATTGATTTGAGTTTTACGTCGTTAAGTACTTGGGTCGATGGCCCTCTAGGTCGGACAAAAGTACTGCCGGTGTTGATTAAACTTAAAGACCCAGACGGTAAGGTTTTTTCGATAGCTCGAATCGATTATAACTTTGAGGATGCGCTGAACTATGCTCGCTTTTTCGGCTTTCGTGTATTGGTCTTCACTTTGCTTTGTTCGACAATTTTGTTTCTAGCCTTGTACTACACCTTTCGACGCGGCATTAAAACAATTGAGCAACAAGAAAAGAAATTAAACCATCAAATCAGCCGGCTCTCAAATTTACTGTCGATTAACAAATTAATGCAACAGAGCATGAAAACGGCCAGCGCCCGAGCGGTGGAGTTGAATGAGCAGTTTTTACGCCGAGTAGGCGCAGACTTACACGACGGCCCCGCACAGATGATAGGCTTCGCGGTAATGCGACTTCATCAGGTTTCAAAGCAAGAAGCTGCCCAAATGTTCGGCCCCGAGTTTCATGCTGTTAAAGAGGCTCTTGATAGCTCTTTAGAAGAGATTCGTGGTATATCATCTGGTTTAGTGTTGCCTGAGCTAGAAAAGCTGAGTTTGGAGGAGTGTCTTCGTAAAGTAGTTGTATTGAATAGCGCGAAATCTGATGCTGAAGTAGCTCAGTACTACCAAGAATTGCCAAGTAATATTCCATTACCTGTGAAAATTTGCGCTTATCGCTTTATTCAAGAAGGTTTGAACAATGCCCACCGACATGGTGGTGCTAAGAAATGTCGGCTTTCAGCGTATGTCAATAAACAAGAACTGGTAATCTCTTTAAAAGATAATGGAGTCGGGTTTAGAAAATCTAAACTAAAAGAAGGCGGCGCTCATTTAGGACTTGTAGGGTTAAAGGATCGAATTGAGAGTATCGGTGGTAGCTTCAGCATCAATAGTGAGCTTGGCGTTGGCACTGCCTTGAAGTTAACTATTAGCCTGGCCGATGATGCATAAGGCTGAAAGCCCTTAGCTTACAATACAACGCCATTAGCGCTCATAATACAAAGCCCTTAGAGCTAACAATACAAAGCAATTAGCACTAATGCTAATTGCTTGAAATTTTACTATCATTGTCGATAGTAGTTTTTTTAAATACTAGAATAGTCTTCCAAGAGAAGTGCCTTTCTATACTAATGACCTTTTATGGTCCACGCGTTGCTGATAAAAAATGTCTGATTTAATCTCTATAATTGTTGTCGATGATCACCCCTTATTCCGCGAGGGCGTAGTTACCACTTTAGTGGAAAGCGGCAAGTTTGATGTCGTAGCCCAAGCTGGCAACAAAGACGACGCCATCATACTGGCTGAAAAGCATTTACCCGACTTGATGCTACTAGACGTATCAATGCCTGGCGGCGGCATAGAGACCGCCCATGAAATAGCAGACCGGGTGCCAATCATTAAAGTAATTATGTTGACAGTTTCTGAGCAAGAGCATGATGTGCAAGCGGCACTCAAAGCTCAAGCTCGAGGTTACGTCTTGAAAGGTGTTGCGTCGGACGATTTAGTTAATATTTTGCAGGATATTAGCCGTGGAGACTCGTATATCTCTCCAAATTTAGCCGTTAACCTGCTGATGCGAAGCACTGAGGATGCGCATAAAGATACACCTGATGATTTCGACTTAAATGATCGTGAGCGACAAATTCTCGAAAAACTCTCGATAGGGATGAGTAACAGAGAAATTGCTGATGACATACATTTAAGCGAAAAAACGGTCAAACATTATATGACCAATATTATGCACAAGTTGCACGTGAGTAACCGTGTGCAGGCCGCAATCAAAGCTTACGAAATGGGTAGGCAGTCTGGACGAAAGTGAGAACGACGTTTACTTGACTGAGAAAGACGCCTAATTAACATAGTTAGGCTAAATTACAGACTTTAGTCTGATCAATTGGCTACCTTCGTCCATAGTGTTATTGGCTTGATAACAGTAAAGTTAACGGGTGGTTAGGTAGGGTTTATAAATCAGCTTCAGCCGCTTCAAGTTTTGGGTAGGGTTGGGTAAATCCGTTTAAGCTGGAGTCTGATTTGTATTTTTGATAAGAGGTTTTGTAGGGAAACCGATGACGATCAAATTATTGCTAAACCAGTAAGCTCCCCTTTTTGGGGAGCTTTTTTTTTGCTAAATCCTGGCTTCAGTCATGTGGCTTGCGATACTTCACTGCTCGACAATACCTTAGCGCAGCAAAATTAAGTTGATATGCGCTCTAACAATCTAGTTAACGATGCTTTCGTCGCTGATAATAGTCACCTAACAGCATTTCAAACTGCAGACCGAACTGGATGGCACTTTTGTATGATCGATGAGGCTGATCTTTTTCCCACCTCAAATCAAAGCCAGTCTCCATAAATAGCCAATTTCTCAAGATTGGGCAAATATAGGTAAGTGTTACGCCGTATTCAGGTACTGATACCGCAGATTTTTCTTCGCCGCGTAAATATATGCTCGACGAAATTCCACGCTTATCGCTTAGAGAATGGTGCCATGAAGTATCGGCGAACCACTCAATTTGCTCCGCTTCTTCCGTGTATTTTACGCTCCCATGGGTCACCCAAATATCATTGTCGCCTATTAACTTGGTGAAATCAGCGCTACTGCTTATCCCAAAGCCGTCTTGTTTTCGCCAAAATGCGGTTTGAGTCGTGTGTAAAAACTTATCATCGGCCATTCGAAACATGTATCTGTACGCTAACTTAGCATAAGGGCTAACGCCACTACTAAGTTTTGCGCCGACCGACACATCAAAACCATTGCTGTCTTCACTCGGTGCACGGTAGCCGAGGCCGACCAACCATTCGCTATCTTCATCATTAGTAGACCTTAGGCCTACATTGTTTAGTCGGTCCTGGCTTACTTCTGTGTTAGCGAGATAGCTGTCTTCTTCTACTCGGCCGACAAAAGCCTTTAGACGCTTGCTAACATTCGGCAATTCGGCATTTATCCTTACTCGGATGCGAGGGTCTAAGCCATCGATTTCATCTTGCTTGAAGCCGATTGAAAGTTTCCCGGTGAACTTCTCACCCTCAAATTCTTCGTCGTCGCCAAATAGGCCATCCAACCAGCCTGCGGTATTACATAGCCTTGAATGAGTTTCAGCGCGTAAACCGTTTACCCACTCTTCGCTGGCGCGTTCAGGTAGGCAGCCATTGCCGTCTTTGGCTAGCTTTTGATCGGTGTTAGACTTGATTTCAAGATCGCTAATTACCGGCTTAACCTGCTCAGTCTGATCTGCCACAGCGACTTGCGAGACTAAAATCAGGTTCGAGATAAGCGCGATAAAGGAAAAACTTTGCCAACATTTATTCATATTATTGTTATTTTTTTTGATATGAACCTAAAAGTTATCATAGTCATCAGAAGGATAGTATCGTTCATAGTCTATTTCGTCACTTACTAGGCTACTGTCAATCAATGCTTTTACATCAGATTCCACCTTGGTGATGTACTCGCTCTGATCAGCTCGCTCGGCAGATGTGCGTAAGGCGCTACCCCAAGTAGCTACATGAGTATTGTTTATACGTCGGATGTCATTGTCTTGCGACCACTCATTGGCGATCAAAATACCAAGTGCTCGGATCCTTTTCGCCATCCTCTGCTTATCTTTTTGATTATCAATGGAGGCTAAAAATCGTTCTGAAACACGATTCCACCCGTTTGGATACAAAATGGTTCCTTGATAAAAACGTACAATCCACACTAGGTGGGCCTCTAGTACTTCCGGTTCGGCAGTGCTTATCTGTCGGTTTTCTAGAAACGCTTTAACGAAAATCTTTCGGTCGGGGAGGTCTGCGGGCCAATTTTTCTTGGCAGCTAGGGTGCTACAACCAACAAGCATGGCCAATGTAAGAATGAGGGAAAGATATAAAAAAGGTTTATGCATTATTTTGCGGGCTTCGAGACTAGGTTTTTAATAATATTGTCTGTAAATCGGATGATATGTCAATTTTAATGCAAATATGGTCATTTAGGAGACATTGTTCAGTGCCGTCTTTGCGATATACTTGAGGAAGTTATATATTATTGATATTAAACTGAGATCCAGTTGTTAAGTTTCGTAACATATTTGCAATAAATATTGGAAACATGACTAGAACAATGTTTAATAACACAATCTTTGTGGTGGTTGGTTTAATTTATATTTTGCTGTGATCGATGACGGGTTGTTTAGATCGAGCGTGAAAATCACCGGGGAGACTCTTTAAACCCAACTCGACCTCACTGACTGTCGTCAAGGGGTTGTATTTAGGGTTAGTAATTTATTTTAGCGCACACTGTAGGGGTATATTGTGGATCTAAGAAAACGTCGTAGCCAAGAAAAACTTCAATTAGCTTTAGCACAGCATTTACAAAGCAAAACTATTGATGAAATCACCATTGGTGAATTGACCAAAACCGCCGGGGTAAGCCGGCAAACATTCTATTCAAACTTTGATAGCAAGCAGTCGATTCTGTTGTCAAGAATAGAGTCGTTGTTTGAAAAAGCATGGGTTAAAACCGAGGTGCTTATTCAAAATTCAGAAATCGGTCGCGAAGAATTCGTAGAAGTAAGTGTTCGTAACTTGCTTGAAGAATGCGACAAAGAGCGAAAAATGATGCGAGCGGCCTTTACTGGTCAAGCTGGCATTCAATGTTTGTCGTTATTGAAAACATTGATTGCGAGACTTATTTCAGATCGTATTTTGTTTCAATTCAATCACAACTTTAATGCTCACCAGTTAGATACAATTTCTGACTTTTATGCTGGTGGCGTTATCGGCACGGTTCAAGGTTGGCTGGTTGATGATAGTGCAATGAAAGATATCAATTCAGTTGCGCGCCAGATCGGCCGACTGATACCACATGGTTTAGATGGCTACATAGCCAAGCCGTGTTAGATAGTTACTTTTGTTGAAGAAACTTTTGTTGTACAAACTTCGATTTTTGAAGAAACTTTGATCACAGGAGCCTAGTAGTTAAGGCTCCGAGCTAAGGCTTTAAAAGGCTAAGGTTTGCTAGTAAACGAAAGGCACTCGAGATTCTCGAGCGCCTTTTTTTTTGAGTGGTAAGTTGTTGTCTTTTTATGCGCGCTCGACGTACTCGCCAGTTTCAGTATTGACCTTTATCTTTTCACCAATATTTACAAAGGTCGGTACAGTAATGCGAATACCTGTTTCCAGTAATGCGGGCTTGCCGCCGCTGGCCGCCGTCTGACCTTTGATAACACCTTCGGTATCGGTAACTTCTAGCACTACATTGGGCGGTAAGTCGACGCCAATCGGGGTTTCGTCATAGAACATGACTTGCACATCAGTATTTGGCAATAAGTAACCTGTTTGCTCAGTTAGATCGTCGGCGCTTATTGTCAATTGCTCGTAGTTTTCTGAGTCCATAAAAATGTAGTCACTACCCTCGGCATACAAATACTGCATTTTACGGGGTTCTACATGTGGCTTTTCAACCTTATCGGTTGAACGAAAGCGCTCGTTTAACTTAGTGCCATTGATGATGTCTTTTAGTTCGCATTGAACGAAGGCACCACCTTTCCCTGGTTTAACATGGCTTTTCTTGAGCACCCGCCATAAATTGCCTTGATGTTCGATTAGACCACCGAGGCGGATTTCATTTGCTGATATTTTTGCCATGATTATTCTTTGAGAGTATTTCTCTGTGTTTCGGTTATTAGCTTTTCCTGATTATAGGCGAATCAAGCTACGAATGCCTCGCTCATACGCGGTATAATCTGGGTAACTAAATTAACCTTGTATCCCCAATAATCCTTACCGTGTCATTTGATCACAAAACCTTCCTGCAAAACGTTGGCCAAGGGCCAGGCATCTACCAGATGTTCGACTCTGAAGGTGCATTGCTATATGTCGGCAAGGCTAAAAATTTAAAGAACCGCTTGTCGAGCTATTTTCGTACCACCGGCTTATCGATTAAAACCGAAGTCATGATGAAAAAAGTAGTCGACGTCCAGGTAACGGTAACCTTCACTGAAAACGAAGCGTTGATCTTAGAGTCAAACCTGATCAAAGATCGCAAGCCTCGCTACAACATTCTACTTCGCGATAGCAAAAGCTACCCATTCATACATATAGACGACTCGCATGACTTCCCTCGATTAAGTTTTTATCGAGGAGATCGAAGTGCACCAGGCAAGTATTTTGGCCCATATCCAGGTGTTTCAGCAATACGTGAGACCCTGTCACTGCTACAAAAGGTACTACCTGTACGCCAATGCGATGACGTATTCTTTAGCAATCGATCTCGACCTTGCCTACAGTATCAAATTAAGCGCTGCAGTGGCCCATGCGTGGGCTTAGTAAGCAAAGAGGCATATTCTAAAGATATCGAGCTAGCGGGCATGTTTTTACAAGGTAAAGACGAGTCACTCAATGAGTTGCTGCAAAGCAATATGGCGACGGCCTCTGAGGATTTGAAGTTTGAAGAGGCGGCCGGTTGGCGTGACCGTATAAACGCGCTGCGAAGAGTGCAGTCGCACCAATCGATCACCTCTGGGCATAGTGATGTTGATATCCTCACGGTGGCAAGCTTGCATGGCAAAGTCTGTGTAGAGGTAACCTTTATTCGCGGCGGCCGACACAGCGGCAGCAACGGCCATTACCCGAAAGTCTTATTAGAGTTTACCGAAGCTGAAATTCTGTCGGCGTTTATCACTCAGTATTATCATCGTCGGCAAGCGCCAAAAGAAATTATTATCGGCATAGAGCTCGAAGGGCAAGCCGAACTCGAGACGTGGTTAACCGAACAGTCAGAACGCAAAGTAATAATTACTAATTCGGTTAGAGGCCCACGGCGCGATTGGTTAGCGATGGCGCAACTGAATGTGACCGAGCGGCTTAAACGACACTTATCAGAGACTCAGAGCGTGCAAAAACGATTGCAAGCATTGACCGATGTGTTCCAGCTAGAGCAAACCATCGGTCGTATTGAGTGCTTTGATATCAGTCACACCATGGGCGAGCAGACGGTTGCCAGTTGCGTGGTTTTTACCGATAAAGGCATAACTAAATCCGATTATCGCCGATACAACATTAATAATATTACCCCTGGTGATGACTACGCAGCGATGCGACAGGCTATTCAACGGCGTTACAAGCGCGTGCTAAAAGAAGAGGCCAAGCTGCCCGATGTGTTATTGATAGATGGCGGTAAAGGGCAGTTGTCTTCGGCGGCTCAAATCATGCGTGAGTTACAAATTAACGACGTGCTGTTGGTCGGCGTTGCTAAAGGTGAGGGTCGTAAACCTGGTTTAGAGACACTCTTTATAGAGGGGCAGTCTGTCGGTATTAAGCTAGCGGCTAACTCAGCGGCAATGCACCTAGTGCAGCAGATACGCGACGAAGCACATCGTTTTGCCATTACCGGCCACCGAGCCCGACGAGGCAAAGCTCAAACACAATCTGTGTTACAAGAAATTCCTGGTATTGGCGCTAAACGCAGGCAAGCGTTGCTAAAGCACTTTGGTGGTCTTCAGGGCATTCAGCAAGCTGGTGTGAAAGACTTAAACAAAGTGACCGGTATTAATGACGACCTAGCTGAAAAGATATATCAACATCTGCAAAAATAGACTCGATAACACCCCTAAGCCTAGCCATTTTCAAATCAGTTTAGTGTTACACTTCGCACATAATTTGACCATATTTTTAAGCAATGATAAACATACCTAATTGTCTGACCTTTTTCAGAATCCTCGCCATACCGTTAATCATTGGCGCGTATTTTTCTGGCTGGGCGTACGCTAACTGGTATTGCGCGGTGTTATTCGCCCTGGCCGGTATCAGCGATGCGCTCGACGGCTATTTAGCCAGACGTTGGAATCAAACGTCTAAACTCGGCGAATTTCTAGATCCAGTCGCCGATAAATTACTAGTCTCAACCATGTTGCTGCTGGTGATGAGCAACTTTGAACTGCAACAGGCATTATGGTCCAAGTTCTTGTTTGTGATAACCGTGATCATTATTATCAGCCGCGAGATCACCGTCTCAGCATTAAGAGAATGGATGGCCGAGCTAGGTAAACGCGCAAACGTAGCGGTATCTCAAGTTGGTAAATACAAAACCGGCATTCAGATGTCAGCGATAGGCGGATTATTGTTTGCTCAACCGTTATTTGGTTTGCCCATCTTGTTTATGGCCGAGATGCTGTTGTACGCGGCTGGAGTGCTAACCATATGGTCGATGACTATTTATCTTAGAGCGGCGTATAAAGCGGTAAAAGATGATTAGAAATAGGCAATGGAACTATTTCGAAAAAAATTGAAACAATCATTGACTCATATTTCTAACTGCATATAATAGCGCCCACTCAAGCGGGAATAGCTCAGTGGTAGAGCACAACCTTGCCAAGGTTGGGGTCGCGAGTTCGAATCTCGTTTCCCGCTCCAGAATACCGAAATCGGGAAAAGCTCATACTTTTCCCGTTTTTGTTTTAGAATAACTTTATCTTTTAGCGTTAAAATAGAGTTGAAGTAGATCGTCTGACGGCTCGATGGCAGAGTGGTTATGCAGCGGCCTGCAAAGCCGTGTACGCCGGTTCGACTCCGGCTCGAGCCTCCACTCTTCATTAAGGAGGCGCGTTAGATTATCTCGGCCTTGGACGTGCAAGGCTAAAGACAAGGGATTCAATCCCAGCAATGTTTTTCCCGTTAGCCCGGGTGGCGTTGTGGTAGACAGTAGCTCGAAGAGTTGCATTAGGCTAAAGACAAGGGAGCCAATCCCAGCAATATTTTTTCCCGTTAGCCCGGGTGGCGAAATTGGTAGACGCAACGGACTTAAAATCCGTCGGTGGAAACACCGTGCCGGTTCAAGTCCGGCCCCGGGCACCATTCATTTCCACATGTTTGGCACTAACAAAAATAGTGTAGCAATCAAATTTTAAGCGGGAATAGCTCAGTGGTAGAGCACAACCTTGCCAAGGTTGGGGTCGCGAGTTCGAATCTC
>Ga0075467_10001368_pt1 | contig 20138 bp, 16 predicted proteins | sample DEB08_DNA_9_FD_75067 | JGI IMG/M metagenome (GOLD analysis project Ga0075467, IMG submission 75067) | Aqueous microbial communities from the Delaware River and Bay under freshwater to marine salinity gradient to study organic matter... | ecosystem: Environmental > Aquatic > Marine > Coastal ... | reverse complement strand
CATGTATGCTATCGTTTTTGGAAATATGGAAGAGAAGTAGATCCTTTTAAACAAAAGCTGCCCTCAGCAAAACCTTTAAAGAAGAATTTAATTCCTCAATTTAATAAATTTATCAAGCCCCTTAAAAATCAGCTTGACAACATAAAATATCCTATAGAAACTATTCAATTAGTTGCTCAAAACTAACCAACAATGCCACTACAAAATATAAATCCTACGACTACTAATGCTTGGAAAAAATTAGCATCTCATTATAACGAGATGCAATCATTTTCAATTCAAAAAGCTTTTAAATCAGATGCTGAAAGAAAAGAAAAATTCTCAATAGATTTTAACGATCTTTCTTTAGATTTCTCAAAAAACAGAATAGAACAAAAGACACTAGATTTACTAGTTGAGCTTGCAAATGAAGCTGAATTAAAAGATGCTATTGACAAGTACTTCTCTGGAGATGTCATCAATGTTACTGAAGAAAGAGCGGTGCTGCATACTGCCTTACGAAGTAACTCTGAAGATGAAATACAAATAGAAAATAAAGACATTAAACCTGAGATAAAAAAAGCACTCCGAAAAATTAGAGCTTTTTCTAACAAAGTCATTTCTGGAGACTGGAAAGGGTATACGGGTAAAAAAATAACAGACATTGTTAATATTGGAATTGGTGGATCTGATTTAGGTCCCGATATGATTGTAGAAGCTTTACAATTCTATAAAAATCAATTAACAACACATTTTGTTTCTAACATAGATGGAGATCATGTTTCCGAAATTCTAAAAAAATTAGATCCAGAAACCACCTTATTCGTCATTGTTTCTAAAACTTTTACTACCCAAGAAACTATTACCAATGCAAACACCATTAAAAACTGGTTTTTAAAGTCTGCTTCTCAATTTGATATTGCAAAACATTTTGTGGCGGTTTCTACCAATTTAGATGCGATCGATGCATTTGGAATAGATCCAAAAAATGTATTTCCAATGTGGAATTGGGTTGGGGGTCGTTTTTCTTTATGGTCATCAGTTGGTTTATCCATAAGTCTTTCAGTTGGTTTTGACAATTATAAATCACTATTAGATGGTGCAGAAAAAATGGATTTGCATTTTAAAAACAGTGAATTTGATCAAAATATTCCGGTACTCTTAGCACTATTAAGTATTTGGTATAACAATTTCTACAAAGCAGAGTCTGAAGCAATTTTACCTTATACGCAATACTTAACAAAACTTGCCCCTTATTTACAGCAGGCAATTATGGAGAGTAATGGTAAAAGTGTCGATAGAAACGGGAATGATGTAAACTATCAGACCGGAACAATAGTTTGGGGAAGTACAGGAACCAACATGCAACATGCTTTTATGCAGTTAGTACATCAAGGAACAAAACTTATTCCTACAGATTTTATTGGTTATGAAGAATCTTTATACGGATTAACCGATCATCATCAAAAATTGATGGCCAATTATTACGCTCAAATGGATGCTCTAGCTTTTGGGAAATCAAAAGAAGATGTTCATTTAGAATTAAAATTCTCTGGAGATACTTCTAAGATTCAAACTCTTATGCCTTTCAAAGTATTTGAAGGAAACAGACCAAGTAATGCTATTTTATTTCAAAAACTAACACCAGTATCTTTAGGAGAGTTAGTTGCGATGTATGAACACAAGATATTTGTACAAGGTGTCATTTGGAATATCTTTAGCTATGATCAATTTGGAGTTGAACTAGGTAAAGAATTAGCAAAAAAGCTTTTGAATAACGCCTAAAAACACATTTTATTCTTTTTTAAATTTTCCTTTAATAATTTGTTAATAAAACGGTTAATATCTAATTAGTTGTAAAACAGATTTTTACTCAATATAAACTTACATTTAGTCTAGTTAATATTTTGTTAAAACTTAACATTAAGTTAACATTGCAACTCTCAAAATAAAAGACTTTTGCAGAGCATTTAATAACATTAATATCTAATAATGAAAAATTTTAAGAACTTATTATTCGTAGCATTATTTTTTACAGTTGCTACTCTAATTGGACAAACAAAAATTTCTGGAACCGTTGTAGATAATACAAACGAAGGATTACCAGGAGCAAGTGTTGTAATTAAAGGTACAACTAACGGAACTGAAACTGATTTTGACGGAAAGTTTACACTTACAGCTACATCAAACAGTGGAACTATTATTATCTCTTATTTAGGTTTTAAAACTAAAGAAGTTGCTTTTACCAAAGCAGGTGATTTAGGAAACATTAAATTAGAAGAAGATGGTAACATTTTAGAAGAGGTAGTATTAAGAGGTATTGTTGATGTCGCTAAAGACAGACAAACTCCAGTAGCAAAGTCTACAATTAAAGCTGCTGAAATTCAAGACAGATTAGGTTCTCAAGAATTTCCTGAGATCTTAAACAATACTCCATCTGTATATGCAACTAAAGCTGGTGGTGGTTTTGGAGATTCTAGAATTAACATTCGTGGTTTTTCTCAAGAAAACATCGCAGTATTAATTAACGGAGTACCTGTTAATGATATGGAAAACGGAGCAGTATATTGGTCTAACTGGGCTGGTATCGCAGATGTAACTACTGCTATGCAAGTACAAAGAGGACTAGGTTCTTCTAAATTAGCGATCTCTTCTGTTGGAGGAACCATCAACATTATTACTAAAACTACAGATTTAAACGAAGGTGGTAATATCACTTCTTCTGTTGGTAATGATGGTTACTTTAAGAATGTTGCTTCTTATAATACTGGAAAAAATGAAAACGGATTTGCTGCTTCATTTTTATTAAGCAGAACAGCTGGTAACGGTTATGTTGCTGGAACTGAATTTGAAGGTTACAACTATTTCATCGGTTTAGGATGGGACAAAGGAGCACATAACTTCCAATTTATGTTAACTGGAGCACCTCAAGCGCACAACCAAAGAACTTCAAGTTTCTTTAACACTGCTACCATTGGTGACTACTTAAAATTTGGAAAAAAATACAACTATAACCATGGTTATTTAAATGGTGAAGAGTTTAACTGGAGAAGAAACTTCTACCACAAACCTGTAACTTCTTTTAACTGGAGCTGGGATATCAACGAAACTTCTTCTTTAACAACTTCTGCTTACGCTTCTTTTGGACGTGGTGGAGGAACTGGAGATATCGGTAGATTAGACGGAAACTTTGCTAGTTCTAGTAGATTTAGAGATCCTAACTCAGGATTAGTTTTATGGGATGAAATCGTAAAAGCAAACTCTGGACAAGGAGGTACTTTTAGTAATGGTTTTTCTTATACAAACCCTGCTGATCCATCAACTGGATTACAAATTGTAAATGATGACGAATTAAGAAGTACTGATTTACCAGCTGGTTTAACTAGAAGAAACGGATTTATTAGAAGAGCTTCTGTAAACTCTCACAACTGGTTTGGTTTATTATCTAACTACAGTACGAAATTAAATGACAAGTTAACATTAGACTTTGGTATTGATGTACGTTCTTATACAGGATTACATTACAGAAGAGTTGATAACTTATTAGGAGCTGATGGTTACCGTGATAACGATGACATCAACAACCCTTTAAACGTGATTTCTCAAGAAAACAGTTCTGATTTAGGACAACAGTGGAATGTGTTTAGAAGTTCTGATGACGAGCAAAAAATTAACTATAACAACGATGGTAAAGTTCGTTGGTTAGGTGCATTTACTCAATTAGAGTATGTAGGTGACGAAGTTACAGTATTCGTTCAAGGAGGTATTTCTCAACAAGGATTTAAAAGAATTGATTACTTCAACTTCTTAGATTCTGACCCTGATCAAGAAACTGGATGGGAAAACATTATTGGTGGAAACATCAAAGGTGGTTTGAACTGGAACATTGATGAAAACCATAACGTATTTGCAAATACAGGTTACTATTCTAAGCAACCTTTCTTTGATGCTATTTTCTTAAATAACACAAACAACGTTAACCCTAACCCAAGAAACGAAAAAGTTTTAGGTATTGAATTAGGATACGGTTATACATCTGAAAAATTCAGAGCAAACGTTAACTTATACAGAACTCAGTGGACAGATAGATTTATCTCAATTTCTTCTAGATTTGGAGGAGTTCAAGGTAATGCTGATATCCAAGGTGTAGAGCAATTACATACTGGTATCGAATTAGATTTCACGTATGACATTACTGACGACTTTAGATTAGTTGGTATGGCTTCTGTTGGTGATTGGGAATATGCTGGTGACGTTTCTGGTACTGCATTTGATCAAAATCAAACTCCAATTGGAACTCAAGAATTATTCTTAGACGGAATTAAAGTTGGTGATGCTGCACAGTTTACTGCTAGATTAGGTTTTGACATTGATGTAACTGAAAACTTCAGAATTGATTATAGCCAACGTTTTGTAGATAAATTGTATGCACAAATTAACGCAGAAGATTTTGACACTGCTGTTAATGATGGTTCTTTACGTTTACCTGGTTATTCTTTAGCTGATTTAGGAATGTCTTATAAATTTAATTTAAAGGATAATAATAATCTAAACTTAAGATTAAACATAAACAACTTATGGAATACTGAGTATATTTCAGAATCTTTAACAAATAACTTTGCTGGTGCAGGAGATGCTACTTACCAAGGTTTAAACGTTAATAACAAAGCTTTCTTTGGTTTTGGAACTACTTGGAACTTTACAGTAAGATATAACTTCTAAGAAGTTTATAATATATTTTAAAAACCACCTTGGTTCTGAAACAAGTTCAGAATTAAAGGTGGTTTTTTTATGAGTAAAATTTAGTACTTTTAAACCATTAAAATTTAGAAATTATGATGAAAACTATCCACTCTTATTGGGCTTATTTAGTCCTAATTGTTTTATTATTAGCAGTTGTAAATGCCATTATTGGTTTTGTGAAAAAACGAGAATTTTCAGACAAAGATTTACGAATTGGTTTATTTACCTTAATATTTTCTCACATTCAATTATTAATTGGTCTTGGTTGGTATTTCTCTAGCCCTTATTTTAAAGCTCTAAAAACTAGTGGTAGTGAAGTGATGGGAGATAGTGCAACTAGACTTTTAGCTGTTGAACATCCTATTATGATGATAATTGCCTTAGTTTTAATTACCATCGGTTGGTCTAAGCATAAAAAGAAAACAGAAGATGCTGCAAAATTTAAAACCTTTGTTATTTTTTATGGGATAGCACTTGTATTAATTTTAGCTAGAATCCCTTGGAATCAATGGCCAACATTTTAAATCTTAACTCCTGATTTTACTCAGGATTTTTTTATTTCTATGAAAATAGTTAGTTATATTTTCTCATCCATATTTGGATTCGTATTTTATTTAATACTACTAATTTTCCATCCGCTACAATGGCTTGGTTTAAAAATTGGATATCAAGCGCATAAAAATGTGGTAGATGTTCTCAACTGGTTTTTAACAAGGTCTTTGTTGTTAATTGGCAATACGGTTCATTTCAAAAAACATCATCCAATTCCAGAAAATACAACAATCATTTTTGTTGCCAATCACCAAAGTTTATTTGACATTCCTCCTATGATCTGGAGTTTAAGAAAACACCATCCAAAATTTGTTTCTAAAATAGAACTTGGAAAAGGGATTCCTAGTGTGTCATTTAATTTAAAGCATGGTGGTGCAGCATTGATTAATAGAAAAGATCCTGCGCAAGCATTAAGGGAGTTAGAAAATTTTGGGAAAAGAATTCATGATAATACTTGGTCTGCTGTAATTTTTCCTGAAGGAACAAGAAGTAGAGATGGAAAACCAAAGAAGTTCTCTTTAAACGGTATTAAAATGATGGTAAAGTATAATCCTGAAGCTTATATAGTTCCGATATCTATCAATAATTCTTGGAGAGTTTACAAATATGGAAAATTCCCTTTAGGAATGTTTAATCGTATTACTGTAGAAACGCACAAGCCTATTCCTTTAAAAAATGCTGATTTAGAAACGGTTTTTAATGAAATGGAAACTACAATTAAAGAGCATATTAATTGATTGTAAAGTGATCTCTATCATTTAAAAAGTTTAATTTCTTTCTTGTTTCATCTTGAAACGACTTTGTTAAAGTACATTGCAACACTTCTTCTTCACCTTCTATTGTTGTTGCAACATCTGCACCTAAATAATCATAAACGGCAGTATGACCGTTATATTGATACCCATTCTCATCTTCTCCAACTCTATTAACACCAACACAATAGCTCATGTTTTCGATGGCTCTTGCTTTGAGCAAAGTATCCCAAGCAAAGATTCTGGGTTTTGACCAATTTGCCATATATATTAGCAAATCATAATCATCAGTATTTCTAGACCAAACTGGAAACCTTAAATCGTAGCAAATCAACGGACAAATTCTCCATCCTTTTAAATTTACAATTAATCTTTTTTCTCCTGAAGTATAAGCTTTGTGTTCTCCTGCTAAACTAAATGAATGCCTTTTATCATAGGTCTCTATTTTTCCGTTAGCATGTACAAAAATCACTCGATTATAATATTGCTGATTTTCTTCTATAACAATACTTCCAACAATAGCAACATTCTTTGAAGTTGCAATAGTAATCATCCATTGTACCGTATTCCCATCCATAGTTTCTGCAACTAATGTTGGCTTCATTGTAAAACCGGTTGAAAACATTTCGGGTAAAATAATTAAATCAACCTCATCTAATAAATCAATTTTAGTTTGAAATGACGCTAAGTTTATTTTAGAATTCTCCCAAGTTAAATTCGTTTGAATCGCTGCTATTTTTAATTCATTCTGCATGAAATTAATTTTTTAACAATATTATAAAATTAGCAATACAATTTTGTACATTGTTTTAAGAAAGTACAATTGATTGATGCAAACTTTTATTTCCGAAACTATTGATGAGATTCTATTAACACAAACTTCTTTTGAAGATTGTGTTTTTGTGATGCCGTCTCAAAGAGCTGGGGTTTTTGTAAAAGATACGTTCAAAAATAAAATTAAAACAGGGTTTTTACCTGAAATTTTAAATATTGAATCTTTTATCGGTCAGATTTCTCAGGTATCAAAAGCTGATTCTATTCAGTTATTATTTCATTTTTATACGATTTATTGTGAGATAGAAAAACATCCAGATTCCTTTGAGATTTTTTCTTCATGGGCATTTGTAGTCATTCAGGATTTTAATGAAATTGATCAGTACTTAATTAACTCTGATGATATTTTTACCTATTTAAGAGATATCCAACGAATGAAAAAATGGTCTGTAAAAGGTGAGTTCAAAGAAACGGAACTGATTAAAGATCATCTAATTTTCATGGAACGCCTGGGAACGTATTACAAGAAGTTCTATTCCTTTTTATTAGGACGAAAAATTGGTTACCAGGGATTGATGTACCGTGAGGCCACAAAAAAGGCACGCATCTTTTTAGATAATAGTAAGCAAAAAAAATTCTTTTTCATCGGTTTCAATGCCTTAAACAAATCCGAAGAATTATTGTTCCAACTTTTTTTAGAATATGGGAATTCTGAAATTTATTGGGATATTGATAAGACTTTTTTTGAAAAGAATCACTCGGCGGGAAACTTTATTAGAAAGTATAAAAAAGACTGGAAGTATTTTGAAAAAAACGAGCTCAAAAATTTAAGTAATCACTTTCTAAGTGAAAAAAATATTGAAGTTATTGGAGCTACAAAAAATGTATCTCAGTTAAAATATGCAGGAGAAATTTTAAAAAAATTATCTGACCATCAAAATACTGCTTTGGTTTTAGGGGACGAAACATTGTTGTCTGTAGCCTTAAACTCTATTCCAGAAAATGTCAATGCGATAAACATTACGATGGGTTACCCGTTGCAAAACGTTCCAACATCTCAATTAATTTCTTCTGTTTTTCAGTTATTTATCACACAAGATAAGTTGCAAAAAACAGTTTCAAATGAGTTTTATCATAAAGATATTGTTCGTTTTTTTAATAACCCTATAGTTTTTCAGCTAATCAATGAAGGTTCCGAAGAGGTGGTTTTAAATATTCAAGAAACCATATCTAAAGAGAACAAATCCTTTGTAAATGAAACCGAGATTTCATCGTATTTAGAGCCTTTACATTCTGATGTTTCTACATTACTTCTTTCAATCTTTAAACCATTTAGTTCTGTTGATGATTTTATCACCAGAATTTTAAACTTGATTGAAAGTGCCAGAGATATGGTTTCGGTTTTAGAAAAAGAATATCTCTATCGGTTTTACAATGCTTTTACCCAGCTTCAAAATTTAAATAGTTCTAGAAACTATTTTCAAAATATTAAAACTCTCTTTCAGTTTTACAGAAGAATTATTGCCAACGAAAAACTATCCTTTCAAGGAGAGCCGTTAAACGGACTTCAGTTAATGGGGATGTTAGAAACAAGAGTTCTAGACTTTGAAAACGTGATTATTACCTCAGTAAATGAAAATGTCATTCCTTCTAATAACACACAAAATTCTTTTATCCCTTTTGATATTAAAGTAGAATTTGGATTGCCAACTTATAGAGAAAAAGATGCCATTTATTCGTATCATTTCTTTCGTTTGTTACAACGAGCAAAAAATATTTATTTAATCTATAATACCGAAAATGATTCTTTCGGGTCTGGTGAAAAAAGTAGATTTATTGCTCAGTTAGAATTGATGAGAACAGATATTATATCAAAATTAATTGCTCCAAAAGTTATTACTGAGAAAAAAGAACCATTAGAAGTTGCTAAGAATAAATTGGTTTTAGAACGTTTGGAGGAATTAGCAAAAAAAGGAATTTCTCCATCTACAATTACCAATTACCTCTACAATCCTATAGCCTTTTATAAACAGAAAATATTACGAATTAATGAATTAGATTTAGTTGAAGAAACCATTGCGGTTAATACTATGGGAACTGTCGTTCATGATACTTTAGAAGCGTTATATAAACCATATATCAATCAGTTTTTGACAATAGAACATTTAGATATAATGTCTAAAGAATATAAAGGTTTGGTAAAGAAATATTTTATCAAACACTTTAAAAATGGAGATGTTACCACTGGAAAAAATCGTTTGATTTTTGAGGTTTCCAATCGATTTGTGGAGCGATTTTTATCGATGGAGAAAAAGGTGTTAAAAGACAAGCATCAAATAAAGATTTTAGGAACAGAACTTGAATTAGAAGCCATAATTTCTGTTCCGGGAATTAATTTTCCGATTAAAATTAAAGGAATCGTGGATAGGATTGATGAGTTTGATGGCGTCACAAGAATTATTGATTATAAAACCGGAATGGTAAGTGCAGCTAATTTAAAAGTGCTAAACTTTGATGAGATACGCGATTTTAAGTACAATAAGGCAATTCAAGTACTTTTGTATGCATACTTGTATTCTCAAAATAATACTATCGGAAAAGATACTTTTATTGAGGCGGGTATTATTTCGTTTAAGAATTTAAAAAGTGGGGTTTTAAAAATGAACTTCTCATCAAATTATAAAAATCCTGAAAATAAAATCACAGAAGAAAAGTTAGAGGAATTTATGATGCAAATAAAAGTTCTTTTACAGGAAATTTACAATCCTGAAGTTTCATTTTTAGAGCCAAGTGTTTTGCCTTTTTAAAAAAAACGCATAAAAAAAGCAACTTTTAAAAAGTTGCTTTTTTTATTTATAAGATAGATAGTCTTACCACCAACCTTTTATTGTATAAGTTTGCTGTGGTTGATTTTTAGCTCGCTCAAGACTAATTTGTCTCCATGCGTCTAATTCTTCATTTTTATAATCGTTAAGATTTTCTTGTTGTTTAACAAGAAAATTCCAGTCTCTATTTTCTCTATTTGTAAGTCTAGTGCTTATTTTAGAATGAAAAGTTTTCATTTGTCTATAGCATGACGAAGCTGGACTTATTTGAGTTAGAAACGCTCCTGCATTTCTTGCAGATTCTAAATCTTGACCTACATTCCAAGCAGCTTCAGCTTGAGAAAGAAGTATTTTACAATCGTAATCAATTTTCTTTTTATAGATTGGCTTAATTTTTTTGTAGGCAAGGTCATAACATTTCCTTGAGACTCTAGGAACTGAATTTGCAAATGATATAGCTTCATCATATTTTTCAGTATTTACTAATCTATCTATATCATTTAAAACAAATTCACAATCGTTATAAAAATCTAATATTTTTTGTTTCGCTTCTTCTAAAAGTTGCTTAATTCTTTTGTTCTTTGGTCTAATACTTTTAACTGCAGACATGTAGGCTTTGGCTTCATTTAAACCAACTCCTTTTACATTTAAAGAGGTACTTGCGTATTTAACTCCTGTAACTCCATCACCTACAAAAATAGCCACTTCTAATTCTAATGAAACTTTAGTTGGCGCACCTGCAATCACATACTTATTAAGTACTGAGACATTTGGTGTGATAATAAATCTATTGGTATATCCTGTTGAACTTCCAAAACCATTTTGACTAACAATCTGAGCTAGCTTGCTTTGTAAGTTGTTCTTTGCTATAGAAGGCAAGTATTCTACCTGGTCAGATACATACGGTAAAATTGCAATTCTATCATTATCTGATAATTTTTCTTGTGCTACACTAATTTGAGCAGCTACAATAAAAAATACGGCTAAAAAAATGTTTCTTATTTTCATATTATTTACTTCCTAAAATTAATGTTGCTTCTCCTAAACCTCTTGTGGTTAGTTTATTGTTAATATTAAAGGTTTTTCTAAGATAACTACTTAGATTACGTGCAAACCTTCTAGTATCCATAGCTACTTGTCTTCCGTTTCTATCATAATATAATGGAATTCTCACTTGCTCAAATATCAACATGCTTTCTGTTGCATCTGTTGTAGAAAATCTTCCACTAACAGTATTATCTGCTAACCAGTCTTCAATTAAGATTCCTAATTCTTCTTCGTCTGCTCCGAAATAAGATTCTAAATCGAATTCCCAATCATCCCATTTTTTTATTCTTAACGAAACTTCTCTTCCGTTTTTGAATAAATCATCAAAATGAGCTTGTAAAGAATTCGTAAAAGGATCCATAAAAGAAAGAACTGCTTCTTCTAATAATACAGGAATCTCAGAGGAAAACGTTGGGGTTCCTGTTCCGGCTGCCGTAGCAATTTGCTTGTTTGAATACGAATCTAATCCTTGAAGATTAAATGTTAATGATTTTTTTGGTCCCATAGAATTTACATTCCATGTTAACTGTAAAATGATATCCGCTTTTGCTTGATTTAACAATTGATCTACTGGACTTTCTGCAATGGCACTTCCTCCATCTTTTGAAGATCTTAAATTGTCTAGAGCGCTTGTAGAGTTGATATTTTTAATAACCGACTCTGCATTTTTTAATGGAAATCCTTTATCTGCCATTAATCCATTAATCTTACTAATTGCTAGAAGAAGTTCTGAACTTTGTTGAAATGCTTTTCTGTAATCTGGAACAACTTCTTTGATTCCTTGATTATCAAACTCTAAATAATAACCGTTTGTTATACACCAGTTATCACTTGGTAAAACCATTAATGTTGGCTTTTTTGCTTGAGAATACATAGCTCCCGTTAGCATTAGTGTTAGTAGTAGTACTAAATATTTCTTCATTTGTATTAATTTAAATTTTCTTTATTGAATTTTTTAAAACTAAAGCTTCTTTTATAAAATTAAAATCCAGAAGTTAGTTTGTTGATGATCCCTGCTTCTTCAAGCTCTTTTCTTAATAAGTTCTTGTTTACCGAAAGCATTACACCAATTTTGTGATATCTTTTTCTTCCTATTTTAACAATAAATCGGTCGTTGGCTCCAATTGCTCCACCGGTAGTTAGGTTCACAAATTTTGTATAGGCACCACCTGGACTAAAAAATTTATCAAAATAAGCTTTTTCTTCTTTTTGCTTATTAATGTCCTTTACAAGTGCTGGTTGTGTAACACAACTTCTATCGGTGGAAATAATACCTTTGAAAATAACACCATGAACAGCGTTCTTTTTAGCCGTTTCCATGTCTAAACTTCTGTTGTCTGCAAAAGAAAATACTTTCAATAAAAAATCTCCATTGTTAGAAATTCCTTCACATTTAATTTCGTAGTTCCATTTAATATTCGCTTCTTTTCTTTTTTTCCTTTTACTTTGACCAAAAACCATGGTTGTAGTTAGTAAAAATATAAGTGCTAATGGAATGATTTTTTTTACTTTCATAAGAATTGTTTTTAATTAATTTGTCTGATTAACATCCCGGAATAAAATTTTCCGCTTTTTCCTGTAAATATTGTGTATTCTGGTTTGTTTTCTTGCTTTGTGTCCTTTTTCATTACCATAACTTTTTTCTTCTTCTTTTTCTTGTTCTTTTTCTTGTTACCAAATAGAGTGCCAAACGGACTCACTTTATTGGTTTTTTTAGCTTTAGGATTATTTTTTTGAGCTTCTTTAGCTTCATCAGATAAATACAAATTGTCCCAAATATTGTTTTTATCTACTTTAATAACTCCAACTCGTTTATAAGATGTAATTCCATCTTCATCCATCATTTGCTCAAGCACCTCGAACTTATCTCCTTTTTCAATTCCTTCTTTTGTTCCAATTTTTGCTGAGATTGGATCTCCAGACAATAAAGGTGTTTTCACTCTAAACTCCTCAAAAGTTCTCTGCAATTTACCAATATTTTTATCTACGGCTCTAATCGTTGCAATTTCAATTAATTGATCATTTGATTTTGTAGTAAAAATAGTAGACTGTAAGTTATTTCTTGAAACTTCACTTCCTACATATTTTAATTTAAACATCGATGTTTTATCAAACGCATCACTCCTTTTAGAATCAGGATTTGAAGCGTCTACCCAATAGTTACTGTAAAAATTATCAGCAGTTTCATCGTCCCAAACTAACTTATATAAATAGGTCGTTGTTCTCACATAATATCCTTTTCCAATAACATCGGAAGCTAATTTAGCGGTTTGTGCAACAGAAGCGATATCGTCTGCTCCTGGTATAAAAGAAGCAACACTTGCAATAGCATTAAGGAAACCTCCTCTTTTCTTTGCTGTTTTCTCTTTGTTTGTGTATTTGTAATCATACACAATGACAAATGTATTTCCTATTAATTCTGTTCCTGCATCTTTTAATAACGCTTTTCCTCTAATAGAATTATCTGCAAGTTGCTTACTTAAATCTGATGCATTGTATTGCCCTCTTGCTGCAACTAAATCCATGTTAAAAGAACCGTCTGGCTGTCTGTTAAACCATTTTGCAACCAATTCTCTAGCAACATTGTTTTTATTTAAATAGCCTTCAATTACTTGAGTTTGGTCTTTCTCTCCATGTTTTCCTGGAATTAAATAAGGACCAATATTATGATTGTTGAATTTTGGCGATAATTCCGTATCACCAAATGCATTACGAATAACATTATTTAACTCTCTTTTTTGATCATTAATCATTAAGGTATATAATGAACTTCTTCTATACTTTAAAGCTGCAAAATCTTTGTACTCATCTTCTAAATCTTCTACATCCGTTCTTTTTCCAGTAGTTGAGACTGTAGCATCTGTAGAAACTACAGTAGAATCTTTTTTAATAGCTCCCTTGTTCTTTAAGATTTCTTGAAATGCTTGATCTCTTTTGTTTAGATAATTTGTTGAAACACTCGTTTTTGATGCATTGGTTCCTGTAGCATCTGTAGAATCAACAACTGTGGTATCTGTATTTGTAACTACACCGCCAATGCTTTTAAATTTCTCTTCATGCTTTGATTTAGACATTGGAATACTCGCAATTTGTCTTGCCGCAATTTCATTGTCATCTGCAAAGTAAGAATCAATCATTCCATTATAGGTAATCTCTTCTGTTTTAACAGAGCTTAACATCGTTGTACCGCCTGTTACTTTTGTGTTTGAAGTTTGGTGTAAAGAGGTTAATACACCATTAATTTCTCTATAATCTGTAATATAGGTTGTAGATTCTGATGTTTTATTTTTAATATAAGAACCAATCAGTAGGCCTGTTTTTACACTATAATATTCTTTAATGTTTGTTACAATTCCTGTTGTAACTAATTTATTAGTCAACTCATAACATTGCTCCCCATTGAAAGTTTGAACAGTGACTTTTTTACTGTATGTACTTAAATTATCCGTATTTGGAAAAAGACGAATAGTACTTTTGTACAAGTTAATCATATTTTGATCAAAGGGAGTTTTAGAACCAAATGCAGAAAGGTATGTATATCCTTCATTTCCATCAAAATAAACTTTTGACTGTAATGCATCATTAACTCCAGTAATAGATACAATTTTACCTTCTTTAGTGATGGCTTGTATCATCTTTGACTCCATGTTTGTTTGTTTCCCTCCCATATTCATAGAAGTCATCATGGAGGTCTTTTGAATTTTATTTTCAATTTTCTGAAGAGATTCTTTGCCCCCTATAGCATCAACATACTTGTTAAGTACGGTTGCAACAGTGACAGATTTAATTGAATCTTTATTTTTTTTCTCTTGAGAAAAAGAGTTTGTAGATGCCACCAGAAATAAGGCAACAAGGCTAAGAGTAGAAAATTTCATAGCTTTTAAGTAAGGTTTTATGAGTTTGTAATTGTTAGTTCCCGCAATATAAGGAAAAATTCAAAAAAAAAGTCAATTGAAAGGAAATCAATCAGCTAACTAATTAAAACGCTAGTTGTATTTTAACTTAAAACCAACAAAGGAATACTACAGTGAAATTCAGATTTTAAAACAGTATTCTTTTCCCAAAGCTTTTTAAAGAACCCTCTTTTACGTCTAAAAACACACAATAAATCTGGATTGTTCGTTTGAAAATGTTCTAAAACTCCTTGAAAAGTAGTTACATTCTCAGAAATAGTAAGTGTATTCTGAATCGCTTTTAAAGCATCATCTAAGATAAGGTCTTCTTCTTTGTAATCTGGAGTTTTTACCTGTAAGAGATTCACTTTGGTATTGAAAGCTTTTATAATTTCTAATAAAGGAAATAACACGCCTTTTTTATCTATTTTACCTGATTTAAAAGCGGTTAAGGCTAATTTAAATGGTTTAAATTTATATTGTTCTGGAACAATTAAGACAGGAATTTCTGTTTGTTTTACAATACTTCCAGAAGTACTTCCAAGAAAAACTTCATCTTTTATTGAATTACTTCTTGGGCCAACTACGATTAAATCTATTCCTAATTCCTCCTGTACCGCATTGATACTTTCAATGGTCCCTCCTTTTGCAGAAATCATTTTCACATCAACTCCTTTCGTATCTACAGAATTAATCATCATCTGTATATATAAATTTGTTTCTCTTGCTACAATATCATTAATATTGATAATGGTCCCTGCTTTTGATAATACTTTATAAGCTCTAAAAACAAAAACTTTAGCATTGACTTCTTTTGCAAAATCAATAGCATATTGAAGCGTGTTGGATGCATTTGTAGTTGAGCCGATAGGAACTAAAATATGTTTCATGATTTTTAGAAATAAAATTAGCGTTTAGATTTTATAATTCTAACACAAAGGTACATTTTTTTAGAGGATATAAATTTCTTCCACTGCCATATTGTAACTTTGCAATTGAATTTTTTTTCTTTGAATACAGACATTAGTTTTAAGCGAATTAACAAGTTAGCTATTCCTGCTTTAATAGCCGGAATCGCAGAACCCTTTCTTTCTATAACCGATACTGCCATTGTTGGAAATATCAATATTAATGGATTAGAAAGTTTGGCTGCGGTTGGAATTGTAGGCGCATTTATCTCGATGTTAGTTTGGGTTTTTGGCCAAATTAGAAGTGCTATTTCTTCTATTGTTTCTCAATATTTAGGAGCAAATAAGTTAGATGAAATAAAGACATTACCAGCTCAAGCAATTGCAATAGTCGTTACAGGAAGCTTCATCGTTTTAATGATTACCTATCCGTTTGCAAAGCAGATTTTTAGTTTTTATAATGCGTCTGGGATCATCTTAGACTATTCTGTAGAGTATTATAAAATTAGAATTTTTGGTTTTCCGTTTTCCTTATTTGTTTTTGCTGTATTTGGTGTTTTTAGAGGCTTGCAAAACACTTATTATCCAATGATTATTGCCATTTTTGGAGCCTTACTAAATGTGGTTTTAGATATTGCTTTTGTCTATGGTGTCGAGGATTTTATTCCCGCTATGGATATAAAAGGCGCTGCATATGCAAGTGTTATTGCGCAAATTAGTATGGCTATTTTAGCAGCATTTTTTCTTTTAAAGAAAACAAGTATTTCATTAAAAATAACATTGCCTTTTAATAAAGAAATACCAAAATTAGTTGGTATGGTTTTAAACTTATTTGTAAGAACAATTGCTTTAAATTTAGCGCTCTATTTTGCCACATCCTATGCAACAAACTATGGGAAAGAATACATTGCTGCATATACTATTGGCATTAATATTTGGTTTTTAGGCGCTTTTATTATTGATGGTTATTCTAGTGCAGGAAATGTTTTAGCAGGCAGATTACTTGGGAGCAAAGAATATAAAAAACTTCTTGAGTTAAGTAATCAATTGATTAAATACGGACTAGTTACTGGTTTATTATTAACGGGTCTAGGTTTTCTCTTTTACAACGAAATTGGTTCGCTTTTTATTAAAGATCAGACAGTGCAACAAGAATTTAATAAAGTCTTTTGGATCATTCTTGTGATGCAACCTTTGTGTGCAATTACTTTTATTTTTGATGCTATTTTTAAAGGAATGGGAGAAATGGCTTTTTTAAGAAACCTACTCTTATTCTCTACGCTTATCGTTTTTATTCCATCCTTACTCATTTTTGATAATTATGATTACAAATTATATGGAATTTGGTTCACCTTTATCCTTTGGATTGCAGCAAGAGGAATTCCTTTAATTCTAAAATTTAGAAGAAAGTTTTTACCCTTGATTGAAAAGAAGTAATTTTGACGAAATATTTTCTATGAGTACAATTAGAATCACCAAGCAGTTTAATTTTGAAACCGGACATGCACTATACGGGTATGACGGTAAATGTAGAAATGTTCACGGACATAGTTATAAACTTTCGGTTACTGTTTCTGGAATTCCTATTGACGACACTTCACATGTGAAATATGGAATGGTGATCGATTTTTCTGATTTAAAGAAAATTGTAAAAGAAGAAATAGTTGATTTGTTTGATCATGCAACGGTTTTCAATAAAAACACACCACACGTTGAATTGGCGAAAGAATTAAGTGATAGAGGTCATCATGTAATTTTAGTAGATTATCAACCAACAAGTGAAATGATGGTGATTGATTTTGCAAAAAAAATAAAATCAAGATTGCCAGAAAATATTCATCTTTTTTCTATCAAACTTCAAGAAACAGAGACTTCTTTTGCAGAGTGGTTTGCAAGTGAAAATTAAGATTTACTTTCCGTTAAAGTGATTCATCGTATTATTAGTGCCATCGGTTCCAAAAGACAAAATCGCATTTGTAGCCATCGGAATTCTCTCAATAAGCTGACTTTCTTCATCTTTATTCCACTGACCTAACACAAAATCAACTTGACGTCCTTTTGGGTAATTCCCACCAACTCCAAAACGAAAACGAGTATACTGCTGAGTATTCAGTTTTTCTTGAATATCTTTCAAACCATTATGTCCGCCAGCACTTCCTTTTGTTTTAATTCTGATGGAGCCGAAATCAATATTAACATCATCAGTTACTATTAATACGTTTTCTAATGGAATTTTTTCTTGAGTCATCCAATACTTTACAGCTTTTCCGCTCAAATTCATATAAGTACTCGGCTTTAATAAAGTGAACGTTTTTCCTTTGTGCCTAAAGCGAGAAATATCTCCTAGTTTTTCAGTTTCAAATTTTGCCTCCAAATCCTTTGCTAAAGCATCTAAAATTTGAAAACCAATATTATGCCGTGTATTTGCATACTGATCACCAATATTACCAAGTCCAACAATTAGAAATTTTTTCATGATTTGTTCTCTGTTTCTTTTCATCCTCAAGAAAAGAATGCAAAGAGTTTCATTTTGTAAAAATAGGAAAATAAAAAAGCGCTACAGATGTAGCGCTTTCATTTAAAAAATATTTAATTTTTTATGCTTCTGCCGGAGCTGTTTCAGTAGATGAATCTGCTGAAGCTGCTTCTGCATCTGCTGCATCATCTTCTTCAATTGCATCTGCCACTGCATTACGAGAAGTTCTAACTTGAACAACTACTGTATTGTCTGGGTGCATAAATGTATAATCGTCATTCTTTAATTCGGTAACAAATAACTTGTTTCCAATTTTTAAAGTAGAAATATCTGCGTTTACGAAATCTGGTAATTTACCAGGAAGTGCTTTAATTTTTAATTTACGGTTTGTAAAACGCAAAGATCCTCCATTTAAAACTCCTGGAGAAGTTCCTGTAAGTTTTACCGGAATTGTCATTGTTACTTCTTTATCATCAAATAATTGATAAAAATCTACATGTAAGATTCTATCTGTTACAGGATGAAACTGAATATCTTGCAAAATAGCTGCAAATTTTTGTCCGTCAAGCTCAATCATTGCTGTATATACATTTGGAGTATACACCAATTTTTTGAACGCTTTTTCTTCTGCAGAAAAATGAACTGGCTTATCTCCTCCGTATATAACGCAAGGAACCATACCAGCATTACGTAAGGCTTTCGTTGCTACTTTACCTACGCTTTCTCTTTTTGATCCTTCGATTGTAATTGATTTCATTACTTTTTATTAATTATTATTATTATTTGTTTTTTTCAACAACCTTTTTGGTAGTTGAGCGTAGCCGAAGCTACATTAAAAATTGATCACTTATCGATGTATTGTGCTGAACTTTATTCATAACATCAGCGAATAAGGGCGCGCAAGTTACAACTTTTATTTTAGATATCTGCTTCTTTAATGGAATTGTGTCAGAGACAATTAGCTCGGTTAATTTAGAGTTTTGAATCTTCTCATAAGCATCTCCAGAAAGTATTGGATGCGTACAAATAGCACGAACACTTAAGGCTCCTCTTTCCATCATTAAATCGGCTGCTCTTGTTAACGTTCCTCCGGTATCGATCATGTCGTCAACAAGAATTACATTCTTCCCTTTTACATCACCAATTAGCTCCATGTGCCCAATTACATTGGCTTTCTTTCGTTGTTTATAACAGATAACAACATCAGACATTAAATATTTAGAATAGGCATAGGCTCTTTTAGAACCTCCCATATCTGGGGATGCAATGGTTAAATTATCTAATTTTAAATCGTTGATGTAGGACATAAAAATGGTAGAAGCAAACAAATGGTCTACAGGTTTTTCAAAAAACCCTTGAATTTGATCTGCATGTAAATCCATCGTCATTATTCTTGTGGCTCCAGCTGCCTGAATAATATTAGCAACCAATTTTGCACCAATAGCAACTCTAGGTTGATCTTTTCTATCTTGTCTAGCCCATCCAAAATAAGGCATTACAGCAGTAATGTGTCTTGCTGATGCTCTTTTTGCTGCGTCAAGCATTAGTAACATTTCCATTAAATTATCGGCTGTAGGAAATGTAGAACCAATAATAAAAACTCTTCTTCCTCTTACTGACTCTTCAAAAGCTGGTTGAAATTCACCATCACTAAAGTGTGTTGTTTTTACTTTTCCTAAGGGAACCCCATATTCTTTAGCGATTTTTTCGGCTAATACCATGCTTTGTGAGCATCCAAAAAGCTTGGGAGTTAATTGATTTTCTGACATTTAGTTGTGTTTGTGTTGTTGTGAAGAACAAAAATAAAATTATTTGATGAGTTTTACCGAATAAATCCCACAATAGTAAAATATTTTTTAAATTCGCAGTCCTATTATAATGCTCGAGTGGCGGAATTGGTAGACGCGCTGGATTCAAAATCCAGTTCTTTCGGGAGTGTGGGTTCGATTCCCACCTCGAGTACAAGTTGAACCTCAGAGTTATCTGAGGTTTTTTTATTTCATATGGTTAATGATCTTCCTTATCAGTATCATCATTTAAAGCTTCTGCTAAACTCATTTCCATAGTATGGTCGTACTGACAACATCCTGGTAAATCTTTATAAGCTTCTTCGTTTCCTGCAACTTTATCTGTATCATAACCAGAATTTGCAATCGCTTTATGTATCGCATCAAGATTTGTTTTTGAGT
>Ga0075467_10001364_pt1 | contig 20145 bp, 17 predicted proteins | sample DEB08_DNA_9_FD_75067 | JGI IMG/M metagenome (GOLD analysis project Ga0075467, IMG submission 75067) | Aqueous microbial communities from the Delaware River and Bay under freshwater to marine salinity gradient to study organic matter... | ecosystem: Environmental > Aquatic > Marine > Coastal ... | reverse complement strand
CAAAACATTTACTTAGGCGTGCTACATTTAATTTTACTAAGGAGCAATTAAACACCTTTGTAGGTATGTCTGCAACAGCTGCAGTTAATAGTTTAATAACAGCTTCAGCAAATACATTATCTGAACCATACGACCCACTACCTACTTCTAACCCTCATGGGTTTTGGACATCCTCATTAGAGTTACCAAGCTCATTCTCTAATCAAGGCAGAAAACGAAGTCATGTAACAGCTTGGTGGTGGTATAATGCCATGAGTCAAGTGAGTTTAAAGCACAAACTATCTTTTTTCTTGCATACTAGTTTTACTGTTGGTAAAGATTCTGGTGTTGGTGCTGCTACCTATTTTTACGATCATATTAGATTATTAGATTTTTATGCTCTGGGGAATATAAAAACACTTGCTAAAAAAATAACTCTGGATAATGGTATGCTTGATTATTTAGACAATACACAAAACAACAAAAATAACCCTAATGAGAATTATGCTAGAGAATATTTAGAACTCTTTACTATTTTAAAAGGCGAACAAATAGGTCAAGGTAACTATACTAATTATACCGAAATTGATATACAACAAGCTGCTAAGGTGTTTTCTGGCTTTAAAAAACGTGCGGACCGAAGTGATATTGATTCAGACACCAATTTACCAATGGGCTATGCTAATTTTAGCCAACATGACAATAATAACAGAACATTTTCAAATGCTTTTGGCAATCAAGTAATCACAGGAGCTACGAATGCTTCAGACATGATTAGAGAACTTCATGATTTTGTAGATATGGTTTTTGCACAACAAGAAACGGCAAAAGCTTACGCTAGAAAATTATACCGGTATTTTGTTAAAAGCGACTGGAATGAGACTATTGAAACAGACATTATTACGCCATTATCACAAATTTTAATTGATAACGATTTTGAAATCTTACCGGCCGTAACCACATTACTTTCTAGTGAGCACTTTTATGATGCCGATGATAGTGATGCTACAGATAATACTATTGGGGCTATAATAAAAAGCCCTTTACAACAGTTTTCAGAAGTTTGTTCTATGTTTAGTGTACCATACCCAGACGCTTCGACTGATGCTTTGAGGTATTATAATAATTTCTTTTTCAGGTTTGTTCATAATGTTTACTTTAAGGCAGCCGGTATGGAACTTTACAATCCTGATTCCGTGGCGGGTTATCCAGCTTATTATCAAGAACCTAGTTTTGATAGAATCTGGTTTTCGTCCAACACGCTAATAGGCCGTTACAAACTTGTAGAAAGTTTAATTATAGGAAGAAACACCATTACACCTAATGCCAATATATATGCACAATTAGACACGGTTAATTTTGCAAAAAACAAACTTGATAATCCCGAGAACCCAATATTACTAGTAACAGAAATAGCCAATTTATTATTTCCCGAGGCTATTGATTCAGATAGAATCAATTATTTTAAAACGTTTTTAGTAGATGAAGGTTTTCCTGATTATTATTGGACAGGTCTTTGGTCTCAGTATATAACTGATAATGATGATACATCAGTAAAAGTACGTTTAAACGCTTTAGTTACGGCCATGGTTAATGCTCCTGAATTTCAATTAATGTAAGTCTGCCTATTATGAAACATCTATAACTAAAAGTTCAATATCACGAGATAATGATACTATGGATGCTACATGTGACAGTAAAAAGACAATAAAAAGAAACACATGAAAAGAAGAAATTTTATAAAACTTTCGGCATCTGCTTCAGTTATTAGTTTAACACCTTTTGAATTGCAAGCGGCTTTAAAATCGTTTATGCCTTATGTGGCATGTCCTGATGTTTCAAACAGAAAGCTAGTATTAATAAATTTAGCAGGAGCCAATGATGGATTAAACACCATTATTCCTTTAAATCAATATGACACTTATAGCAACCTAAGACCCACTATAAAAGTTCCAGAATCTGGAGCAAATAAATATATAAATTTAGACGCGACGTTGCCCGATAATCAACAAATAGGTTTAAACCCGGCTCTTGTTGGTTTTAAATCCCTTTATGATAAAGGTTGGTTACGAATCATGCAATCTGTTGGATATCCATCACAAAACAAAAGTCACTTTAAGTCTACTGATTTATATTTAACAGGAAACGATGGAAACAGCCTCCTAAATGGTGCAGATACGGGTTGGATAGGGCGTTTTATGGAATTATATTATGCTGATTTAGTGGTGGAGACTTACCCTTTAGCTGTTGAAATAGGCTCAAATAAAACCTCGCTTGGGTTTCATGCTGAAGAAGCTCATGGTTTATCTTTAAATATCACGGGACAAGATCCTGCTGGTTTTTATTCCATTTTGAATGGTTTGGGAGGCTCAGCTCCAACTAATATTCCAGACTCCGATTATGGCAGACAATTAGAATTTATTAACACTACAGATACGCTTTCTAATACCTATGCTGAATCTATTTCCAATGCCTTTAATGGCGGACAAAACGATGTTAGCTATCCTAATACTGATTTAGCAGACCAATTAAAAACGGTTGCACGTTTAATTAGTGGCGATTTAGGCTCAAAAGTGTATATGGTTCGCATTTCTGGTTTCGATACGCATAACTCACAAGTACAAGGTGTTGGTGATGTATTAGGAAGGCATCATACTTTACTCGATGAGCTTTCTGGAGCTCTTGATGCTTTTATGAATGATATTGACAGTCAAAATATCGCTGATGATGTTGTTGGGATTACCTTTTCAGAATTTGGCAGAAAAGCCAGAGAAAATGGTAACTTTGGAACAGACCATGGTGAAATAGCACCTATGTTTGTTTTTGGCAAACCTGTAGCTGGTGGTGTTTCCGGAACAAACCCAAATTTATCTGAAGCCACTGATGCTAATAATTATCAAATACAAACGGTACAACACGATTACAGACAAACCTTTGCCACTTTACTTCAAAACTTTTTAGGTGCTGATGATACTATAATTGATACTACATTTTTTAACCATACGCTGAATGATAGCTTTACTAATTTGAAGTTAGATGATCTTTTGAAAGCGGAATTCAAACTTGACAGCGAATGTTTTGGTGGCTCATTATCAAACAATACTTCTGAAAACGTTAAAAATTGGTTAGTATATCCAAATCCGTTTAGAGATACTTTAAATATTTCTGGAATTGAAGATATAAATTCTATAACCTATAGACTTTATAGTAGCTCTGGTGTTTTAATAGTCAACAATACAGGCGATATAGTTAATGGTAAATTGAGCCTAAACTTAGTTCATTTAAATAGTGGTGTATATATAGTCGAGATTTTAGCTGGTGGCAGAAAAGAGATTCATAAAGTGATCAAAGTTTAATAGTCAATAAAGTTTTCAATGAAACGGAACTTTATCATTGCAAACGACCTCCAAAAACTACATCCTCTCAGGAACATGAATTCCTAATAGACCAAAACTATTTTTAATAGTATTGGCAACGACATGAGATAATTGCACTCTTAATGCTTTCTCAGAGTCGGTATCAGCGCCCAAAATGGAAACGTTTTGGTAGAAGGAATTAAATTCTTTTACCAAATCATAAGTATAATTGGCTATTAATGCCGGACTATGATTATCAGCCGCATTTTGAACGACTTCTGGAAATAACTGAATTTGCTTGATTAGTTCTTTTTCTTTTGGATGAAGAGATGTTTCACTAACACTAACATCAGCATTTAAATTTGCTTTACGCAAAATAGATTGAATTCTAGCATAAGTATATTGTATAAAAGGCCCTGTATTACCTTGAAAATCTATAGATTCTTTAGGATCAAACAAAATTCTTTTTTTAGGATCAACCTTTAAAACGTAGTATTTTAAAGCACCTAAACCAATCATTTTATAGAGTTCCTTTTTTTCTTCAACTGAATAGCCATCAAGTTTACCAAGTTCTTCTGAAATGTCTTCTGCAGTTGAAGCCATATCGTCAATTAAGTCATCAGCATCAACCACAGTACCTTCTCTACTCTTCATTTTTCCACTAGGCAAATCTACCATACCATAACTTAAATGATATAAGTTTTTAGCCCATTCAAATCCTAGTTTTTTCAAGATTAAAAACAACACTTGAAAGTGATAATCTTGCTCATTCCCTACCGTATAAACCATACCGCCAACATCCGGATAATCTTTAATACGTTGGATAGCTGTTCCAATATCTTGTGTCATGTAAACCGCTGTACCATCAGCACGTTGTACTATCTTTTTATCTAGTCCGTCTTCGGTTAAACCACACCAAACCGAACCATCTTCTTCTTTTTGAAACACTCCTGATTTTAAACCTTCAGCAACAAACTCCTTTCCTAACAAATACGTATTACTTTCGTAATATAAGGTATCAAAATCTACCCCCAAATTTTCATAGCTTTCTGCAAAACCTTTATAAACCCAGCCATTCATTTTTTTCCAAAGCGCCACAACGTCTTTATCGCCTGCTTCCCATTTTAAAAGCATATTTTGAGCTTCAATTAATATTGGCGCTTGCTTTTTGGCATCCTCTTCAGAACTTCCTTTAGAAGTTAAATCTTGAACTTCTTTTTTATATTCTTGGTCGAACTTGACATAATAATTACCAACCAACTTATCACCTTTTAAACCTGCAGATTCAGGAGTTTCACCATTCCCAAATCGCTCCCAAGCCAACATACTTTTACAGATATGAATCCCTCTGTCATTTATTATTTGAGTTTTGTAAACTTTTTTACCCGATGCTTTTAAAATTTCAGCAACACTATAGCCCAAAAGGTTGTTTCTTACGTGGCCTAAATGCAACGGTTTATTAGTGTTCGGTGAAGAATACTCCACCATTACGGCTTTTTCCTCCGCCTTTGGAGAAACAAAACCGTACGTTTTATCATCTTTTATTCCATTGAAAAAATGAATATAATAAGCATCACTTATTTCAATATTTAAAAAGCCTTTAACAACATTAAACGCTTTAACCTCATCAACATTTTTAACTAAATAATTACCAATAGTCTCTCCTATTTGTACTGGATTTCCTTTTACAAAACGTAACATGGGAAAAACAACCACGGTTATATCTCCTGCAAATTCTTTTCTGGTAGCTTGAAATTCCACAGTTTCAAGTTCAATATTAAAATCAGATTTTACAGCTTGTTTTACGTAATTTGATAAGGTCTCTTGAAGGCTCATTTTACTCGTTTTTAAGGCTGCAAAGATAGAATTTTAAATCAAGTTTAGAACCGAATTCCCTTTGAAAATGTTTATAATCGAGAGTATGGATAGGTCCTTAATAGTTATCATGTTTTTATGTTTTACTCGTAGTGGTTCTAATTCTATCGTTTAAAACACATTAAACTAGAGTCTACTTTTTATAGGGGTATGGATTCACCGTTTCAATCAGAACTAAAATCTTATAATATTCCTTGCAAAGATGCTAATGAAATTCCAATTGATTTACTCAGTTTATATCAGAAAAAGGAACAAAAATTTTGGTTTTTGCTATTAGGCTCCAGACTGGGTTATTTTTTGAGAATGAATCTACTTCCATAAGAAGAAGTGTATAGAAAATAAATGCTTATTCGATTTTGAATATAAGGCACTCCTGCTTTTGATATTTATAGAACAAACTAATTGTTTTTAATATGATGAGTAATCACTAATACCTTGTTAATCCATTAAAATATTAAAATTCTTACAGCTATAAAATTGGTTTATTAAAATCAAAACCAAGATGCATTTCATCGATAAAAGTGTTCTTTTTCTGTGATTTTTTACCGTTCGTCTATTCGTCGATTTTAGTTCTATTTTTTCGATGCCCTTTCAACTAATTTATTGGTATTAAAACGCAGAAATTAGATTTTGAATATCCTTTTGTCAATTTTTGTATTGTAATGCTATTAATCCGAATTTTTTCGGCTTAAAAATTAAACCCTAACAAATAGTTTCATCTAAATAAAGCAATCTTATTTTTCCTCAAAATTTAAGATTTCCTGTTATGTTGCTTTTTTATTAGATGCGATTTAAATGTTAAAATGAGGAGAATAACTACTTTACTTATTATGTTATCTATATCTATTGGTTTCTCGCAAACCGATGACATAGATAATCTCGCTTTAGAGTTAGCTTTTCAAGAACAAGACTCATTAAAAGTAGAAACTTCCTTAAAAATCATAAAAGCCCTTTACGACATAAAGGATTATGAAAGAGCACGTGAATATATCTTAAAAAGCGAAAAACTTTCAAATAATCTTAACTACAAAAAGGGTATTGCCGAAATAACATATTATAAGTCTCTAATTTATGCCCAAAAAGACGATTATATTAATGCTGTTAGCGGTTATAATAAATCCAAAACCCTATTCAAAACCCTTAACGATACATTAAGCGTTGCCAAGGTTAATAACAGTATTGGTTTAATAGAGATTAAACGTGGTAATTACAATAAAGGTTTACAATTTTCCTTGGCAGCCATAAAAGAGCTTGAAAAAAGAAATCTGGTTAGTGACCTTAACTTAGCCTATAGTAATCTAGCCAAAGCGTATTACAATATTAATTTATTCGAAAAAGCCATGGAATTTTATTTGAAAGCCTTGGGTGTTCAAATGAAACTTAATGATGCTAAAGGTATTAATGAATCGCATAGCAGATTAGCTGAACTTTATTCCAATAAAAAAGAACACCGAAAGGCTATAGAGTATTACGAAAAAGTCTTAAAGAGTAGTGAATTGGATAATGACTCTATTCGTGGGCATGTATTCTCAAAGTTAGGTGGCGAGTATTTAATGTTTAACGATTATGACAAAGCCACAAAATATTTAATACAGGGTTACAATATTAATACCCGAACAAAAAACAAAGCTGGTTTATTACTAGCTTTAAACAATTTAGGGGATTTAAATCTTAAACAAGGCAGATTAAATATAGCGGAAAAACAACTTCTTGACGCTGGTGAAATTGCCAAAAGCTTGAATAACAAAACAGAATTACTGAGACATTACAAATTAATGAAGTCTTTAGATTCTACTAGACAACGTTTTGATAGAGCTTTTGTATGGCAACGCGAGTATTACGAATTGAACACTAGTCTGAAAAAGACTAAAATCAAGTCAGTAACCAGTACTGAAAAACCTACTGATATAGAGTTAAACGCAAATTCAGGAAGCCAACCTGAAGTTAATGTGTCTACTGATAAAGTAACTTCGGCTGATAACGTGGAAATGAATAAAGCGTTAGACAAGTATAAAATTATTTTATATGTATTACTTGCTGCACTTATTGTAGTTTCAGCGCTATTAGTTTATACGTATTTAAAACGGAACAGCAGTATTAAAGAATTGCAGGAGCTAGAAGAAAAGAATGTTAAAATTGAATTACAAAATGGAGCCTTTTCCGAACAAACCAAGCACCTTGAGAATGTAAACAATGTAAAAGATAAGCTATTCTCTATTGTTTCTCATGATTTAAAAGATTCGCTCTCTTCAATTAATGGCTTCATAGATTTATTAAAAGACGGCTCCTTAACAAGAGAAGAGTTTGATGATTTAATTCCGGAATTAAGTGAAAATGCCAATAATGCTTCATTGCTACTTTTCAACTTACTTAACTGGTCTAAATCTCAAATGCAATCTTTAGAACCAAAACCTAGTCTTTTTGATATTCAAGAGGTTTTTGAAAGTAAAGTAAAACTTGTAGATCAACGAATGGAAAGTAAAGGTATTACCTTAGTTGACCATACGTTGCGTGACTTTGCTTATGCCGACAGGAGTATGTTTGAAATTGTTGTACAAAACCTACTAGCCAACGCGCTTAAATTTTGTAAAAATGGAGATACCATTACGGTATCAAACTACATTAGTAACGGAAGTTGTATTGTGAGTATTGCAGACACAGGAATAGGTATTTCAAAAGAAAACCTTAATAAATTATTTAAGGATAATTCTTTCACGACTATGGGTACCGATAACGAAAAAGGTACAGGCTTAGGACTTTCTATTTGTAAAGAGCTGGTAGAATTAAACCACGGTAAAATTTGGGTAGAAAGCACTCAAGGTATTGGAAGCACGTTTTATGTGCAATTACCTAAATCTAGACCTAATAGCTAGTTTTTTAAACCTTAGGCAAAAACACTTCTGCCATCATACATCTTGCACTTCCACCACCGCACGTTTCAATAGTTTCTAAAGAACTTGATAATACTTTAGTATGCTTTTTAATTGTTTTTACTTGAGAAACAGTAAGTGAATCGTAAGCCGCTTGACTCATAATTAAGTAAGGCTCATTATTTGCTGCTTTAACTTGAAGCATATTACCAGCAAAATTATTGACTTGTTTTTCTGTAATATCAATAATTTCTTTACCATCTTCTTTAAGGTGCTTGATAACGTTTTTGCGTTCTTTTTTATCGTCAATACTACTCAAACAAATCACGGCAAAAGTTTCTCCTATACACATCATAACATTGGTATGATATATAGCCTTTCGTTCTCCATTTATAGTTTGATTTGAGGTAAATATGACCGGAGTATATTCAAAATCTTCACAGAATTCAATAAACAAATCTTCATCTGCACGCGGAGACAAAGCACAATATGCTTTCCTATTTACGCGATCTAGTATGATACTTCCTGTTCCTTCCAGAAATACTTGTTCTTCTTCAGCACTTGTATAATCAATAATATTAATGATTTCAAAGCCTTTTTCTTCTAATGTTTCAAGAATATCCTCTCGTCTTTCTAAACGCCTGTTTTCTGCAAACATAGGATAGAGACCTACATCACCATTTTCATGAAATGATACCCAGTTATTTGGAAAAATTGAATCGGGAGTATCCGTTTCTTTTCTATCATTTACAACTATAACATGTACTCCAATATTCCTGAGCTTATCAACATAATCATCAAACTCTTTCTGAGCTTTAGTATTAATCGTTTCTGGTAAAACACCGTTAATGGATTCTTGATAATAATTATTAACAGCAGTTTGCTCATTCATCCTAAAATTTACAGGACGAATCATTAATATGGAATTTGTAGTTTGTTGCATTTTAAATTTAATCTCTAATTAAAGGCATTGTTGTACATCTTAATAAACCTTCTTGTTTACCTATTTCAGCATAAGGCACTTCTTCAACCGTAAAACCTTGATCTCTTAACCATGTATTAAGTCTAGTAAAGTTTTGTTCTGAAATTACAACATCTTCAGATATTGAAAATACATTACTAAACATTTGGTACATCTCATCTTTACTGATTTCGAAAACGTTTTCTTTTCCAAAGAAATCAACTAACCATTCATATTCTTTTTCAATTAAAAATCCATTTTTATGAATGATTGCTTTCCCTTTTCCTAATGGATTAAAACAACAATCTAAATGTAATGCATTCTCTTTTGGGTTTGTATTAGATTTCTTCAATTCGAAAGATTTCACAGTTTTATTTGGAAATAGTTCTTGAATAGCTATGACAGCATCAGTATTCGTTCTTGCCGTAATTAATTCTGAGTAGTCATCACCAGAATAGGTACCTATAAAGATATAATCATTCCACGGCATCACATCTCCGCCTTCTACATGGCATTCTTTAGGCAGTATTACCCGCTTATCTTCTGCTACTTGATTCCATATCGAATCAATGGCTTGCACTTCTTCTTCTCTGTGTGGCAGAATATTAGCCTCAATTAAAATATCGTCAATCACAAAGGCTATATCTCTAGCAAATATTTGATTGCAGTCCTTTATAATTTCTGGTCTGTAAACTTGAACACCATACTTGTCAAAAACCTTAGCAACAGCATCCATTTCTTTAATCATATCTACCTCAGAAGGATAAGTCCCTGCTAAAATATGTTCCACACTCTTTGGATCATAACAATCTTCAACTTTAGGAATAGGACCATTACTTTCAGCGGTACCTAAAACAACAGCACGTAATCTAGAAGTTTCATTTTGAATATTCAGTTTTATCATTCTTTCTGATTAAATAAGTCTATCAAATTTTAAATCTCAAAATTAAGTATAATTAAAGACATTTTACATTATTCATAAAATAATACTCAAAAAAAAGAAAAAGCTTCATGATATTTTCATGAATCTTAACAATAATATAATATTTGTCTTATTTATCTCCTCGTAATATCTTTATAAGCCCTTTCAGTCTCACCTATATATAATTGTCTTGGTCTACCTATTGGTTCTTTCTTTAAACGCATTTCACTCCATTGGGCTATCCAACCAGGCAATCTACCTAAAGCGAACATTACTGTAAACATATCTGTTGGTATTCCCATAGCTCTGTAAATGATTCCAGAATAAAAATCTACGTTTGGATATAATTTACGATCAACGAAATACTTATCTTCTAAAGCTTCTTTTTCTAGACCTTTTGCAACATCTAAAATTGGGTCATCAACACCCAAATCACCTAATACTTCATCTGCAGCAACTTTGATTATTTTTGCACGTGGATCAAAGTTCTTATAAACACGATGTCCAAATCCCATTAAACGGAATGGATCATTTTTATCTTTGGCCTTAGCCATATATTTTTTAGTATCTCCCCCATCTTCTTTAATAGCTTCAAGCATTTCTAATACAGCTTGATTTGCACCACCATGAAGTGGTCCCCAAAGCGCTGAAATACCTGCAGAAATCGAAGCAAATAAACCTGCGTGAGACGACCCTACAATTCTTACTGTTGATGTAGAACAATTTTGTTCGTGGTCAGCATGTAAGATTAACAACTTATCTAAAGCATTAATTAAAATTGGATTTTGAACATAATCTTCATTAGGTTTTTTAAACATCATTTTTAAAACATTCTCAACATAACCTAATTTTTTATCTCCATAATCCAGTGGTAACCCTTGTTTTTTACGCATTGTCCATGCTACTAATACCGGGAATTTACCAAGAATACGCACAACAGAATTATACATATCCTCCTTTGAATCCACATTAACGCAAGACGGATTAAAAGCCGTTAACGCACTTGTTAATGAAGACAAGACACCCATAGGGTGTGCTGTCTTTGGAAATGCATCTAAAATTTTCTTTACATCGTCATCAACAATTGATTGATCCTTTATATCTGTATGAAATTTTTCTAATTGCTCAGAATTTGGTAACTCTCCAAAAATTAACAAGTAAGACACTTCTAAGAAATCAGCTTTTTCTGCAAGCTCTTCAATAGAATACCCTCTATATCTCAAAATACCTTTTTCGCCATCTAAAAATGTAATCGCACTTTCACATGAACCTGTGTTTTTGTAACCTGGATCAAGAGTTGTTACCCCTTTTGTAACGCTTCGAAGCGTTTTAATATCCATAGCTACTTCGTTTTCCGTTCCAGTGATTAATGGAAATTCGTGTTTCTCACCGTTTATTTCTAGAATAGCTGTATCTGACATGTTTTTCTATATAATTTATTTCAGTTATGTTGAATGCTAAATTACGAAATATCTCTTTATTTTTTAAGAATATATATAACGATTTCGTAGAATACTGAATTATTGAAATTGATACTAAATAAAAAAGCGATTATTTTTAAATAATCGCTTTTTGTATAAGAACTTAAATGTTTCTTATTTTATTTTGAATGCTTTTTCTTGCGGAAAATAAGCCACTTCACCTAATTCTTCCTCAATGCGAAGTAATTGATTGTATTTTGCCATACGATCACTACGAGAAGCAGATCCTGTTTTAATTTGTCCCGTATTTAAAGCCACTGCTAAATCTGCAATAGTGTTATCTTCAGTTTCACCTGAACGGTGAGACATTACTGAAGTATAACCTGCATTATGCGCCATATTTACAGCAGCAATAGTTTCCGTTAACGTACCAATTTGGTTTACTTTAATAAGGATTGAATTAGCTATACCTTCTTCAATACCTCTAGATAAACGCTCTACATTTGTTACAAATAAATCATCACCTACTAATTGAACTTTATCTCCAATTAATTCAGTTAAATGTTTCCAACCTTCCCAGTCGTTTTCATCCATTCCATCTTCAATAGAAATAATTGGATATTTAGATGCTAATTCAGCTAAATATTCAGCTTGCTCTTTACTTGTTCTAATAACACCTGTATCGCCCTCAAACTTCTTGTAATCATATTTACCGTCAACAAAAAATTCAGCTGCGGCACAGTCTAATGCGATCTTAACTTCATCACCAAATTTATATCCAGCGTTCTCAACAGCCTTAGCTATAGTGTCTAGAGCATCTTCTGTTCCACCAGCTAAATTTGGAGCAAAACCACCTTCATCTCCTACGGCCGTACTTAAGTTTCTATCGTGTAATACTTTTTTAAGATTATGAAAAATCTCAGTTCCCATTTGCATAGCATGCGTAAAGTTTTTAGCTTTTACTGGCATAATCATAAACTCTTGAAATGCAATAGGTGCATCACTATGCGAACCACCGTTGATGATATTCATCATTGGCAAAGGCAATGTGTTTGCAGAAACACCACCTACATAACGATACAATGGCATGTTTAATTCATTAGCAGCAGCCTTAGAAACCGCTAAAGAAACACCTAAAATAGCATTAGCACCTAATTTAGATTTGTTTGGTGTTCCATCTAAATCAATCATTATTTTATCAATAAGGTTTTGTTCAAAAACTGAAACCCCTAACAACTCTTCAGCAATAATTGCGTTCACATTATCTACAGCTTTTAAAACACCCTTACCCATATAAGTATTTCCTCCATCACGTAATTCAACCGCTTCATGCTCACCTGTTGATGCTCCTGATGGTACAGCAGCTCTACCTAATATATTATTTTCAGTTACGACATCTACTTCAACTGTTGGATTTCCTCTTGAATCTAGAATTTGTCTTGCGTGGATATTAATTATTATACTCATAATTGGTTTGTTTTTAATCGTTTGTCACCCCAAATTTACGGTTAAATCTTGTTTATTTTTAGATGTTTTTGAAGAAATTGACAAAATAACATCTATAACGTTTTAGTAAAAAATAACCTCAAAAACAGCATGCTATTATTGAGGTTTATTTCTTTAGATTTTCAATGAATTGATCAAAAAGATAAGAAGAATCATGTGGGCCTGGACTAGCTTCTGGATGATACTGTACAGAGAATACATTCTTATTTTTCATTGATAGACCAGCTACTGTATGATCATTTAAATGTACATGTGTAATTTCTAAATCTGAATTTGCTTCTGCTTCTTCTCTATTTACAGCAAAACCATGATTTTGAGATGTAATTTCACCTTTTCCAGTAATTAAGTTTTTTACAGGATGGTTAATACCTCTATGACCGTTATGCATTTTATAGGTTGAAACACCATTAGCTCTAGCAATTACTTGATGCCCTAAACAAATGCCAAATAAAGGCAAATCTCTTTTTATAATTTCTTTCGCAACTTCTTGAGCATCTATTAGAGGTTCTGGATCACCTGGTCCATTTGATAAAAAATATCCGTCGGGTTTAAACGCTTCTAAATCTTCAAATTTGGCGTTATAAGGAAACACCTTGATGTAAGCGTCTCTGCTTGCTATATGTCGCAAAATATTCTTTTTAATTCCGATATCTAAAGCAGCCACTTTGTATGTTGCCTTTTCATCACCAAAATAGTAGGGTTCTTTAGTCGATACTTGGGAAGCTAACTCTAAACCTTCCATATTCGGCACTTCAGCCAGTTGCTTTTTTAAACCTTCAATATTATCAACTTCAGTTGAAATAACAGCATTCATTGCACCATGATCTCTAATATAGCTTACTAAAGCTCTGGTGTCGACATCCGAAATAGCTAATAAGTCATTCTTTTCTAAAAAATCTTCTAAAGATCCGTCTGCAGAATCTCTAGAATACTCATAGCTAAAGTTCTTAACTATTAAGCCAGCAATTTTTATAGAATCAGATTCTACTTCATTATCATTAACACCATAATTACCTATGTGAGCATTAGTAGCTACCATAAGTTGGCCATAATAAGAAGGATCTGTAAAAATTTCCTGGTAACCTGTCATCCCAGTATTAAAACATACTTCCCCAAATGATGTTCCTTGTTTATTACCAACTGCTTTACCGTAAAAAATTGTACCATCAGCTAGAAGAACGATAGCTTTTTGTCTTTTTTGATATTTCATGTGTTCGTTTAAATTCTAATAATAGTGTCACATGTAGTATCCATATCTTGTTCCTTTTTTGACTTAAACTATAGACTATGGATATTTCATATTTTTTTAAAAGTTTTACAAAATTGCATAAAAAAAAGGATAAACTAAAATTGTTTACCCTATATATATTAAATGCTTATTAACATTATAACGTGTTTTGAAAATTTAAAATAGTTTGTAATTTTTTCTCATCCTTAACGTTAATGCTGTTGTCATTTATAAAGTCACGAACTTGCTTCGCATCTTTACCAAATAACTTAGTAAATGTCTTTTTATTAAGTTTAATTTCTTTAATCGAAATTCCTTTATTAATGTAAATAGTTTCTTTTATAATATAACAATCAGTATCTTTTACTTGGGTTAAAGGGTTTAGTTTACCCTTTCTAATCACCTTATCATAATTTTTTAAAACTTCGAAACTATTGTTAAACGCTACAACCTCTAAAAACCGTTTTTCTCCTTTTAAGGTATATTCTTTAAAGATTTTGTTATTTAGCCTAACTTCTTTAATAAGCGCATTGTTAAACACATAAACTGAATCATTAGTTACTTTTACAACAAAATTATTACGTTTAGTATCATAATTTAAATCTTTTATGATTAGATTCTTATCATAACCTCGAGTAGTTACTATCGCATATGATTTCCAACTATCATATAAATATACTGAGCCTTCGATACCATCGTCTATAGGATTCCCAATCCATGCTCCCGTTGAATTTACAACCAAACCCGAATAATCATTCGTTAATCGAGAAGAATCATCCCTTTGCGCAAACGTAAAAGAAACCATTAATGAAAAGAGACTACCTAATATAAGTTTCATATCTATAAATTTAAATACATTAAATATATAAAATAATTATATAGTTTTAGAATATTCTAATAGTGCTTTCACATCTTTAGGGTTTGTAAACTTAAGTTTATTTTGTTTAACAAAATCTTTAACACTGCTAGCCTTACTTTTATCCAGTAACAATAAAATAGATCTTTTTCTCAATTTAAACTTTTTGAGTTTTTCTCCTTTTTCATTTGCTAAATAAAAGATCTCTTTTTTTATAAGCGCGTCTTTTTCCATTTTTTGCATAGTCATAGGATTAATTTGCCCCTCCTTTAACTCCACGATATGCTTTTCTAAAAGCAATTTCCCGTTAATAGCTGCTATTTTTTGGAAATAAGAATTTCTTTGAAACTCAGGATCTAAAGTCCTAATAAACACATTCCCCAGTATTTCTATCTTTTTAACACCTTGTGGATCAACAGCGAAAACAGAATCTTTCGAAATTTTAGCCTCAAAACGTTCAAATTTTATGTTATAATTAAATGACTTAATACTTATCACTTTATTACTTAAAAAAATCTTACCACCATTTACCCATGAGTCGTACAAATATGGAGACCCTTTAATATCCGTCCTCTGGCCACTAGAATTCACCCACATTCCGTTACCGAAATCATTTATACCAATATTATCTAACCGCGCATTATTATCATTAGCAGATTGAGCCATTCCATTTAGGCCAAAACAAATAGCAATAATACAAACTAACTTTTTCATATAATTTTAATACTTTATTCTGTTTTTGTAATATAAGAAAAGGATAAGCCATCACAGCTTACCCTTTATATTTTTAAACGATACTAAAAAACATTTATTCTTCTTCGTTCGATGCTTGGGTTTCAACTGGAGCAGTTTCTGGTTTAGAACCACCTCTTCTACTTCTTCTAGTTGTTTTCTTCTTAGCTTTATCAGCGTTATAGATTTCATTGTAATCAACAAGCTCTATCATCGCCATATCAGCATTATCACCTAAACGATTTCCTAATTTTATTATTCTAGTATAACCACCTGGTCTATCAGCTATTTTTGCAGCCACATCCCTAAATAATTCAGCAACAGCATCTTTTTGTCTTAGTTTAGACATAACGATACGTCTGTTGTGTGTTGTATCTTCTTTAGACTTGGTAATCATTGGCTCTACAAACTGTTTCAAAGCCTTTGCTTTTGCTACAGTTGTATTAATACGCTTGTGCTCTATTAAAGAACAAGCCATATTTGCCAACATTGCTTTTCTGTGAGCTGTTTGTCTACCTAAGTGATTTACTTTTTTTCCGTGTCTCATGACGTTTGTTTTATCATCTTGCTACCAAACTCGACTTGCGAGGAGCAAAATATGATTAATTAATCTTTATCTAATTTATATTTACTTAAATCCATTCCGAAATTTAATCCTTTAACATTTACAAGCTCTTCTAGCTCTGTTAAAGACTTCTTACCGAAGTTTCTGAATTTCATTAAATCATTTTTATTGAATGATACTAAATCTCCTAAAGTATCAACTTCTGCAGCTTTTAAACAATTAAGTGCACGAACAGATAAATCCATATCGATTAACTTAGTTTTAAGCAACTGTCTCATGTGAAGTGATTCTTCATCATAAGTTTCAGTTTGTGCTATTTCATCAGCTTCTAAAGTGATACGCTCATCAGAGAATAACATGAAATGGTGAATTAATGTTTTAGCTCCTTCAGTTAACGCGTCTTGCGGAGTAATTGACCCATCAGTGATGATTTCAAAAACTAATTTTTCATAATCCGTTTTTTGTTCAACACGATAGTTCTCAATACTATACTTAACATTTTTTATTGGTGTATAAATTGAATCCGTAAAGATAGTTCCTATAGGTGCAGAAGCTTTTTTGTTTTCCTCTGCAGGCACATAACCTCTACCTTTTTCAATTGTGATTTCCATGTTAATATTCACTTTAGGATCTAAATTACAGATTACTAATTCTGTATTTAATACTTGGAATCCTGAAATAAACTTTTGAAAATCTCCAGCTGTGATTCTATCTTGTCCAGAAATTGAAATAGAGATTGATTCATTATCAATATCCTCAATTTGTCTTTTGAAACGAACTTGCTTTAAGTTTAAGATGATTTCAGTTACATCTTCAACCACACCAGCAATTGCCGAAAACTCATGATCTACACCCTCTATTCTAACCGATGTAATTGCAAATCCTTCTAAAGAAGATAATAAAACTCTTCTAAGAGCATTACCTACTGTTAGTCCATAACCTGGTTCTAAAGGTCTGAATTCGAATTTACCTTCGAAATCAGTAGAATCAATCATAATTACTTTTTCGGGCTTCTGAAAATTAAATACTGCCATTTTTTCTTCGTTTTAATTGTTATTTAGTTGCGCGATTTAAAAGTTTGAAGAAGTCTAATAAATCCTTTGGCTGAATACCAATATGATTATTTTATTATTTAGAGTATAATTCTACGATGAATTGTTCGTTTATGTTTTCTGGAATTTGAATTCTAGCAGGAACAGCAACATACGTTCCTTGTTTCGTGTCATCATTCCATGTAATCCATTCATAAACTTTACTCGAATTTGAAAGAGATCTTTCAATTGATTCAAGTGACTTCGATTTTTCTCTAACAGCAATAACATCACCTGCTTTTAATGAGTAAGAAGGAATATTTACTAATTCCCCATTAACAGTAATGTGTCTGTGAGATACTAATTGTCTTGCACCACTTCTAGTAGGAGCAATTCCCATTCTAAAAACTACGTTATCTAATCTAGATTCGCAAAGTTGTAATAAAACTTCACCAGTAATTCCTTGTGCAGCTCTTGATTTTTTAAATAAACCTCTAAATTGTCTTTCTAAAATACCGTAAGTATATTTAGCTTTTTGCTTCTCCATCAATTGGATTGCATATTCAGATTTTTTTCCACGACGTCTTGCGTTTCCGTGTTGACCTGGAGGGTAGTTTCTTTTTTCAAAAGACTTATCTTCTCCGAAAATAGCTTCGCCAAATTTACGCGCTATTTTAGTTTTAGGACCAGTATATCTTGCCATTTTAAATTGTGTTTTTGAGAGTGATTATGAATTAAGGTCTTAATCTTATCCTTCGAAAATCATTGATCTCTCGTTGATACTTGTTAATTATTATTTTTTCAGTCTGCAAATTTACATATAAAAAACCAATATCAACTGTAAAAACAATTGATATTAGTTCCAATAAATGTATAACTTAAACTCTTCTACGCTTAGGAGGTCTACAACCGTTATGTGGTAATGGCGTAACATCAATTATTTCAGTTACTTCGATACCTGCATTGTGAATAGAACGAATAGCAGATTCTCTACCATTTCCTGGTCCTTTAACATATACCTTTACTTTTTTCAATCCAGCTTCTGTTGCTACACCTGCAGCATCTTCTGCAGCCAATTGAGCAGCATAAGGGGTGTTCTTTTTTGAACCTCTAAATCCCATTTTACCAGCTGAAGACCATGAAATCACGTCTCCTTTTTTGTTGGTAAGTGAAATAATGATGTTATTAAAAGAAGCAGTAACGTGTGCTTCTCCAACAGCATCTACTATAACTTTACGTTTTTTTGTACTTGTCTTTGCCATATTTTCTAGTGCTCAGTTTTAGTGATAGTCGCTAGAATCCTAAACCGTAATTAATTTCAAACAGATTCCTTCCAACGTCTAATAACTAAAGACTAATTATTACTTAGTTGCCTTTTTCTTGTTAGCAACCGTTTTTCTTCTACCTTTTCTGGTTCTAGAGTTGTTTTTAGTTCGCTGCCCTCTTAACGGAAGACTTGATCTATGACGAATACCTCTGTAACACCCAATATCCATCAATCGCTTAATGTTTAATTGAGTCTCCGAACGTAATTCGCCTTCAATTGTAAAAGTACCAACAGCTTCACGAATACCACTAATCTGGTCATCGGTCCAATCTTGAACTTTAATACTTTCGTCTACCTTAGCCTCTGCTAAAATTTCCTCTGATCTACTTCTACCTATCCCATAGATATAAGTTAAAGAGATAACTCCTCTTTTGTTTTTTGGTATGTCTACACCTGCAATTCTTGCCATAATTTACCCTTGTCTTTGTTTAAATCTAGGATTCTTTTTGTTTATCACGTAAAGTCTACCTTTTCTACGCACGATTTTACAATCTGCACTTCTTTTTTTAACTGATGCTCTTACTTTCATCGTATTAGTATCTATAAGTTATTCGAGCCTTAGTTAAATCATAAGGACTCATTTCTAATTTCACTTTATCTCCTGGTAATAATTTAATGTAATGCATACGCATTTTACCAGAAATATGTGCAGTCACAATGTGACCATTTTCTAATTCCACACGAAACATAGCATTTGATAATGCCTCTATAATTGTTCCGTCTTGTTCTATTGCTGCCTGTTTTGCCATAGTCTAATAATTAAGCTACTGCTTTTCTATTTTTACCTGTTTTCATCAAACCATCATAGTGTCTATTCAACAAATAAGAATTTATTTGTTGCATAGTGTCAATCGCAACTCCAACCATAATTAATAATGAGGTTCCTCCGAAAAATAAAGCCCATCCTTGTTGTACTCCCATAAGCTTAACAATAAACGCTGGGAACACAGCAATAAGTGCTAAAAATATAGAACCAGGTAAGGTTATTTGAGACATTATTTTATCCAAATATTCAGATGTTTCAGACCCTGGACGAATTCCAGGAATAAAACCACCACTACGTTTTAAATCATCTGCCATTTTATTCGTTGGTACTGTAATTGCCGTATAAAAGTATGTAAATACTATAATTAAAAGAGCAAAAGTAATATTATACCATAATCCAAAAATATCAGAATAATTTGTTTGCATCCAAGCTCCTGCCGCCGTTTCTTTTAAGAATGATGAGCCTCCAATTAAACTAGGAACAAACATAATAGCCTGAGCAAATATAATTGGCATAACACCAGATGCATTAAGCTTTAAAGGAATATATTGTCTTGATCCTGCCATGGCACTTTTTTCGTAACCGCCAGAAGCAGTTCTTCTTGCATATTGTACGGCTATCTTTCTAACGCCCATTACCAACATAATAGATGCTAAGATGATAACAAACCAAATAACCAACTCTATTAATACCATCATCAAACCACCGTTTCCACCACCTTCTAATCTAGTAGCCGAATTCTGTAAGAAT
>Ga0075467_10001361_pt1 | contig 20163 bp, 29 predicted proteins | sample DEB08_DNA_9_FD_75067 | JGI IMG/M metagenome (GOLD analysis project Ga0075467, IMG submission 75067) | Aqueous microbial communities from the Delaware River and Bay under freshwater to marine salinity gradient to study organic matter... | ecosystem: Environmental > Aquatic > Marine > Coastal ... | reverse complement strand
GATCAGTGCGTTCAGCGTCCAACGAGCAATATCAGCCCATTCGCTGTCACCGTGGCGAACAAGTGGGCCAAGCGGCTCTTTCGAGATGATCTCAGGCAGAATCGAATGTGCCGTTGGATCTTCAAAGTTTGCACGTTGTGCGGCCAAAGCCGAAGCGTCCGTGGTGTAAGCATCGCAAGCGCCTGCATTGTACTGCTGGGCGGCTTCTGCACCGGTTTCAACTGGTACTGGCTCGTAAGAGATGCCGTTACCGCGGAAAAAGTCCGCAAGGTTCAGCTCGGTCGTGGTGCCGGTCTGAATACAAATGGTTGCACCATCGAGTTCTTTGGCCGACGAAACACCCAGATTACGATTTACCATGAAGCCCTGGCCGTCATAGTAGTTAACACCGGTAAATTCGAATTTAAGGTCAACGTCACGGCTGAAAGTCCAGGTCGTGTTACGCGCAAGCAGGTCGATCTCGCCCGAAGCAAGCGCTGTAAAGCGGGTCTTGCCGGTTGTCGGAACGAACTCGACAGCGGTCGGGTCACCCAGAACAGCTGCAGCAACCGCGCGGCACACAGCCACGTCGAAGCCTTGCCATACCCCGTTTGCATCCGGCTCAGCGAAGCCCGGAACGCCCGTTGTCACGCCGCAGTTCAATTTGCCACGTGCTTTAACTTCGTCCAAAGTCGAAGCGCCAGCGACACCCGCTGCCAAAGCAGCGGTCGCCAAGGCGCCAAAAAATATAGTCTTGTTCATTTTTACCTCTTCCTGATTTTCCGCAAATGAGCGGTCGTACAGACCCTCCCAGGCCTCACACAAAGCTGGATCGCAGCAAGCTACGATCCAGTGCCGCGCAGTCTGCGAGGATTCAGGTACTCACGTCAAGGGCAGGTGCCGCTTTTCTAAGCCACCCCACTTCCTTCATAAGGATTTTTGAAATCATAGCCTTAACGCAGCCCACTGCTCATTTTTCAGGCACTAGTGAAGAAACGTGCCGCGTGAAGGAAGGCCTCACGCTTGGTTTCCGCCTGTGTATCAGCTTCCTCGTCGCGGCCCCATTGCTCGATCTGCCAGTCCTCATCTATGCGTGAAAGATTCCACGCGGCATGGGGATTGTGAGCATTTTCGACCACCGACAGGGCAATAACATACGACCCCGAAAGGGTTACAAGATCATGAAAGCCCGTAATCGCGAAATTGTTCATCGACGACATGACGTTACTTAATACCGCAAGGGATCCGGCATCCTGAGACACCGGCATCACACCGGGGGTCACCAGAAGGCGCAGGCCGTAGCGCTTCTCTGCCCAATCAAGAATCGGGTCCCAGGCAGCGATCTGCCGCTCGACCAATCCAACAGGCCCATCGGCCCGGTAGCAAACTAGATCTGTACCAGCATAGCCAATCAAGTGATTTTCAACCTCGGAACGCTGAACGGAAAGCTTGTCGATGGCCGAGTTTGCAGACCGCGTCCAAGGCATAACCCTCGGGTCTACGCGATCTTGTTGCGCCTCCCATTCCGTCGCTATCTTGCCGGCCATCTCTTCAGTCGGAACCACCAACAACGCTTTGCCAGGGGTCCGAACGTTGCGCCCGTCAAGCGTTACGGTGAAGCCGTTGTCAGCTGGGACGACTTCGACGACCTCCCAAAACCGTTTTAGCGCCCAGTCACTCAAAGCTCATCCTCGTCAAACGGATCAACCGGAACATCTTCGGCGCGCCAATCCAACATCTCCCAGGTGCGCGCAATATGCTCGGACAGCGGGGCGGTCAAAGCCAACTGTTTTCCGGTTATTGGATGCTTAAGATTTAGGTAACGGGCGTGCAGATGAAGCTTTCGACTGATTTCTCCGCCCAATTGTGCTCCCCAGCCATCGCCCAAATTCTCTTGCGCGGACCCGCCATACTTTCCATCCCCAATGATTGGATGTCCAAGCTCGGCCATATGCGCACGAAGCTGATGCGTCCGCCCGGTGATCGGTACTAACGCCATCCAGCTCACGCGCTTGGCTAAAGACGCCAGTACCGAGTAATCCGTCGTTGCCCGTTTTGCACCCGGCGTGTTTTCGATTTCACGCGGGTGGATACACCGCATCTTCTCGCCCTCGCCCCCAGACCCATGCCCCGGCGCCTTGACCAAACCGTAGCGCACGGTGCCCATCAACGGATGAGGCACGCCCGCGACGGCTGCCCAATAAATCTTGCGCGTTTCATGCGACCGGAACGCCTCCGACAGCGCCGATGCGGCCATACGCGTCCGCGCCAACAGCAAAATCCCGGACGTGTCTTTATCCAACCTGTGGACCAGCCGTGGCTTTTCATCAGACCCGAAGCGAAGCGCGTCCCCCATGCCATCGACATGCCGCGTCTGTTTGCTGCCGCCCTGACTTGGCAGTCCCGGCGGTTTGTTAATCGCAATCAGATGCTCGTCGCGCCAGATCACGCAATCCTGAATCATTTCAGCGTCAGCATCCGAAACGCTCGAGCGCACAATGACCGGCGCGGCGGTATCGGGCAAAGGAGGTATACGGACCGTCTGTCCAGCTTCAAGCCGTGTAGAAGCCTTAACCCGGCCCCCATCGACACGGATCTCGCCCTTGCGGCACAACTTTTCAATCCGGCCCTGTTGCACTTGCGGAAACAGCCGCCGGAACCAGCGATCAAGCCGTTGGTCCGCATCGTCAATTGCAACTGTTAGTGTCTGAACAGCACTCATGTTATCAAACTCCGCGCGACCCAAAGGCCGACAATTAGTCCGCCAATCGACAGAACCACCGACAAACCGACATAAAGCGCCGCCTGCCCTATTTCACCGCGTTCATAAAGCGCTACCGCCTCCAGCGAGAACGCCGAGAACGTCGTAAAGCCGCCAAGGAAGCCTGTCATCACCAGGGGCGACATCCACGTTAGCCCGCGCTGCGCGGCGACGACGACGAACACGCCCATTAAGAATGAGCCAACGACATTCACCGTCAAGATAGCGACCGGAAAGCCATGACCAACAGCCCGCACAATAGCAAGCCCCACCCCATAGCGGGTCATGGCGCCTAAAGCGCCGCCCAAGCCGACAGATAGAAAATGTCCCAACATGGCGCGTGCTGTCGCCCTTGGGCCGCGCATTGTCAACTCTCGCTGCGTTTTGACCTCAGTTTCACGAAGTAATCCAACCGCCGTTTCAGCTCCCGCTCAAATCCGCGCTCGACGGGTTGATAATACACTCCCCGCTTCATGTTTTCGGGGAAGTAGTTCTGTCCAGAGAACCCGTCCTCGGCGTCATGATCATAGGCATAGCCGGCCCCATAGCCCTGATCCTTCATCATCGACGTTGGCGCATTCAGGATGTGCTTTGGCGGTGGTTCCGAACCCGTTTGCTTCGCCGCAGCCCGCGCCGCCTTGTAGGCGGTATATAAAGCGTTCGATTTCGGAGCGAGCGCCAGATACGTCACCGCCTGCGCCAGCGCCAGCTCACCCTCGGGCGAGCCAAGTCGCTCATACGTTTCCCACGCCTCAATGCAGATCGCTTGCGCCTGCGGTTCAGCAAGTCCGATGTCCTCAACTGCCATTCGCGTGATGCGACGCGCCAGATACCGCGGGTCCTCGCCGCCCTCTAGCATGCGGGCGAACCAGTAAAGTGCAGCATCAGGGTCGGACCCGCGTACCGATTTGTGCAAGGCCGAGATCAGATTGTAATGGGCATCCCCTGACTTGTCGTATTGGGCGGCCCGTCGCATCAGACGCTTGGTAAGGGCTTCCGTCCCCAACGTGCCGGTGTCAGGCCACGACAAAACCTGTTCGATTAAATTCAACAAAGCGCGTCCGTCGCCATCCGCCATCTCAAGAAGCGCGTCGCGCGCCAGACCATCCAGAGGAAGCTTGCGCACCCCCTCCCGCTCTGCTCGCTGTGCCAACAATTCGAGCGATGCCAACGTCAACCGCTCAAGCACCAGTACTTGCGACCGGCTTAAGAGGGCTGCGTTCAACTCAAAGGACGGGTTTTCAGTCGTCGCCCCGACAAGAAGAATCGTTCCGTCCTCCATGTAAGGCAAAAACCCGTCTTGCTGCGCTTTGTTGAAACGGTGGATCTCGTCCACGAACAACAACGTCCCCTGCCCGTTTCCACTCCGGATCCTTGCGGCCTCAAAGACCTTTTTTAGATCGGCCACGCCAGTAAAGATCGCGCTGATCTGGATAAAACTCATATCCGTCGCGTCCGCCAGAAGCCGCGCAATGGTTGTTTTCCCGACACCCGGAGGGCCCCAAAGGATCAGCGAAGACAACTGCCCGGACGCAAGCATAGCGCCCAGCGGCCCTTCGGAGCCGAGCAAATGATCCTGACCAATGACATCGGACAGCACCGCAGGCCTAAGCCGGTCGGCCATTGGCCGCAGGGAGCTGTCCTCCGTCTTGGAGGAAGAGGTATCAAACAAGTCTGCCATACGGGTGAAGGCTACGCCCCCACCGCGCCAGCGAAAAGGCCAATTTACCTAGTGCAGCTTCGATGCCAGCGCAATGTTGATACACACGCTCCGATCGCCATCGTCCGTTTCGATCACACGGCCCGCAGGCTGGCAGTCAATTCCGGTACGACGGGCCAGACGCGGCGCGTGCTCTGGGACGATGCCAACCAAGGACGTGGCCCCGAAAGTCCGCGCAGACCGCACCATCTCGTCAATCAGCGCGCACTGAACCCGAAGCCGCAGCTTTGCCGGCACGGCTTCGGATACAAACACACGACTTGATTCCCAGATGTGAGTCGCAACCGGGGCTTCCTCGAACAGCAGGTCCTTTGGCAGACTGTCCAGAAGGCCGTTCTGCGCATCCCGTATCATATAAGAATAGATGCCACATCGTGCCGTGGTCGGCGTCAGACGCACCCCTGCAAGAACCTCACCAAGCTCGTGCACCGCCACCCAGCGGCTAGCAGGCGTGTCATACTGGTCATATTCCATGCCGTCGGCTTGCGGCAGATCCCAGTTCTTGTGCTCGATGAAAGTCTTATGGCGCGCGCGAAGCATGTTCGCGAAAAGCTCGCCGTGGTTATGCATATTGTCGAAAGAGAGAGTAGTGACTTGCATTGGAAGTGCCTCCAGTCAGGGTTGGTAAAAAAAACCTGATAGGAAACGAGTTCCACTTAGAGCAGTTGGTATTCCCGAGCCTTCTTAAGTGCCTGAGCCATCGTACGTGCCCCCAACCGGACGCGTACCGATTGAAGTCTGGCCTTGAATGCACTCTCAGAAATCCCGAGTTTTGTTGCCGCGGCAGTATGCCGGTCCCCATCAGCTAACAAACGCAGCGCTTCTTTCTGTGCGCGCGTTAACTCCATCGGGGGTGCAGCAGCACTGTGCAAATCTTCTACGATTTTTACGATGTCAGCGATTTCTTCGTCGGTAAACTCCCGATCGTCTCTGGCAATGCCAACGATCGTACGCGACGTAATCGGCCCGTGCGACACCACAGCCCCATAGATTAACCCGTGTTCGCGGGCCTGGCCGAGAATATTGAAGGGATCCGGAAGTCGGATCGCGCTCCAACGCGTAGAACCCTTGCCACCCAGCCCCCAGAAAAAAAGCGGATCACGCAAGGCATACGCATTCTCGTCATATACTTTAGTCCACGCTTCATCGTACGTCCGCATATAGAGCACTGGCGACGCAAATCGGATGTGGAGTCCTGCAGAAAAGCCTTTCGGCGATATCCGTCCCAGCGCCTCAAATCCATCTTCAAGACCCGGACGTCGGGCGCCAGTCGTGACCGGTACCTTTTGCAGGGTTTCGTAAGAGTCGTTATCGCGCCACATATAGACAGTCACCGCTACTTTTTCACCCGCACCCCTGCGCCGTCTGGTGGTCAATGCCCACCTTACAAGTGTCTCAAAGCGAGGCCGTATCAGGCTTGTCAATTTAGACAGGTTGTTCGCAGATCGGTCAACCCTAGATTGTAAATCTAGCAACACCATTCATCGAAGTAACGGCGATGACCAAACTATCTTTATGGACTGACCTGATGTCCGCAGTTCCCAAGGCCATCAAACAGGACCAGGAACAGGTCCTTACTTTCAGTGAGTTACGAACCGGTAATTCGCTTAGCACAGGTCTAGAAACACTCTCAAACAGCAGTGCAAAGCGACGTTGCGTCAACTGACATAAAAAAGGGCCGCCACTGGCAGCCCTTCACGACATATCCGTATCTGTTTTTAACCTTCTGCGGCGTCTTCTTCTGCAAGACGCGCGCGATCGCCCGCGCCTTTGGCGTCTACGTCGCGGTCTACAAGCTCGATGATCGCCATTGGCGCCATGTCACCATACCGGAAGCCCGCTTTCAGCACGCGGGCATAACCGCCCTGGCGCTCGGCGTAGCGTGGGCCAAGTACATCAAACAGTTTCGCGACATACGCGTCCTGCTTCAGTTGGGACCCAGCCTGACGGCGGGCGTGGAGATCGCCACGTTTTCCGAGCGTGATCAGCTTGTCGATGATCCGCTGCAGTTCCTTTGCCTTTGGCAAAGTCGTTTTGATCTGTTCGTGTTCAATAAGTGAGCCAGCCATGTTCGCAAAAAGGGCCTTGCGGTGCTCATGGGTACGATTCAGGCGGCGGTAACCTCGTGCGTGACGCATGTGTCTTACTCCAATATGTGCCCTCTACGGGCTGTTATGCTTTGTCTGGCCAGCGATGCGTGTCACTGACTCTCCTTGGGGCGAATGCCCGGTCGTCAGGGCCAAGGCCGCGCACCTGTGTCACGTCGGTAATACATCGGTACTACGTCGCTACAGGCGTTCGCGGCCTTAGCTTTTTCTTAGAACTGGTCTTCGAATTTCTTGGCCAGATCTTCAATGTTCTCCGGCGGCCATTCCTCGACATCCATGCCAAGGTGCAGACCCATTCCGGACAGCACTTCTTTGATCTCATTCAGCGACTTGCGGCCAAAGTTCGGCGTACGCAGCATTTCTGCTTCGGTCTTCTGGATGAGATCGCCGATGTAGACGATATTGTCGTTCTTCAGGCAGTTTGCCGAACGGACCGACAGTTCCAACTCGTCGACCTTCTTGAGAAGGAGCGGGTTGAACTCAAGGCCGTCGTCGTCGCTTTCGGTACGGGCCGATTCTGGCTCGTCGAAGTTCACGAAGATCGACAGCTGATCCTGAAGAATGCGCGCAGCATAAGCCACGGCATCGTCAGGCGTCACGGAACCATCTGTTTCAAGCTTCAGCGTCAGCTTGTCGTAATCCAGAACCTGACCTTCACGCGTCGGCTGAACGTCATACGAGACCCGCTTAACCGGCGAATAAATCGCATCGATCGGGATCAGGCCAATTGGCGCATCTTCCGGGCGGTTCTTGTCTGCAGCGACATAGCCTTTACCGATGTTTACCGTCAGTTCGATGAACAGATCAGCGCCGTCATCAAGGTGGCAGATCACATGATCCTTATTCAGGATCTCGATACCGGCGGTTTCAGTGATGTCACCAGCAGTGACAACCTGTGCACCCTTTGCAGAAATAGAAAGACGCTTTGGGCCTTCGACTTCCATGCGGATCGCGACGCCTTTAAGGTTCAATACAATGTCGGTGACGTCTTCACGCACACCAGCAACGCTTGAAAACTCGTGCAGAACGTTATCGATCTGAACGCTAGTGATGGCCGCGCCCTGAAGCGACGACATCAACACGCGGCGTAGTGCGTTGCCAAGCGTCAGGCCGAAGCCACGCTCAAGCGGTTCTGCAATAACAGTCGCAATGCGCGCAGGGTCATTGCCCGGCTTCACCTCAAGCTGCATCGGCTTAATCAATTCTTGCCAGTTCTTATGGATCATGTGGGTCTCCTCAATTCCGGTCCGCGGCCCATGTCCAAGACAGCAGACGCCCCGAGGGTCAAAATGACGACGCCGGGCCTCGGAAAGCCGCGACCCGACAGGTATTCAGTATGCCTTAAACGCGGCGGCGCTTTGGTGGGCGGCAGCCGTTGTGGGCGATCGGCGTCACATCACGGATCGACGTGATGTTGAAACCGACAGCAGCAAGCGCACGAAGCGCCGACTCACGACCCGAACCGGGGCCCTGCACTTCGACTTCCAGCGTGCGAACGCCGTGTTCCTGTGCCTTCTTGCCCACATCTTCGGCAGCCATCTGAGCGGCATAAGGTGTCGATTTCCGCGAGCCTTTAAAGCCACAGGTGCCTGCCGACGACCAGGCAATCGCATTGCCTTGCACGTCCGAGATCAGGATCTTGGTGTTGTTGAAGGACGAGTTCACATGAGCAACGCCGGTGGCGATGTTCTTGGAGACCTTCTTCTTGACGCGACGTTCACGTGCCATTGGTCAAACCCTCCCTTATTTCTTCTTGCCAGCAATGGCCTTTGCGGGGCCTTTGCGGGTTCGAGCATTTGTGTGAGTACGCTGACCGCGAACCGGCAAGCTACGACGGTGGCGAAGGCCACGGTAACAACCAAGGTCCATCAGGCGCTTGACGTTCATCTGCGTTTCACGGCGCAGATCGCCTTCGTCGGTGAAGTTCGCGTCGATGTGCTCGCGGATGGCCAGTACTTCGGCGTCCGAAAGTTCATTTACGCGACGTGTCCCGTCGATTTTAACGGCTTCACAGATTGACCTCGCGGACGAAGGGCCAATTCCGGTGATATAGGTAAGGGCGATTGGAACCCGCTTTGCAGTCGGGATGTTTACGCCGGCAATACGTGCCACGTTTGGTCTTCCTTTTCGTTGCGAGCCCGTAATACCGGGCCCTTTTTTCACAACGTAAGCCCGAGGCGTTGCGGCCGCGGGCTTGCGATACGATCGGGGTGGTTTTCCAGCGGGGAGCGACCCCTGCGTGGTTAACCGATTCTCTTACGAGATGGCGGTATCTAGGGCGTTGCGGGCTTGGGGTCAAGGGCGTTCGGCCCCATTCTAGCCATCGCACAAAGGCTGATCCAAAAGACATGAAACAGACTTGCTATGCGGCCAAACAACTGTCCATCAATTCGCGGCGCTCGCTCTCAGGAAGCCCGATCATGTCGGACCACACGACCCTTGAAACAAGACAGGGAATTGCTCCGAGCATTCTATTCGCATACCCAGACACAGACATTTGCGCGCGATCGTCTATTCTGGATATGTCGATCCGTATCATGCCCGCGCCGCCACCAGTTTCAGTCGTTGAAATGACTTTTTTGGGAAATCGCCAAGCCGCGCGATCGTACGCCAGTCTTCAAGAGAATATACTATCCCATCGCTTTCTTCGAATGGCTACCAGCCAGGACTTTGACGAAAAGCAAATTGATCGGAGTGCAGAGCGTAAAGCTCTTCTACAAACCCCCGCCTTGGTTAATAGACTGACAACAACGCAGGCTGGCCCACGAGCAAAGAGTGTGGTGCGCCCAGCGACATCGTCGCTAGCCGTCCAAAACGTCCGCAATCCCCGCCGCGACATCATCAATCTCGCCCAATCCCGGAACCCAGACCAACTGGCCCTTTGCGTGATAGTAGCCGATCAACGGTGATGTCTTTTTGTAGTATTCCATCAATCGTGTGCGCAGCGACTCTTCGTTGTCATCCGCGCGGCGCTTAAAGTCAGAGCCGCCGCAGTTCACGCATTTCTCATCCGCGGGAATGGGCTTTGTAATATCGTTGTAGACTTCACCGCAATTGCCGCAGGTCGAACGCGCCGTGATGCGTTGTACCAGCGCCTTGTCGTTCACTTCCATTGCAACAACGTGCGACAGCGACGCATCGTGTTTTGCGAGGATGTCGTTCAACGCGTCAGCCTGCTCCAAGGTTCGGGGGAAGCCATCAAAGATGAAACCGCCACCGTGGTCGCCTTCAAGCTTTTCCTCGATCAGACCGATGACAATCTCGTCGGTAACAAGCTCGCCCGCATCCATGATCGCGGCCACTTTCTGGCCCATGGCCGTTCCCGAAGACCGCGCATCGCGCAGCATATCGCCCGTTGACAGCTGGATCATGTTCCGGCCGTCAACCAGCTTGCGGGCTTGGGTGCCTTTGCCAGCACCCGGTGGCCCGAGCAGGATTATGTTCATCTCTTAGTTGTCCCCCGTGTCTTCCCACCGCGCTTTTTGCCGCGCAGCTGAGACTTCTCAATAAGCCCTTCGTATTGATGGGCTAGAAGATGAGACTGGACCTGTTGAATAAAGTCCATACCCACAGACACAATAATCAGGATCGAGGTTCCGCCAAAATAGGCCGTAATGGCCAGGTTCGTGCGGATAATCTCGGGCATCAAACAAACAAGAGCCAGATAACCGGCGCCCATCACAAGGATCCGATTCACAACGTATTCAAGGTATTCCTCGGTTTTTTTACCCGGACGGATGCCCGGAATAAAGCCGTTCTGGTTTTTCAGGTTCTCGGCCACGTCCTCGGGCTTGAAGGCCACGTTGAAGGTGTAAAAGTAAGTGAAGAACATGATCATGCCACCGAAGAATAACAGGTACAGCGGCTGTCCGGGGCCAAAGTAAGCAAGTATCCAGCTCATCACAGGCCCCGCGTTGCCGCCTGAGAAGGTCGACAATGTGGTCGGCAACAGCAAAAGCGACGATGCAAAGATAGCCGGAATAACGCCTGCGGGGTTGACCTTGATCGGCAGGTGCGATGACCCACCGTCATAGACCTTCATGCCAACCTGGCGTCGCGGATACTGAATGTGAATTTTTCGCAGACTGCGCTCCATGAAAACCACGAAGACAAGCGTCGCCACAAGCATCACAATAACACCAAGGATCACAGCCGACGAGATCGCCCCCGAGCGTCCCTGCGCAAAGAACTGCGCCAACGCACCAGGCAATTCGGCGATGATGCCCACATAAATGATCAGCGAAATACCGTTGCCAACGCCGCGCGCGGTGATCTGCTCACCCAGCCACATCAGGAACATCGTACCGCCAACCAGCGTGATGATCGTCGACGAGATAAAGAACCAACCCGGGCTTGTCACAAGCCCGCCGGCCTGCATCGAAACCGCCAGGCCATAAGCCTGCACTGTGGCCAGAAAGACCGTGCCATAGCGCGTATATTGCGTAATCTTGCGCCGGCCGCTCTCGCCTTCCTTCTTCAATTGCTGAAGCGGAGCCCACATCGAGGACAAAAGCTGAACGATAATCGACGCCGAAATATACGGCATAATGCCCAGAGCAAAAATACCCATCCGGCTAAGCGCGCCGCCCGTAAACATGCCCAAAACGCCAGCGATCCCGCCTGCGGCTTGTTCCATGAAGTCACGAAGCGCCTGCCCGTCGATACCCGGGACCGGGATGTATGTCCCGACACGATAAACGATCAGAAGGCCGATGGTGAAAAGCAGGCGTTGCCTCAACTCGGTCGCTTTTCCAAGCGTTGACCAGCTGACGTTGGCTGCCATTTGCTCTGCTGCGGATGCCATACGTGTCTCTCTTCAATAAAAGCGCCGCCAAACCGGTTCCCGGTCGGCGGCGCTGGAAAACCTGTGGGATATGTAAGCGGCGCGGGCGCCGCTCACAAGTCGTTACTCAGCCGCCGACGCGGATGTGATTGTCAGTGATCCGCCCGCTTTTTCAACCATAGCAACCGCGGCCTTGGACGCACCGGTGACTGCAATCGTCGCTTTAGTGGTGAATTCACCCTTGGCGAGAACGCGGATACCGTCTTTTCTACGGCGGATAAGACCGCTTTCGATCAGGGCCTCTTCGGTGATGTCCTTCTTGGCGTCGATCTTCTTTTCGTCGATGAATTTTTGGATCAGACCAAGGTTCACAACAGAATATGCCTTGCGGTTCGGTTTGGAAAAGCCGCGCTTTGGCAAACGCTGGTAGAGCGGCATCTGGCCGCCTTCGTAGCCATTGATAGCCACGCCCGAACGCGATTTTTGACCTTTGATACCACGTCCTGCGGTTTTACCAGTTCCGGAACCCGGACCACGGCCAACGCGCTTGCGCTTCTTTGTTGCACCGGGGTTGTCCCGGAGTTCGTTCAGTTTCATGTCGCTTCTCCTTGCCGGATGCGGCCCCCAGCGACGGGAGCGGCCGACCACGGCATTTCTGATAAGGTTTACGCAGCCGATTTTGCGGCCACGGGCGGCGTATAGACGGGGTTGGGAGGTGGATCAAGTGGCGTTTTCGACTCCGGTTTTGGGCATGAAGTCCTCGACGCGCGTTCTAACTGCTTTCCCAGCGACACAGATCAACGCCTGGGAACGCAAAAAGTCGCGCCGTTCTGCCCGGGGATACACGAAGCGAACACCCCTCAAGGTCTTCCTTGGTCTCAAAGACCGCGACCGTGCCCATCCCCTGACCGGCCGAACACAAAAGGCCGCCCGGCGCCAGCGTCTCAACCCGCCGCATCCCACCGTCGGCATGGGCCACAAAGGTCCACGCCGTATCCGAGCTGTTTTGAACGCAGACCGCGCCGCTGTCGGCAACTGCCTGAACCGGGGCGATGGCCAGTAGTAAAAATGGTGCAAGGAACTTGTGCATACCGCAACACTGCCCCATCCAATCCATTCGCGCCAATCACAGTTCTTGCACGCAATGGTGATGAAATAGTGAAGATTGCGCGGTTTGGTTGGTCCTATCATCGCCCCACAAACAAAAAAGGGGAGGACACCGTGAAATACGCATCACTGGGAATTGCCACAGTCGTCGGAGCCATTGCACTGGCCGGAAGCGTGCAGGCGCAGGAATTCGGAACCGACGAAGACGCCGCCTATGCCGCGCTGTTGTGGGACCTGATGGAAGCAGACCGGCTTGCGGGCGACAACGCGCTTTACGGCTTTCCCTATGAGGGCGTCAACCCGCACGGAGCCATGCTTGAGACGTTCTACACACAGGGCACGATCAACGGTCACACCGGCGCGCTTGTGGTTAAGCGAAACTACGGACCCGCAGAAGTGTCCTATGACGAGGTCATCGGCGATCCGGCCGCGCATCTTGCCGCGCTGACCGTGATGTTCCAGCGTGAAGACGGGTACGACTCCGACAATCAGAACTGGTTTTGGGTGAAGTATCTGCCTGACGGCACGCTCGACAAGAATCCAGCAGGCATGTCTTTGGCGGGTCGCGTCGCAAAGGGCGCCGAGCAAGGCTGCCTTGCGTGTCACTCTGCGGAAGATGACTATCTGTTCACAACGGATGCCAGCATCGGGCGGTAAGCCAAAAAAGGGCCGCGACCACCGAAAGAACGGCAAGGTCGCGCCCGACCCTCAAGGCCCTCATAGTTAACCTGTCGACTATGACAGCCGTCCGTAAAATGTCTTCCGCGCGCTTTCCGACAATTCGATACCCGGCTCAGAGTTATAAGCCAAAACCGCGAGGATGCGTGTGCGGTCACTTTCATTCGGCGACACGCGGTGAATGGAATTTCGCCCGCGAAACAACACCAGCCCTCCCGGCTCAATCGCAAGGACATCCGGCTTAACATCACCATCCAAAAGCGCACCGACACCATCGAAATTCATCTCGCCTGAATCCGCGTCGCGCAGATCTCGGATATACTCAAAGCGACTGCCTGCGTCCGGCTTTTGGATCAAAAACGTAATAGCAAATGACGAATTGTCGAAATGCCAGCCAAGCTCCTGTCCGCGGTTTGCGTAGTGAATGTTGATAGACGACAATGGGTCCGCGTAAGGATGCAGCTCCGCCTGCCCCGTCACAAACCGGATAAAATCACGGAAAACAGCCGCGTCGTAAAGCGCCCGCATCGGTGAGGCCGCCGCGATCTCGTCGTCGCAAATACAGCCCTTCGACGATTGCACCAGGCAGTTTTTGGGATGTTCGGACGGGAAAGTCGCGTCAGGAGGCGTCAGATAAACCGAATGCTGTTGCGTGCAGAAATACGCTTTGTCCGCGACCGCAACCGCCTCGGCCCGCATGGCTGCAAGCGCCTCAGGTCGGATGAAGTCAGACAGGACAAGAACCCCAGCACGGTTCAGTTCTGAGTGACACGCGGCCCCGAAATCAGGGTGCGCAATCGGATGCCGGTCTAGGTTTGCAATTTCGGATATCTGCATATGCCAGCTCTTGTCTGAATGTCTCGCGCAGAGTGGCCCGAACTATTCGCAGAACACAACAGGATCATGCGTTTTGGCGAAACCAGCCGCGCCCCGCGCTGATTGTCTCACGCGCCAGTCAGAGCAAGCCAGAGAGACGCATCCCGTGTCTGACGCAGGTTACTTGCCACCACGGTGCCGGCGCCGGCGTTTGCGGCAGCCGTCAGAACGGCGCCGCAAAACAGAGACAAAGTCGGAACCCCGCGCAAATTGCCCAGGAAAACAAATGGAAAAGGCTCCGACCTTTCGGTCGGAGCCCCAAATACTTTGGAAAAGTTCGGCGTTAGCCGCGCTCCTCTATAATCTCTACCAGATGCGGGATCTTGTTAACCATACCGCGAACGGACGGTGTGTCCTCAAGTTCGCGAGTCTTGTGCATCTTGTTAAGACCCAGACCGATTAACGTAGCACGCTGGTCTTGTGGGCGACGGATCGGAGACCCGATCTGCTTTATGACGATTGTTTTTGCCATGTGCTTCAGGCCTCCTCGGTCTCAGCTGCAGCCGCGGGCGCTTGATCACGCTTTGGCAGGATATCAGCGACTTTCTTACTACGGCGCTGAGCAACCGAGCGCGGGCTCGATTGCTTTGTCAGGCCGTTAATTGTGGCGCGGATCATGTTGTAAGGGTTCTGCGAACCCAGCGATTTGGCGACAACGTCCTGAATGCCGAGCATCTCGAACACAGCACGCATCGGACCACCAGCAATGATACCAGTACCGGTCGGGGCCGAACGCATGACAACGCGGCCCGCACCGTGGCGACCGTCAATGTCGTGATGCAACGTGCGACCTTCGCGCAGAGGCACGCGGATCAACTGGCGCTTGGCTTGCTCAGTGGCTTTGCGGATCGCCTCGGGCACTTCTTTCGCTTTACCCTTGCCGAAACCAACGCGGCCCTTCTGATCGCCGACGACGACGAGAGCTGCGAAGCCAAAGCGCTTGCCACCCTTAACGGTCTTGGAAACGCGGTTAATCGCGACCAGGCGGTCAGCGAATTCTGGGGTCTCGTCGCGTTGGTTGCGGCGATTGCCACCCCGGTTGTCATCTCTGGCCATGCTGGCCTCCTCATTCCATCTTTGCGCCGTGGCGCCACTTGGTCCAACCGAAGTGCCAAAAGGCCCCGGTCATCGGCATGCCGGGGCAAACCCCAGCCTACACAGAACTTAGGGCAGGGGATTAACCCCGCCCAAACGCTTTATATCTTCAGGCCTGCTTCACGCGCGGCATTGGCCAGAGCCTTCACCTTACCGTGGAACAGGAAGCCGCCGCGGTCGAAATAAGCCTCTTCGACGCCCGCCTTTTTGGCGCGCTCCGCGATGGCCGTGCCGACTTTGGTTGCCGCTTCAATGTTGTTCTTGCCAACAACACCAAGGTCCTTCTCAAGCGACGAAGCAGAAGCAAGCGTTGTGCCGGCCAAATCGTCGATCAGCTGGACGCTGATGTTCTTGTTGGAACGGTGAACCGAAAGGCGCACGCGCCCCGCGTTCACTTTGCGAAGTTTGTTCCGGACGCGCATGCGGCGCTTCTGGAACAGCTCTCTTTTGGAAAGTGCCATGTGTCCGGTCCTTACTTCTTCTTACCTTCCTTACGGAAGATATATTCGTCTTTGTACCTGATACCCTTGCCCTTGTAGGGCTCGGGCGCACGCCATTCGCGGATATTAGCCGCGACTTGGCCGACGAGTTGCTGATCAATGCCTTCAACGGTAATTTCCGTCAGCTTCGGGGCTGTGACTGTCACACCCTCGGGCACTTCGAAGTTCACATCGTGGCTGTAACCAAGGTTCAGCTTCAGGATATTTCCCTGCATCTGAGCCCTGTAACCAACACCGCTGATCTCAAGCTCCTTCTTGAAGCCATTCGATACGCCAGTGACCAGGTTGCCAACCATAGTGCGGCTCATGCCCCACTGTTGTTTGGCGCGCTTGGAGCTGCCGCGCGGTTCGATTTTGACGACGTTGCCGTCGACCGAAATCGACACATCGTCTGTTGCAGTAAACTGTCGCTGGCCTTTCGGGCCTTTGACAGTGACGGTCTGACCCGACACGGATGCTTCTACACCCGATGGCAGCTCTACCGGTTTTTTCCCAATTCGAGACATGGTTCCCTCCTCAGAAGACCGTACAGAGCACTTCGCCGCCGATATTGGCTGACCGTGCTGCTTGATCCGACATCACGCCCTGCGGCGTTGACACGATTGACACGCCCAGACCCTGACGGACCGATGGAATGTCTTTGACGCCCATGTACACACGACGACCAGGGGTCGACACGCGCTTGAGGTCGCGAATAACCGGAGTGCCTTCGTAGTACTTCAGGCTGATGTCGATAGCCGGATGGCCATCCTTACCGGTCGTCTCTTCGAAGCCGCGGATGTAACCTTCGTCCGCCAGCACTTCAAGAACCCATTTGCGCAGCTTGGAGGCCGGCGTCTGGGTTGTGGATTTACCACGCAACTGCGCATTTCGAATGCGCGTCAGCATATCACCAAGAGGATCGTTCATTTTTTAATACCCCCTTACCAGCTTGACTTGACCATGCCGGGAACTTGGCCTGCAGAGCCAAGATCACGCAGCGCGATCCGCGACATTTTCAGCTTACGGTAATAGGCGTGTGGACGCCCCGTCAGCTGACATCGGTTGTGAAGACGTGTAGCCGAACTGTTGCGCGGCAGTTTCGCAAGCTTGAGGCGCGCTTTAAAACGCTCTTCCATCGGCTTGCTATCGTCGTTCGCGATTACTTTCAGCGCAGCACGCTTAGTGGCATACTTGTCCACCAGTGCTTGACGCTTCTTTTCGCGTTCGATCATTGCTTTCTTTGCCATCTGTAAATCTCTCCCAGGCTCAGCTGTTGAACGGCATGTTGAAATGCTTCAACAGCGCCTTGGCTTCTGCATCCGTATTGGCGTTGGTGCAGATGATGATATCCAGTCCCCAGACCTCGTCGACTTTATCAAAGTCGATTTCCGGGAAAACGATGTGCTCTTTCATGCCCATGGCGTAGTTGCCACGACCATCGAACGATGAGCCCTTCACGCCGCGGAAGTCACGGATGCGAGGCATGGCGATGGTGATCAGGCGATCAAGAAAGTCGTACATGCGGTCGCCGCGCAGCGTGACCTTGGTCCCCAGCGGCATATCTTCGCGAACGCGGAAACCAGCGATGGATTTCTTTGCCTTCGTGATGACGGCCTGTTGACCGGCGATCTTGGTCAGATCTTCCTGAGCCGACTTGGCTTTCTTGGAGTCTTTGACCGATTCAGCGCCAGCACCAATGTTCAGAACAATCTTGTCTAAACGCGGGATTTGCATGTCGTTCTTGTAAGAGAACTCTTCCTTCATCGCAGGACGAATTGTCTCGCGATAAGCAGCCAGAAGGCGCGGGGTGTATGTTGCTGTATCAAGCATCAGATCACGTCTCCCGTGGTCTTGGCGAAACGCACTTTCTTGCCGTCTTCCACTTTGAAGCCGACGCGCGTTGCTTTACCGTTGCTGTCTACCATCGACAGGTTCGAAAGCGGGACCGGCACGGCGATCGGCTTACGCCCACCCTGATCGGTCTGAGATTGCTTGGTATGGCGAATCGCCATGTTCACACCATCAACCACGGCCTTACCAGCCTTCGGATCAATAGAAGTGATCGAGCCTTCTTTGCCTTTGTCCTTGCCAGCAAGGACGACGACTTTGTCGCCGGATTTAAGCTTAGCAGCCATCTTACAGCACCTCCGGGGCGAGCGAGATGATTTTCATGAAGTTCTTTGCGCGCAGCTCGCGAACAACTGGCCCGAAGATACGGGTGCCGATCGGCTCGTTGTTGTTGTTGAGGATTACCGCGGCGTTGCTATCAAAACGGATAGCGGTACCATCTTCACGGCGCACTTGTTTGGCGGTGCGAACGACGACGGCTTTACGCACGTCCCCCTTTTTCACACGACCACGAGGAATGGCTTCCTTTACCGAGACAACAATAACGTCGCCGACGGATGCGTATCTACGCTTGGAACCACCCAACACCTTGATGCACTGAACACGGCGAGCGCCGCTGTTGTCAGCAACATCCAGGTTGGTCTGCATCTGGATCATTTGGTTTCTCCCGACCTGTGGGACCGCTTTGCAGTCATTGGCCCCAGGGTTTCGCTAAAATTAGAGCAGTGCAGCCTTATTCAGCCAACACTTCCCAACGTTTCGTCTTCGACTTTGGCGCGCATTCCTGAATACGGACCATATCGCCCGTCTTAAATGTGTTTGCCTCATCGTGAGCCCGGTATTTCTTGGACATACGGATGGTTTTTTTCATGACCGGATGCGTGAAACGGCGTTCGACCGAAACGGTAATGGTCTGCGCGTTTGCGTCGCTGGTGACGGTGCCTGTGAGGATTCTTTTTGGCATATCTTACGCCTCCGAAGCGGCAGCCGCCGCTTTCTGGTTCAAAATGGTCTTTACCCGTGCCGCACTCCGGCGCACGATGCGCATACGCGAAGTGTTTTCTAACTGGCCAGTGGCCTGCTGAAACCGGAGGTTGAAGGCCTCTTTCTTGAGGTTTGCGAGCTCATCACGGAGCTGGTCGGGGGTCTTATCCCGCAGTTCATTGGCGTCCATCGCCGATCTTCCTTTTTCAACATCACCGGAGAGCCGCTACAAAGCGTGACCCTGTTCCCCGTGGAGTGGACAGTAGAGGGGGCGTATAGGCGGGGAATACGCCCTTGGCAACCCTTGTTTTCAGGGCGATTTCGCAAGGGGGAAAGTTACCGCAACCTTCCCATGCACAGGCCACTGCAATGCAGATAGACTCGGCACATTGAAACAGCGAAGGATAAAAATATCTATTTTGAGAAAAGGCCTCGAGGCTGCGCCCGTAAAGCGCCTTCGGGAACGTTTGGGTGTGACCGCAGACGGTGATTTTGGTCCCGGGACCGAGACAGCTTTGCGTGATTTTCAATCTGCGAACGGCCTGACCATCGACGGGATTGCGGGCCCCGACACATTTACAGCCATGGGTCTGCATGAATTGGTACTTTTGCGCAAAGGATCGCGCGGCGCTGCAGTGAAAAAGCTTCACGTCGGTCTTCGCATCGGGGCGGACGGGGTTTTCGGATCAAGAACAGCCGCTGCCGTGAAAACGTTTCAAGAGTCTCTTGGGCTTGATGGCGATGGAATAGCTGGCCCCGAGACACTCTCCAAGCTTGATGTGTTTGAGGAAATGACACCCGAGGTGGCCGCGCAGGCCACCGTGCAGCCGGACGAGCAGCATTTTGAGGGCGCGCCTGCCGGAACCGAAAGGCAGCGACGTTGTTGCCGGTGCCGACATTGACGTACCTGAGGGGAAATCTGTCTGGCGCAAAGTCAAAGGTTGGGTCTCTTAAGGACTTTGCTTTCACGGCCTTTAACCACGATCCAATGGAGGGGCTTAGCTCCTCCAGACCTCCCCAGAGGATTTGCTCCAAAAAGAAGGTGGGGCGTCAGCTGTCCCACTTATAATTGAAACTCACACTGATCCGATCGTCCTCGGCCATGTTCATCGGCACTTCGTGCCGCAGCCAACTTTCCCATAACAGCACATCACCCACAGTCGGTGCCACGTAGACAAAGGCCTTCAAACCTTCGCGCGCATCTGCCCTGCGCGGCGGCGCAGCCATCATCATGGCGTGGCGCGGGTCCTCAAATTTGATCGCACTCGCTCCTTCGGGCATCGCGACATAGGTTGTACCGCTGATCACCGAATGCGGATGAATGTGGGCCGTGTGGATGCCACCTTCGGGAAGGATGTTGATCCAGATATCCTCCATCACAATCCTCCGGTCACCCAGATCGAAGTCGAGTGTCTCAACAAAGGCCGCGACATGCACGTCGAGCACTTTGATCAGGTCGGCAAAGATCGGAAAGCGCCACCCAAGATCGGTGAGGCTTGCGTAGCTGGTATAGCCGGGAAAATCGTTGGCCTCGCACCAGTCCTGCCCTGCCTCGTCATCTTCAGCGATAGACAGGCATGACGCCTCCAGTTCAGCGGCATCAATGGGTGCGCCATGTTCTGGCAGCGTGGCGTGATAAAGCGGGGTCACAAATAGGGATCGGATTTGGCTCATGAACGTCTCATACCCGCAAAGCGCGAATGAGACGAGTGCAGTGTAGGAAATTCTGCAAGAAATTGCGG
>Ga0075467_10001360_pt1 | contig 20167 bp, 15 predicted proteins | sample DEB08_DNA_9_FD_75067 | JGI IMG/M metagenome (GOLD analysis project Ga0075467, IMG submission 75067) | Aqueous microbial communities from the Delaware River and Bay under freshwater to marine salinity gradient to study organic matter... | ecosystem: Environmental > Aquatic > Marine > Coastal ... | reverse complement strand
CCCCCAAAACCCCAAAACCCCAAAACCCCAAGAAAGTTAAGATTTTAATTTAGGTTAATTTCATTAATTCATTAATTTTTACAGGTCTCCTGGCCGCGGTGGCGTTCAAGATGTATCGGCTGGGACGCTGTCAGGTAATTCAGCTTCGAATAGCTTCACGACAAATGGGCTCTCAATACGGGAACACCATCCAACACCTAGTGGGTTGGGTCTGACTTGAGGGAGCAGGTGATCGTAAGGTCCACATATTTCTCTGACTCATCTCCTCCTTCACCAAGTAAGTCAACAAGTTTAGAGTCAAGTGTCTATTCTCGTTCTTTCTCTTTGCCAGGTGCGCTCATGATTGCTGAGAAGAACACAGGGGTGTTGCCGCGGATTACGTCTCTCACTGAGAGGCCCTCGTACTCTGCTTCGACTTTGGAAATCACAGCGCGGAGGGACAGGCCTTGGGCTTGCACCTCCCATCGGTCCCAGAGTGTCGTCTCAATTTTGTCCGTCAGTTTTGTCTTTTGGACGTCGCCGGGCTCGCTTGCCTGCATGATGGGAACCGCAAGGTTGAGGAAGACATTGCGGTGATCAACCTTCTTGACCTGTCTGGCAAGCTTCACGAGCTCTAGAGCTTGCAGGCCAGCGATTGCTGCCGTGGTAGTCGCCATAGCTGGCACGATTCGGCCAGCCTTCAGCTTCACCTGAATCCACTCCATGGGGTCGAGCTTGTAGCTCGAAGCCCTGCAGTTGGCCATGGCGTGCATGAAGTCGACGTGGAAGTTGGAGTCGTCGTCCTTTTCGAACTCTTCTGCTCCAATGACGGTGTCTGCGTAGGTCTTGCCTTCCTTGGGTTTCTCGAGGCTCTTGAAGAGTTCGACCAGCTGCGCCTTCAACTGAGCAACGTCGTCGACTGCGACCTGCTCCTCCACTTTGGCTTCCTCTTCTTTCTCCTCCTTTGATTCCTCGCCCTTCTGCTGGCCGTCCTTGTCCACTGAGGCCTGGATGGCCTTGGCCACCGACTCGTCTGGCACGAAGGCCGGTACTGAGACTTCGCTGGCAGTCTGGCCCACCTCCCTGCGGAAGGCGTCTGTGCGCGGCTTGTCGCTGGGGATCTTCACTCTAAAGATGGTCGCTTGCAGGCAGGCCATGGAAGTCACGAGCTGCAAGTGGAGCATGTCGTTGCTGTCGAACACGACAGGGGTGGGAGCGCGCTTCGGCAGAGACCAGAAGGGGCTGCCTTCCTTGGTCTTGGCGTCCAGCGGGTAGACATGCAGCAGCTGCCTGACGTCGTGGTTGAAGTACTTCTCGAACTGGACGCGGGCGTGTCGGACGCAGTCGGCAAAGCTCTTGGGTCTATCGCCCAGGAGAGCAAGTGCTTCTTTGAGGGCCATGACGTCCTGCTGGCTCGTTGGGTTGGCATCCTCCCCTTCCTCGAGGATTTTCAGGGCACTCTTCGGGGTCACCGTGAAGAGCTTGCCGAACAGGTCGCGCGCCCATTCGACACAGTGCAGAGTCTCCTCGGGGAACATCTTGAGTGTGCAGTGCGGGATCTCGCCGGCGTCCTCGGGGTCCTTCTGGGAGCCGTAGCTCTCAGTCAGGTGGGGCAAGACGACCTGTACGTGTCCTTTGGGCCCGAGGGTGCCGCTCTCCAGCAAAGGAGTCTTGGCGGTGACGCACCTCTGGTCGACGTACCTCCTCGCGGCCACGTTGTCGAGGGCATTCGTGACGACCCCCAGGCCTGCGAAGAACTGGTCCGTGAAGATGTGGTTAGTCGCGTCGTGCACCTTATCCAGCCTGGCGATGATGTTGCCCTTCAGCTCCCTGTTCATCTGGATTGCTGCGGCCGCGGCGGTGGAAGACTTGGGCTTGCGCAGGTGCTTCTCCCTGAACAAGAACTGCCTGCTCAGGTTGCTCACTTCGATCACGTCGGGGTCGGTGAGGACGATGGATCCGCCCTTGACGCCTGCTGCTGCATCGGGCTTGGCGCACCCGACTCCAAGCATGGCGTAGTTCTTGAGCAGCTCGCAGCCGATCGCCCCCGCACCTACCATGAAGAGGTGGGTGCTGGCCAGTGCGTCGACTACTCCCTAGCCGACAACCACTCTGAGCCCGTCCGAGCGGTCACCTCGCTCAGCAGTCCGGGCAATCTGCTGCACGTAGGTGGCAGCGAACACGCTCTCAGGCGTCTGCTTCTCGTCCTCGCCATCCAGCTTTATAGAGGAGACGTGCTTGCCGACGTCGAAGTCGGGCAGCACCTCCGTCGCATCGTAGTAGAAGAGCTGGTGGGCCGGCGAGAACTTCTGCGTGATGGCCTTGATGCCCTCCTGCGCAGCCAGGCCGCCCACGAAGGCACAGAGCGGGTTGAAGACTCCTTGGCACTGGAACGCAAACAGGTAGAACAGGCGGACCATCTCCGAGTCGTCCTTCAGGTCATCTTCGCCGATTTTACTCTCTAGGGCCAGAGACTTGGCGATGCCCACAAACGCCTTGGCGTCTGCCAGATCCCAGGTCGCAGGGAGGCTCTTGTGCTCGGCCCTGAACTTGTCGAGAGCAAGGAAGCACAGGTGTGAAGTCTGCGCAGTGGCCATCTTCTCGAAGTCTGCGACTGCCAGGTTGGCGTCAAGTGGCGCATCTCCAGCCGGGCACATGACGGCCTCTTCGAAGCTCCTGAACTGGAGCTGGACCTTGCTCTTCAGCTGCTTGGCGATGCCGCTGCGCTCGTACGGCTCAAACTTCCTCGTGTCCCCGATTTTGAAGCTGTATGGTGTCAGCACGGTCACCTTGTGGATAGTGTCGTTGATGCTGTCGGATTTCACGAGTGGGTCATCGTGCTTCTCGCCGGCCTTCAGCTTCATGCCTTCGACTCCCTGCAGCAGGACCTCGTCACCGTCCTCGAACTTGTGCTTCTGATTCTGGAGCAGCTCCACCACCGCGGCCTCCTCGCTGGCGATCTTCTGGATCATCACGTCCTGCAGCTCCTCGCCGTTCTTGTCCAAGACTTCGAACTGCGGCCCGAAGTCGTTGAAGACTCGGGAAAAGACGCCGTGGCAGTCAGCGCTGATGAACTTGATGCCTCGCTTGCGGCAGAATTGGTTGACGACTCGCTGGGTCGCGTGGCCGGCGTCCGTCATGATCACGACGTCGTACAGGTGCAGACTCCACGGCGCGCCAGCGAGGGCCTCGTCGTCGGCGGGCAGAGCCAAATCAGCTGCCTGCTTGCACCGCACGTAGTGGTTGAGCTGCTGGAGGCGGGGCAGACAGGCCTGGGCACGAGTCAAGGGGGCACTCTTGCCGTCACCAAAGTCTTGCTCCTGGCTGATGAAGAACTGGCCGCTGAGGTCCTTCTTGCTCACTGGCTTCGGGTCGTGGAGGGTGAAGCTTTTGCAGCCCGAGAGCACGAGGTTCTTGGCGATCTCCACGCCGAGGGCTCCAGCCCCGCTCAGGAAGATGCTCGCTGCCGCTTGCTTGGCGACCGCCTCCACGCCCATCGCTCCGATGTAGCGGCTCCACCGGTCCTTGACGGCCTCGTCCTCGATATCGATCTCCTTCTCGACCTTTTTGCTCGAGTCGATCTGGGTGTCGTCGGCCACATCGATATCCTCCAGCTCGGCCTGTCCCTCGGCGATCGACTCGAGCTTCTTCTGCCTCTGGGTTGCCCTCTTCTTGCCCGCTCGCACGTCTCCGAGCACATTTGAGACGTCGGTGGGCTTGTCCAGCTTGTTAAGGGCGTCTTCCAGTTGCTTGACGACTTCCGCGAGCATCTCCTTGTAGCGCGTCTTGCTCTGCTTGAACTGGCTGCACCAGGTGTAGTTGTGGTCGTGGATCAGCCCGGTGTACGCCGCCTCGTGGCTGCCTGCCAGCTCCAGCCAGTGGTTGACCTCCTTCACGATCTCGAAGCGCTTCACGTAGAAGTGCCTCTTCACGACCGACTCGAAGCCTCGCGGCGGGCTCTTCAGCTGGCCCAGCATGGCGAACTTGACGTTGGCGTACCGCACGATGTTGCTGTAGCCCTCGTTCTTTTTCTCGCCCTCCACGGTCCCCGCTTCGTTCTCGAACCCAGGCTCGTTGAAGTACACGTCCTCGGACATGATGATTGCCTGCACTGACACGAGCACCTGCAGAATCGTCGAGAGCTTCGGGTCCCAGTTCTCGGTCGCACTGCCTCGCCACGTGCCGAGCAGACTCAGGCACACCTTGCCGCAGGCGTAGAGATTCGGGTTGAATCGCACCGAGCCTCCGCCAGTCGTCATGAGGTTCATTTTGGGGGAGTCGTTGGGGTACTTGTTGTCGCAGAAGATGTCGAACTCGTAGCAGCCGTGGGCGTACGGAGTGTTCGAAGAGCCGACGATGAGCGCCTTCATCATGTCCACTCTCTCCTTGTCGACCCGCACGTAGATGGAGTTGGTGTGCTCGCAAGGGAGGGCGTTCGACAGGTCGGCCAGCTCCTGGGCGAGTCGCAGCATCTTCGAGGCGGGAGGGCTCTCGTTCTGCGCTGCCGAGGCCTTGTAGTGGTGGACATAGTCGGCCGCCCCGCTGCCCGCCGAGCTCAGCTTCGGGTCTCGCATGGACATGTAGTCGAAGCGCAGCGACTCGAGTAGCGCCCGGTACTGCTCGGCCAGTGGAAGAGCCAGGGCGTTCTCGATGAACTTGTCGCCCTCCTCCGCCCTCATCAGCGACTGGAGTGCCGCTGCGACGACTCCGTGTGTGCTCAGGACATCCCTTGCGAGTCGTTCGGGTCTCTCGCCGCCCTCGCCCGAGTCCGGTTTCTGCTGCTGCTGTCTCAGGCAGCCCAGGAAGATCTCGGCCAAGTCGTTGAGCTTCGCGAGGAGCTTGTGGATAGCATCTCGCTGGGCGGGCTTGTACCTTGGGTCCACCTAGGCCAGGCACTTCACAAGCTTCGGCTGGCTTGCCAGGGCGCGCGCCAGAGCTACAAGAGGAAAGGTGAGATTGGGAATCAAAGAACTTACCGAGATACGACGCGTAGACGTCTGCTGCCTTGGCCATGTCGAGCCACGAGCCGTTTCTGAAAGCCTGCTCGAGGAGGGGCAGCAGAGCGCTGCCGAGGATCGTGCTAGCAACGCTGTCGGAGGCTGTCCACTCCTTGGAGCCCAGGAAGTTGCTGCAAATATCGACGAGTGTCCTGATTTACTCGTTCCTCTGCTTGGTGTTCTCCAGGTAGGCGCTCACGTCAAATGCCTAGCCTTGCTTGCTGGAGTAGCCCACGCCCTTGCGCTTCTTTTTCTCCGTGTTCTTCTCGGGCTGCTCCTTCTTCTCCGAGTCCTCGTTGGACTGCTCCGTGGCCGTCTTGCCCTCCTCGCCAGCCTCTTCGTCCGCCTCCAGCTCTTCGAAAACACGGGGCCTCTCGCCGCTGATTGCGGCCAGTCGCTCGAGGATTCTCGGGAGGAGGCCGCAAGCGAGGGCTTTCTCTCGCAGCTCCAGGCCGTCAGACACCGAGAAGACCTCACCGAGGATCTTGTAGTTGATCTGCACAGCCTCTTTCTGCTCCTGCGCCCAGAAGGCCTGCTTGCCTCCATCCGCCTGCAGCTCCGAGTCCGGCTGGCCCGCCAGGACTTTGAAGAGCAGTTCCTTGCACTTCTGGTGCTTCAAGAACAGCTGGAAGAACAGGGGAATTTGAGAGAACGAGTGCAGCTCCTGCAGCCACATGCTCCAGCTTGATGCGAGGGCGCCACTCTTCCAGAGCGAGAGTGAGGCGAGCGTCACCGAGATGATCTTCGCCACACCTCCCTTTGCCTCGAACTGGGCGAAGAAGCTCATCTGAGGGACGTAGAAGGCTGCGATCTATTCGAGATGAGTCTCTCCTCCGTCGGCGCCGGGGCTCTCCAGTTTCTTGAGCCCCTCGATCTCGGTGGTGTTCTGGAGTACCTTCTGCCTGTCATACTTCAGGTCCAGGATCTTGTTCAGAGCCTCGGCTCCGCTCGGGTCCTCCAGGAATTGCTCGTAGACCCGCTCGACCGAGAGCTCGGCGAGGTTTGCGATGGGCGAGCTCGCGAACGAGGCCGAGATGCCAGCCTCGCCCTCACGCTTGAGCAGAATCTAGACTGCCGCTCGGATCGTCAGGTGGGCAGGCACCATGTAGACGGGTGCAGCCCTGAACAGGTTGAAAGGCGCCGCCGGAGAGACCCAGGGGTGCCTGCACTCGGTGGTCAGGGAGGTGAGCCTGGTCTGCTCCGACTCGAACTCACTAGTCTTGCTCGGGCCAGAGCTGTCGGCAGTGCCAAACGGCTCCAAAGCCCAGATCTCTGTGGCCTCGATCGAGAGGTCCTCGGGCACCGAGCTTCCGCCGCCCTTGGGAGGCGAGGGCACGCCTGCGACAGTGACTTCGTCGACCTCGTCGAGGTATCCGAAGCAGCTCTCGAAGCCACTGCAGTAGCTTACGAGCATGAAGCTGCCACCAATCGCCAGGCCGACCCCGCCCTCGTATTCTACCGCGATCTGCGCTAGTGGGAGGTCCTCTGCGGAAGTAAAGTGGTGGTGGACGCCCTGGCCGGGCAGGTAGCAGAAGCAAAAGTCCCCGTCTGCGGCGTCGACATCGTGCGCCAGCGCTGACCCGGCCTCGAACTGCTCAGGGATTGATGGAACTTTGCCCTGCCAGAAGGCGCCGAACACTGCGGGCTGGCCCATCGGACCTCGGCCCGAAGTCAGGACCACGCAAGGCCCACGCCCCTCGAGCTGCCTCCAGAGGCCCAGATCGGCGAGGTGCTCGGGCGACTCTCCCGCGGATGCCGACCACTCGTGCACCTTGGTCCAGCTCGAGCCCAGGAGCTTCTCTGCTTGAGGCTTGGAGGTCTTGTCGCCCACGATCTGCAGGAAGGCGGTCTTCAGGTAGTCCTTTTGCTTCTGCTGGAGGAGCTCTGTCGCTAAGAAGGACGCCGAGCCGGGCACTGCAGCCTCGTTAGCTTCCACCAGTGAGGAGATTCCGGCGAGGAGCGCCGGCTGCCCAGACTCAGTGCTGCTCCGGGCTGGGCCGAGGGTCACTGGGAGGGCCCGCTCCACCTTGATGAGCGGCAGGAAGACCTTGTTCACGAAATCCATGTCCCTCTGACGGCTGAGGTGCTCCAAGTCCTCGATAAGGAGATCTGCGAGCTCGCCTTCGAGCGCTTCGTGCCCTGCAACTAGAGTCCGGACCAGGTCCACGATTCCGGTGACTACCTGGGCGGGCAGAGCAGCCAGCATGCTTTCGCTGCCCTCTGCGCTGTCCCCTGTGCTCTCGCTCCTCAGGAGCTTGTAGAGGACGAACGGCAACCGCTGGTCCTGGAGCCTCTTGCGCACTGTGTGGTCCTGACTAGCGCTGGCCCAGAAGGCGAGGGCGTGCTCCAGCTCGTCGAACCTGCCGGAGGAGGGCTCCTAGGAGAGAGGCTCAGTCAGCTCCTTCAGGAGCAGGCCGCGGTCGAGGATGCCGTGGGCAATCTCGGCGATAGAGGCCGCGAGGACGCTCGCCAGGAGCTGGCGCTGGCGTGTCTTGCCTGCGTCCTCGGTCGAGCCTGCCAGCAGCTCAGTAGCGAACGCGACTGGGTGAGCCAGGCTGTTCACGAAGGGGGCTGGAGGACACAGGAGGAGCACTACAAATTAGCGCAACATGCGCGTCTGAGACTCCGAACCCTCGGCGGCAGAGGCGCTCGTCATGTCGATGATGCTGAGCAGCGAGGCGGAATCGACAGCCAGGTCAATCTTCTTGCTAGCCACGAGGCTGGGCGCAGAAAGTCTCACGCTCTGCACAAACACCTAAATTGCTGGGAGCAGAGCGAGTACCACTTCTGAAGTGTCGGGCCGCTCCCTGAAGCAGGTCATAAGGTGCTCCTAGAGCATCTGCAGGCGGTTGGGCACCTCGGGCTTCTCGCACATGACCAAGTTACCGGTCAGCTGGGCATGCTTCTCGAAGTTGCGCGAGGACAGGAACTTGCGGATCATCCAGTCGCCCATCTCCTTGTTGTACCTGGCGATGGCGATGAAGGTAGGCTCAATGAGGCTGCTCTTGATGCTCACGAGAGAAGCGAGCAGGTCGAACTGGCTCTTGATCTTGTCTATCGTCTGCTTCTGGTTCGAGATCACGCGCAGCACCGAGGTGAAGTTGCCGGAGCAGATCTTCGACAGCACCTCCAGCGCAGTCTTCTTTTGCTCGCTCTCGATGTAGTTCTGGGTCCTCTTGGCCAGCACCGAGGCCGACTCGGTCAGCTTGTAGCCGAGGAGCGAGATGTAGTTGATCGCAAAGGCTGGGCGCTTCGACTGGCGGGCAGCGAGGGGGCTGTTCTCGAGGCAGCAAAGGACGTGCCGCCTCATGGACAGCTTGATGTAGTTGGCCTGGAAGTTCTGCAGAGAGGCGAGCTTACTCTGGATGAGACTCTCCACACTCTGGGCAGCCTCGCCTGCGGCTACTCGGAAGCTGTGCAAGTTCTTGCCGAAGACTGTTGCCTGCACGGAGCCAAAGCCGTCGTCCTTGGTGAGCTCCAGGCTGCACACCGTGGTCAGGTTGTTGCGCTCGAGGCCAGCCTAGACGAGGACCGAGAGAGGCTCAGAGTAGGCCTCGGCGTCGGTGCTCCAGTAGTTGGTGAAGCCCACCTGGATCTCCTTCAGAAGGGAGGTTTGCTGGAGCTTGAAGAGGACCCAGTACTCGTTGCGCAGAGCTCCTACCAAGCCCGTCACCATGAGGCGGTTCTTGTAGGCTCGCTTGTTGCAGGACCAGTCGACCTTGCTGTGGGTGGAGGCCACGTTGCCTCCGGTGTTGTCTTCTGTGAGTACCAGCTGCTTGTTTGCCAGCTCTCCTAGCACCAGCTGGGGAGGCTCGTCGAGAGGCAGTTCGAGCTCCTGCTTCTGACTCTCGCCCTCTGGCTTTGCTACATCACCCCCTGTGACTGGGCTGCTCAAACTCTTGGGAGCTTGCTCCCACTCCTCCTCGCCGCTGTAGAGCACGTCGTAGATGTCCGAGCCGGTTGGCTCGTACTCCGCGAGGCTTGAAGCTTTCGCGGGTTGTGCTTCATGATGGCTCTCCTTGCTTTCCTGCGGAAGGAGCAGCGTCTCACTTGCGGCAGTCCGTTCGCCTCTCTTACCGATGGTGTCGAGGAGGAACTCGAACCCACCGAGCTCGAACACAAAGTGGCTCGCAATGGAGTCTGACTTCAACCAGTTGCCGACGAACTGCGTGAAGTAGTCGTTCGTCCTTCGGCCTAGGTTCATGAGGGCGTCGGCGCCGATCGTGCCGTCTTCAGCTGCCCGCGCCAGACTCTGGTTAAGCTGCTTGACGACTCTCACCAGGGAGCTAAGAGCGACCTGGCACGCGGCTTCCTGCTTGTCGCCTGCACCCAGCCTGAGCAGGTAGCCCTCCAGCAAGTCCGTGATGCGCTTGACTTTGGCGGTGGCTGGGGTCTGAAGAGCCACGTTGCCCAGGCCTCCTGGTGCCTGCTCCTCTGCCGTCCCTCTGGCGTTGAGGAAGAGCCAGGACACGAGGTCGTCGAGGCTCGCTTGGTACTCTTGTCGGAGCTGCTAGCTTGATGAGACAGCGCTCTCCAGGTCTGTGAGGGCCAAGCCCTCGCCATCCTTGACTCGGACGTTCAGAGCCACGAGCAGCAGGTCGCAAGCCAGGCCCAGCCTCATCACCACTGGCTTCTGCGCGCCTGTCGGGCCTTCGAAGCTGCCGAGGTTGAGGTGGGTCCTCAAGAACTTGGTGGTCTTTCGGAGCATCGAGGAGACCTCTGCAGCATCCATCCGGATGTGGACTGCCTCTGACGCTCCCTCGACGGAGGGGCTCCTCGAGACCGACGACGAGATCATGATGTCGAGCCAGCCTTGGCAGACCGAGTAGCCTACGGTTTCCAGACCTGGGTTACCCGTCGCGCTGCCCAGGGTCGTGAACACAAGGTTGCACAGGAGCTTGCCCGCATCCTTAGAGTGCGCCTTGTCCTTCGCTATGGTCTCGGAGATAGCGAGGATCTGTGGGAACGTGGACTGCTGAATCTCCTCCGAAGCTCGCAGGAAGGCCCTGAGGAGGGAGTCCACGATGCGAGCCTCAACCAGCTTGGACACGCTCACTGTTGTGAAAGACTGCAGGACGAGGGTCCACACCTGGGGCATCAGCTGAGGGCCAAACCCGCTCCCTGGGCTCAGGTCACCCTTCTCCTGGTCGCCAGCTCTAGGACTGTCACCGACTGCCAGAAGAGCCATCAGACTCTTGATGAGCTGGATCGAGGTCTCAGCCGACGACAGTCTGACTCCCTGGTGTGGCTGCCGAGCGAGCGGAAGGCTCAGGGATTTGGCCACTTTCAGCGGGACGAGGTCCTCCACCTCGTCACCGCCCGCCTCTTGCGGCTTGGCGCCCTCTTGGTCTGGCTTGGAGCTGGGTGCCACCGCCGAGCTCTAGCTGGGAGGCGCCTCGAGCTTGGCCTCCAGGTCCATCAGGGCTGTCGTGTATCCGATGTAGCTGTGCAGGAGGTACGAGAGGTGCTCGACCCATGTGTGAGAGCTCGCAGTGCATTTCTCGTTCAGCAGGGCCGCCCAAGGGGACTGTGCCGAGACAGTGCGGGGTGCGAACAGAGCAGGCTCCGCGGCTGAGCAGCCTCGCTGGCGATCGACTAGCCAGATCAGGAGACCTTGTGCCTGCTAGATCCACAGTCGGAGCACCTCTCGGTGCTTCTGCCTCTCTTCGGTGACGTAGGCCTTGACTTCGGCCAGCTCTCGCTTTCCCTCCTCGCCGGCTGCTGGGTCTGCTTCGAGCTCTTCCTAGTATTTGCTGACAACTTCGAGTGCGTGTGGGTGGGTGATGCGCCTTTCCAGCAGTGTCTGCAGGCCCTGTAAAAGTTTGGGCTCTCCAAGGCACAAGACAGCAATGCAGAGCTCGAGGAGATCACCCTGGCCTAGCTGAACCATCTGAGCGAGGGAGCTCACCGACCTTGCTCGCTTCGAGAGGATGTTCATGTTGTGGATGGCGTGTACCAGCAGGGCTGCCTTCTCGGGTCTCGAGAGCACCTCGTCGGGGCGTTTGCAAATCCACACCGAGAGCCCAAAGACAGCAAGCAGCTGTGCGTCCTCGTCGAGACACGCTCCACCGCTTCCGGCCTTGGAGCCTGCCCTCACGTCTGGGGCGGCTAGAGCAGCTCTGGAGAAGTTGGCGGGTCTCAAGCTGCCCTTTGGGCCCGATATCGGGACAGTCAGGCTACGCTGGACTTCTAGCGGCTCCAAGTCATCGATCGCGTCGTCGCTCTCTGTGCCCGAGGAGTGGTCTCCACTGCTGGGGTTCTTGGCTGCCTCCTCCTCGTCCTTGACGGGCGAGCCTGGTACTTTGCTGCTTCCCTTCTGGGCGTCTTTCACCTTACCTCGAGACCGGGGAACGACTAAGTCCCGATTCTGAATCCTGTGGAATGCTCGCTGCCCAGCAGCTCCCTCCGCTGTCTCTTCGGTTGTGTCGGCTCTCTGCAGCTCCCTGATCGTCAGAATCAAGATGGAGGACACCATGACTAGTGGCTTAGCAGGAGCTGGGAGCTCTGCCTTCGGGTCCTGGTCGGCGCGTAGGCCGAGGGTCTGGCTCAGGAATTGGATGAGATCGCTCGCAGGGATCCGAAGCAGGTCTAGAGAGTCAACGACCGACTTCTGAGAGAAGGTGCTCTCAGGCTTCGACAAGAACTTCCTGACCAAGTCGGAGAAGAGCTCCGAACGCTCCTTCGCGTCCATGAGCACCCAGATCCTGTCTTTGATCACGGCTAGGACGTTCGCCCGGGTGGCTCTTTCGAACGCCACAAAGTTCTGGAAAAGCTCTCCAGCTACCGAAACTAAGGGCTGTTCATTCTGTGGCTCGATTTCTGCAAAGAGGGCTCTGAGCTTCTCGGGCGGCAGGTCGGCTTTCTGGTAGCAGACGGTGATGAGCTTCGTGAGGTCGCTCGTCAGAGTTGCCAGGTACTGAAGGCTGTGCACTCCTGATCCGGCTTGCATGCCCGTGCTCAGCAAGCACTGTTGCTCTTGGACGTTCTGGATCTTTCGCAGCAGGGCAGCAATCTCGGCAGTAGAGTCCTTTGCTACCTTGCGAGCCTGCACTTGCTGGAGTCGTTCCCGCAGCAAGTCCCTTAGCTTAGCTTGCATAGCCTTGAGCTCCTATCTCGAGGATTCCTGTTGGTCGCTGATCTCAACCTTCACGTCATCCAACTCGAGCACCTCGCTCTCAGTGATTTGGGCACCAGCATCATCAGCCTGCTTGGGCACCTTTGATTCGGACGGGGTTGGTTGTGCGGCAGGCTTCTCCACAACGAACGGTACCATGAGGGTGTCGGCAGGTGCGTCAGGGGCTGGAATTTAAAGCATTCGAACGGACTTACCGATTCCGCTGAGTCTGACTCTTGGGTGTTTCTCGTAGGTCTCCACTAGCTTGGCGTAGGAGGCCCTCGCTGCACTTGGGTCGACAGCATTCTTTGCCTCCCCGTAGAACTCCACGACTGCTGAAGGAAGGGAGCTTGTCTCTTTGGCTGCAGTGCCGACGAGCGAAGTAGACGTGTGGCCGAAGATCAGCTTGATCGTCACCTCGCCAGCCTCGCAGCTAAGTGGGAGGCGGAGGCCTTCGTCGGAGGAAGGCTTGCCCTCGGAGCTCTCTTTCTGGCTCTGGCCGGTGCGTTTGTACCTCACGTAGCGGGCAAACGAGGACTCGTCCAGAGACTGGTGGCAGATGAGCTTTGCCCCGACGGACACGAGAACGTCGAGCTTGTACAGGGCAGTTTGGTGGTCGCTGAAGTAGATCTGCACCAGATTGATCGCTGAGTCCTGCTCGAACTTCGCCTGGAAGGTCTGGCACATGGGCCGCCTCTCGCAGCGAATGACCGCGTCCCTCAGCAGGCCTGCCTTGCTCGAGAGCAATGCCCCATCCGCAGTGTCACCTTTTTTGCCGGGGGAGTCGCCATCCAGCTTGGGCTGGTCGTCGAGGCTGAGGGGTCGGAGAAGGACCTCGTCGAAGGGGAAGTGCTCGGCGAATTCGACTTAGGAGACCGCCGCCGTAAAGCGGGTGCGGAAATCGATGTACTCGGGGGACTGCACGGCCGGCATGCACTGCTTGCACACCTTGCTGTAGAAGGTGTCCACGAGGACGCGGAGAGCGCGCTCCAAGTCGAGGGGCATCACCCAGTTCAGCATGCCAATCAGCGCCTCGTAGCCTCGCTGCGGTGGCACGCTGTTTGGCAGCACATTCTGGACGATGTCAATCAGGATTTCGTAGAGGTCCCTGACGAACCTGCGCTCAGTCTGGAAGCAGCGCAGGAACTCGACCGAGGCCTGGATGTGGGCTGCGTCGTTGGAGTAGAGGTTGACTTCGACGAACTTGCGCAGGTCGAGGGTCTCGAGGATCAGGGCTGCGAATTCGAAGTCGTGTTTCACGAGCTTCGTCAGGAACTCCATGATGTAGGCCGTGAGCCCCTTCTCGAACTTGCCGTCGAACACCATCCTCGCCAGCACGCGGTTGATCACGCCGAAGTACTTCGGGCTGATCAGGAACGACCTGTCGAGCGCCGGCAGCTGGCCCGCCTGGGTGATCACGCCCACAACGGAGGTGCCGCGCAGTTGCCAGGCTCCCTCGGAGGTGCCTCTGAGGACTCGGACCGAGAGCCCTCCGAGAGTGCGGAGCGAAACACGCGGGTCGCTCACTCTGAGGACTGCCTGGCCGATCGGCCTGACACCACTGGCTCCGAGCGCCCGCGAGCTGTCCAGAGGCAGGTTGCAGAGCCTCAGCTGGGAAATCTGGACGTCGTCGAGGCGCAGCAGCTCCTCGCCCGTGTCGAGATCGTGGATGACGACTGCGTGCCCGCTCATGAGGGGCTTTTCGCCTTGCCTGCCGCTCCCGCCTAGTGCGTTCGAACCGCAGAACTCGGCGGAGGCATCGAAGGGCTGAGAGCTCCCGAGCGCCCCGAAGAACTCGAGCTCCATCGGCAGGTCGTTGACGCTCTGCCTGAAGTGGTGGGGCTTGCTCCTGAAGCCAGTGGGCTTGAGCATGATGTAGCGGCAGGACCTCTTGAAGTCGATGTCGACTGTGAGGCTCGGTCGCTCGTCGAACTCGAAGAACGCCACCGGCTCGCAGGGCCTCAGTGGGCGAGGGTCTTGCATCCGTGCCTGCTTCCACTGGCTGAAGTCCTCAGCGGTGAACTTGTGGAACGGCCTTGTCATCTCAAAGCTCTCGAGGCTGTCGGCCATGAACAGGAGGCCTCGGCCGACTGGGTAGGCTCCGCACCTCGAGGCCAGCTGCGAGCGGATGGTGAACTTGTCGATGGTCATGGTCTCGCCGTGGAGGTGCTTGAAGTAGAACTCCGGCCGGGCGTAGTTGCTCGCGAAGACCTGGCTGTTGTCCAGCACGATCGTGTTCACCTGGTGCGAGCTGTTGAACTGAGCGCCCTTGTGCTTGTGCACGATCAGCGGCAGGTAGTGGGCGCTCTCGTCCTTCGGAGATGCCGAGTTGGGCTGCGCTTGCTGACTCCAGACTGGGGCGCCGGCATCTTCAGCGGGGAGCAGAGCGTCGACTCCCTTGATCGTGAACTGGCCCAGGTGCCTGAGGGCATCGTCTTGTTTCGGAGTTGCGCTCACGCTCTCGGCCTTGGCAGGGTCCTCAGCGACGAGGCTTGACTCTGCGACAATCTCAGCTTGTGATTCACGCTCAGCCAGCAGCTCGGCTGGATTGCTGCAGCTGAAGGTGAGGTCAATGTTGAGGGAGATGAGGTTGGCGGCACTCTCGAACCTGACTTGCATCGGCCCGAATTCATCCTCCCCGTTGGCCACCCAGCTGTGCCTTTTGAACATAGGCTGCGAGCTATCCGGGCCCTCGACCCTTCCTCTGAGAGCGTGCGCGTTCGAAGCCGCAGAGACGGCTTTTCCTTTCATCAGCGCCTCGTACCGCTTGATGTCTTCGACGGTGACCTGCTCGGGGTCGACCGATGGCCTCGTCTCGCCAGGCTGCTCTTCCTTTTCCTTGAGCGAGCTCTCTTGGCTGTCAATTTGCTGGGTCGAAGCGCCAGAGTCACTCGTGGGGCTGCTCTCCAGTGAGAATGCCGTGACGGATTCGTTTTCCCTGACAAAGGCCTGGCCGTGCTCCACCTTGATGGTCTCCACACCGGCTCCGTGGGCGACCAGGGTGCTCTGCCTCTCGGCTGCAAACGAGCCCTCAGTTGCCGAGAAGCTGTAGGTTGCGATGTCGGCGGCCGTGTGCACGACAAGCTGGCCCGTTTTGCTGCAGAACCGGACTGCCTTGATCTCGGAGTTCGGGACCTTCTGGAAGAGCTCACTCTGGAGCTGAGTCACTCCGAGTTGCACCTCCGCTGGCCCGGTGGCAGTGGCCGCGTGCTCCAGCGAGACCATGTAGACGGCCGTCGTGGAGTCTTCTCTCTGGCCGATGACGAGCACTTGCAGGGGCTTGCCTGGAGATACATCGGTGCCCATCTGGCAGACCACCGCGACCTCCTTGAGAGGCAGTCTGACCACCCCCATCTCTGCGCTGCCGAGAACCTTATTGAGAGAGTGAGAGGCGTCGTGCTGGTCACCCAGGGCTGGGTGCAAGCTCTCAAGCAGCAGCTGGTTGTTGGTCATTAAAGAGTCAAGGCAGGCCGTTTCACTGGCGAAGCGCTCTTTGGTGAGTCTGCTCTCTACGGCGCCTGCGTGATTTGGGGCACTCATGAAGTTGGCCAGGTACTGCTTGCGGTACTCAAGGCACCTGATGTGCAGGTCCGTCGTGCACTCCTCGCTGTTGTTCATCACAGCTCCCACGAAGAGGGGCCTTCTGTCTTGGGCCTTCCTGATCGTGCCGAAGAGGAAACCAACCACAGTTGCCTGCTCGAGAATCCGTTTTGTCTTCTGGAACTCTCGATGAACCTCCGCCTTAAGTCGCTCTTCCTCGGCTCGGGCTTGCTCTTCGAGCCGCTTCGTTGCCTCTTCCAGCTCCTTCTCCTTCGCGACTCTCTCCACTTCCTGCTGCTGCCGCAGCTCCTCTTCCTCTCGCTTCTGCTGCTCGGCCGCCACGTCGACGTAGGCGCTGGCAGGGGCTGGGCTCAGGCAGATGTGGCACGAGGTGCCACCGGGCTGGTTGATGATGGTGCACATATCGCAGTTCCACTGCGCTACCGTCGCCTTCTTCGCCGCCTCCTTGGCGGGCTCTTGTTTAGGCTGCTCTGCGACTTGCTCAGCCTGGAGGGCAACCACGGCCTCGACTGCCGCGGCCACGCTCTCGTTCTTGACCTTGACGAGGGCCTTCCTGCCTAGGTCTTCTGGGAAACCCATGTCCTTGAGCTGCCACAGGAACTCCAAGTTGGGCTCGACTGGCTTCTCTTCAACCACAGTCTTTTCTTCTTTGGCAGCGCCCTTCTTCGCGGACAGTCCGCCTTTCTTCATGCTCATGCTCACAGCCTTGTCGAGAACGTTCAAGTCTGTCTTCTTCTTGTCTGCCTTTGCTTGTTTCTTCTCCTCCTCGCGCTTCTCAGAGGCTTGCTTCTGCAGCTCCTCGCTGAGCTCGTCCGCAGCGTAGACGTCTTCGATGAAGCTAGAATCCTGTTTGTCTTCCGCTTGCTCGTACTCCGCCTGCAGGTCGTCGGGCCAGCAAAGTGTGGCAGAGTGAGAGGCTTCAGTCTCGGGACAGGCTGCGTCAATGGCTGCTGACTCGTCGAACATGGCCTGCATGAGCTCGCCGTCGCCCTTCTCCTTCTCCTCGACTACTTCTACCTGCTTCACGTCTTGGCTCTGCTGCTGGGCCTCAATTTTTTCTTGAGGCGGGCCGCGCCTGTAGATCTTGACACCCTGTCCGACCTCTTCTGCATCGTAGCTGAGGAAGTGCAGCTGAGCCCTCTTCAGGCTTCCCGCGGGATCGATACAAGCCTGCAGCTTAAAGTTGAGGCCAAACACGCGCGTCAGGCCTGCCCTGGTTGCCCAGATGTTCACCGAAGCATCCTCAGCGTTAGAGGTGAGGACGAAGTCAGTCGAGGGCAGAGCCAGGTGTTGCGAGACTGAAGAGGCTTGCGCTTCGTTTCTCAGCCCGCTCCAGTGAGTCCTGGGTGGCATGCTATTGAGGGACCGGTGCAGGGGCACGTTCCAGGTGTCGAAGCCTCGGACCATGAGGTTTGCCGGGAACTGCTCTTCAAGCACTGCCTGGACGTCTCTCCCGCCGACTCCGACAGAGTTACCGTAGAGGTTGTCAAGGCCGACCTAGATGTGCTGGTAGAACCTCAGACCCCCAGGAAGGCCCAAGGAGTCTCCGATGGCGCAGACTCCGTGCTCTGCGAGGGCCAGAGGGCATGCCTGCTGAGTGGAAGGCAGCGACAGCAGCGACGTGAGGCGTCCTTGCGCGGTGTGGGCTCTCGAGAGGTCGGTGTGCGCCAGGACTTTCCTTGCAGTAGGAGTGAGCGTCTCACTCCTGTTGGTGATCTGGTACAGCTAGTCCTCGAGTCCTGCAATCACACTCAGCAGCTTGTGGGCGTCAATGAAGTCCACAGATCTGGATGTTTCCTCCTCGGCGTTGGTTTGTGCAACTTCTTTGAGGGTGAGTTCGGCTGTCTCCAAGACCCTGGCGCGGTCCTCGATGCGTTTGGCCTACTTAATTGCAGCGCGAGCAAGGCTCCTGACAGCGAAGAGGGCCTCGAGGAAAGGAGCCCGCACCGACCTGCCGTCATAATCTGATTCCAACTTTTCGAGGAAAGGGGCAACGAGGTGTTGGTCCTCGACCTGGTTCCAGTCCAGGGTGTCGACGAGCCACTTGAGCTCGGACGGGGCGAGGAACAGGTGCACCACGTCTGAGGGCTCACGAATGAGGTTGCCAAAGTAAGCGGCCGTCGGGTCTTCGAAGAACTCCCTGCGGCCCCCGGCTTCGCGGCTCACGAGCTTGAGCTGCCCGTTGCGGGAGAGCAGCACCTGGTCAGCAGCTGGTAGGTACGTGGCGATGACCTCCTCACTCCCGGCTGCGCGGCTTGAGCTCCTTGGCCGCCCCTGCTGCGTTGCTCCCTGGACGAGCGAGGAGACTATCTGCGAGACGGTGCGTGGGGGCTCGGACGCTTCGAGAGGGTGGGTTGGGCCAATAAACTTGGAGACTCTCGCCTTGTGCGCAGGCGAGACTAGGTCGGTGGCTTTGAGTGCCTCCGTGACGTCGTGCGCCAGCAGCTCAGCATTGCTTATCTGAGGGAAGTGCACCTGGAGGGCGCATCCGTCCTTGGTGCCCGCCTTCTTCGGCTCGGTCGCTGCTCGAAGCAGCACGGCGAGCTGGTGGCTGGCGAGACAGCGGGTAGAGTTTGGCAAGTGCTGGGGCTGCTTGGCCTTGACGAGGAACTTGAGCGCGTCCTGGCTCGTCGCGAATTTCAGAAGTGCGTAGATGCGCGGACTCTTCGTCTTCGAGCCTTCCTTCTCTGCCTCCTTTATCTACTCTCCTTCTCCGCTGCTGTCCTCGGACTGTGGCGTCTCGACCACTCGGGCCTCGAAGGTCGGAGTGTCGGCTGGGGCAACAGGTTCCTGCTTTGCTTCAGCCTGGCCTATCTCCTGAGAGTCGGGCTCTCCTTTCGATTCTTCCTCAGACTTCTCTCCGTCAGCCGAGCAAGAAGATTCTGACTTGAGCGTCGGAAGAGCTGGGGGCATGTAGTTCTCCCCCTCAGCTTGCTTTGGAAGCTCCTGCTCGAGAGCCGTCAACGTCTGCGCTGTTTGGACAGGCTAAACGACTCCGGCGGGAAGCTCACCTCTCACGAAGGCCTTCTCGAAGACTGCTCTCCTCTTCGCAGCGTCCTCTTTGGGGGCATCGGAGGCCCCCTGCTGAAAGTCGCGCTCGTCGTACGCGACCACGAGGCAGTCGAGCTCAGCGGCGAGGAAGGCGCTCTGCAGTGCTGCCGTCGACTGGCTGAGGCAGGCAGGGAACGAGTGCTGACCGCCGCACCTCGCGTCCTCTCGGAGGTCCCTTGCCGCCTTGGCACCGAGACCGATAGATGAGGAAGAGCCTCCGCTAACGCAATATGGGTTCAGGACCACCTCGAGATCTGGCTCTGCAAAATGGACCGTAGGGATCCAGGCCTTGCCAGCGGGCACGTTTTTGGACATGTCCTCGAGAGGCTTGCCATCGATCCAGAAGCGGAGTCTGAGCTTCTCCAGGTCGAGTTCGACCCCGATGACCCTCGGAGTGGAAGTCCTGAAGGTTTGCACGACCATCCGTGCCTTGGCCAGCTCTGCTGGCGGAGTCCGTTAATCGGGTGTATCTTTTCCTTTAGAGGAGACGCCGATCGCTACATTTATAATATTAAGTACTCGATTAAAAGGGTGTGTCAGGGCACCTTCGCGCACCTGGGAAGAATTGTGAGGGCAAGGAGGAGAACAACGCTGTCTCAAGAGAAAGCTACTTACACAGAGATGTGCACCTGATGGGGCATATCACTTCCCAGAAGTGCACGCCTGCATACAAGACCGTGTTTGCTCGTGCGGATGAGGCGCCTTGGATGGCGCGGGCGGTGAAGCCTATATGTCAATAGGATCAGTACTTTAAAATAGGACTTACCGCTCACTGAGATGTCAATCTCGCCCGTGGAGAGCGAGGGGCAGAACCTCATGACCTGAGGCTGTTGGTGGCTCGTTTCTGCAATGCTCCCCGCTGCACCAACTCCTGCTCGCTCGCTCGTGTGCAGCTGCGCAGAGGCGCTTGTCGGCTCTTTTGCGTGGCCGTTCACGATCATCTTCTCAGAGTGGTCGCAGCACTCATCATCATCAATCGCGTGCACCCTAATCTGAGTTGTCTTTTGGTTTAATCTTTGTAATTCCGTCTTCGAATGCTCTTTGGAGGAGATCTCCGCATCCTGAGTTTCGGCAGCACCAGTCCTTGGACCGACCTGCTCTATTTCTGTGAATGGACTGCTGCCATCGCTGTGCCCTTGGGCCGTGACTGCTTGCACAGTCTGAGTATGGGGGTCGTAGAAGAAGGACCCCGACCCACCTTGCATGACGACAGCCCCAAGCTGTCGCCCACCATGATGGATGGTACTTGATATTGACATTAAGTTAATAATGATTGAATGCGTCGTAATAATGGCACTTAAATTAAACTTAGCTAACCAAAAATTGTTTGTTTATGGCGAATCTTTTGCACTTTGATTGCACACGATGTTAACCAAAAACTTCTGGCGCGATGAACTTAAACAACACGCAAAATGTATCTTTTAGACACCAATATTCATTCGTTCGGGGTTTTGGGGTTTTGGGG
>Ga0075467_10001359_pt1 | contig 20167 bp, 24 predicted proteins | sample DEB08_DNA_9_FD_75067 | JGI IMG/M metagenome (GOLD analysis project Ga0075467, IMG submission 75067) | Aqueous microbial communities from the Delaware River and Bay under freshwater to marine salinity gradient to study organic matter... | ecosystem: Environmental > Aquatic > Marine > Coastal ... | reverse complement strand
TCGCCGCCAAGATCGGCTCCAACAAGGCCGCCTCAAACGCAGCACGGTCGCGGCCAAAGGGCCGATGGTCCACCGCCGCCGTGGCAATCCCCATCTCGGCGGCGCGCTGCAAACCGCCCGCCTCAGGGTCGTTTGACGCCACAAGAACGGGGCGGCAAGGGTGATCCCCAGCCATATCCCGACACAAGGCCACCATGTTCGAACCACCCCCCGAAATCAGGATGGCAACCCGTTTCACAGCAAACGACCCTTGTAAACCACACCCTCACCCGGCACGACCTGCCCCATCGCAACCACGGTTTCCCCATGGCTGCGCAACAACGCGGTCAGCGCCTCGGCCTCATCCGCCTTAACCACCAGCATCATCCCGATCCCGCAGTTAAAGGTTTTAAGCAGCTCCGGCTCACTCATCCCTGCCGTTTCCGCCAACCAGCGGAAAACGGGCGGCAAAGTCCAAGCCGACAGGTCAATCTCGCAGGCCAACCCTTCCGGAATCACGCGCGGCGGGTTTTCGGTCAAACCACCACCCGTAATATGGGCCAGCGCATGCACCCCCCCTGCCCGCACCGCCGCCAAGGCTTGCTTTACATATAGCCGGGTTGGCGCCAACAACGCCTCACCCAATTTGCCCGCACTAAACGGGCAATCGGCATCCCACGCCAGACCTGACAGCTCAACAACTTTGCGTACGAACGAATAGCCGTTCGAATGCACCCCGTTTGACGCAAGCCCCAGCAAAACATCGCCCGCGCCAACCCCCTCGGGCAGCGCCGCTCCGCGCTCCATTGCGCCCACGGCAAACCCTGCAAGGTCAAAATCGCCCTTATGGTACATCCCCGGCATTTCGGCGGTTTCGCCGCCAATCAACGCACAACCCGATGCCTCACAGCCTGCTGCAATGCCTTCGATAATCCGGGTTGCTTGGTCCAATTCCAGCTTGCCCGTTGCAAAGTAATCAAGGAAAAACAGCGGCTCCGCCCCTTGGCACACAAGGTCGTTCACGCACATCGCCACCAAATCGACGCCAATCGTATCAACATTTCCAGTGTCAATCGCGATCCGCAACTTGGTGCCAACACCGTCTGTTGCCGCCACCAAAATCGGGTCGGTATAGCCTGCCGCCTTCAGGTCAAACAGCGCGCCAAACCCGCCAAGCCCCGACATGGTGCCAGACCGCGCCGTGCGCTTGGCCGCCGGTTTAATCCGCTCTACCAGCGCGTTGCCCGCGTCAATATCCACACCCGCATCGGCATAGGTCAGCCCGTTTTTGCCCGTCATATCCGCCCCCGGCGTTGCAGGGGCGCAGATCGCCCCAAGATTCCCGCCCCAGTTAAACGATCCCCGCGTCCGGCACAACAAAACCCGACATCAGCACGCAAATACCTGCGCAATAGCCCCAAATTCAAAATGCCCGCAGGTCTGCGGACATTTTTGGATTTTTCTGTTTCTGCTTAAAACCAACCCGGTAATACCAACCGATACACCTAGACGCAGAGCGATCTGCTCCCAGCCAACTTGGACACGAGCAATGCGATATCGCATCACGCCAATCACCCGATGGCGCGCGCTTTAATCGTCGTCCCCATCGTTCGCAGCATCGTCTTTGTGATCGTCATTGGTGCCGCCACCGCCACCTTGGCCACCGCCGCGGCGCAGCTTCAAGATCAGGATTTCTGTATTGCCTTCCTCGCGTTGTCGGTTGACCTTCATCTTGCCCAAGGGCGGCAGGTTCAACTCTTCGCCCGCCGAAAGCGCGTCGCCCAAAACACCCAAAGCCGCTTCTATAATCAGCTTCACGTCTTTTTTCTTGGCGCCAGACGCTTTGACAATCCGCTCCACCAGCTCTTGCTTTTTCAGCATCATAGGCTGGCTATTCTCAACCGGATAGGCCGTCGCACTGGGGTTGTCGCCAGTGTTCAGCGACCCCGCCACCACCGACATTTTCGGAACCACAACCTCTGCGGCCTTGATGCTTGGCGCTGGAATCCCGCGCGGTGGGTTTTGTGTAATCGTGTTTGGCTTGGCATCAGCGCTCTTTCCCGCCGCCCTATTCGTCGCCGTACTTGTTGTCGGGGCTCTTTTCGGGGTGACAGTTTTGGTTGTGGCCATGATAAGCCCTGCTTTCTTTTTTGTTCCCTGTTTGGAAACAAACTAGCCCGCTTTTTGGCATTTGGGAACGGTGGATTTCACGCCTCTACGGCCCAAAATGCGAAAAAGGCGCGCCTTTCAAGGCGCGCCTTTTCATTTTCATCCGCAAAAGCGCTTAATGCGCAGTGGCTTGCGCGGCAGATGCGTCTGCCTTGGCCAAACGCGCCGCGGCTGCGGCCTCTTCGGCGGCTTCATCCCATTCTACCGGCTCAGGCTGCCGCACGAGTGCCAGTTTCAGCACTTCGCGCACATGGCTTACCGGAATAATGGTCAGACCTTCTTTCACATTGTCCGGAATATCGGACAGGTCTTTCTCATTCTCCTTCGGGATCAGAACAGTTTTAATCCCACCCCGCAGCGCCGCCAGCAGCTTTTCCTTCAAGCCACCGATTGGCATCGCATTGCCGCGCAAGGAAACCTCACCCGTCATCGCAATATCCTTGCGCACAGGGATCTGTGTCAGAACGGAAACAATCGAGGTAACCATGGCAAGCCCGGCACTTGGCCCATCCTTGGGCGTCGCACCATCCGGCACATGGACGTGGATATCGATCGTTTCAAACTTCGGCGGCTTCACCCCGAGCTCCGGGCTGATTGACCGCACAAAGCTGCTCGCCGCGTCAATCGACTCTTTCATCACATCGCCCAGCTTGCCGGTCGTCTTCATCCGGCCCTTACCGGGCAAACGCAGCGCCTCGATCGACAGCAATTCACCGCCAACGCTTGTCCAGGCAAGCCCCGTCACAACGCCCACCTGATCCGTCGCTTCGGCCAAACCATAGCGATACCGTTTGACACCAAGGAAGTCTTCCAGCCCCTCAATCGTCACCTTCACCGCCCTGGTTTTCGCCTTCACAATCTCGGTCACGGCTTTGCGGGCCAGCTTGGCCAGCTCGCGCTCAAGATTACGGACACCGGCTTCCCGCGTATAGGTGCGGATCACCTCCAACAGTGCGTCGTCGGTAATCGAAAACTCACCCTTTCTCAGCGCATGGTTCTTGAGCTGCTTGGGGATCAAATGCTGCTTGGCAATCTCGCGCTTTTCATCCTCGGTATAGCCCGACAGCGGAATAATCTCCATCCGGTCCAACAATGGCGATGGCATGTTATAGCTGTTCGCCGTAGTCAAAAACATCACGTTCGACAGGTCATACTCGACCTCAAGATAGTGGTCGGTAAAGGTCGCGTTCTGTTCGGGGTCCAATACCTCCAACATGGCACTTGCCGGATCTCCACGGAAATCCTGCCCCATCTTGTCGATCTCATCGAGCAAAATCAGCGGGTTGGTCGTTTTCGCCTTTTTCAGCGCCTGAATGATCTTACCGGGCATTGAACCGATATAGGTCCGCCGGTGGCCACGAATCTCGGACTCGTCACGCACCCCACCAAGCGAGATGCGAATAAACTCGCGCCCCGTGGCTTTGGCAACCGACCGACCAAGCGATGTTTTCCCAACACCGGGCGGGCCAACAAGGCACAAAATCGGCCCCTTCAGCTTGGCAGACCGTGCCTGTACCGCCAGATACTCGACGATCCGCTCTTTGACCTTTTCCAACCCGTGGTGATCGGCATCCAGCACGGCTTGCGCCTTGCCCAGATCCTTTTTCACACGGGATTTGGTGCCCCATGGCACGCCCAACAACCAATCAAGATAGTTGCGCACCACCGTCGCCTCGGCGCTCATCGGGCTCATGCTTTTCAGCTTTTTCACCTCGGCATCGGCCTTTTCGCGCGCTTCCTTGGACAGCGCAGTCTTGGCAATCCGCGCCTCCAGCTCGGCAATTTCGTTCTGGCCTTCCTCGCCGTCGCCAAGCTCTTTCTGAATGGCCTTCATCTGCTCATTCAAATAGTACTCGCGCTGCGTCCGCTCCATCTGAGATTTCACACGGGTTTTGATCTTTTTCTCAACCTGCAAAACGCTCATCTCGCCTTGCATGTGGCCATAGACTTTCTCAAGCCGCGCGCCAACATCCAGCGTTTCCAACAAGGCTTGCTTGTCGGCAACTTCAATTCCCAAATGCCCCGAGGCCAAATCGGCAAGCCGCGACGCCTCTTTCGTCTCGGCCACCGCAGACACCGCCTCTTCGGGGATGTTCTTCTTTATCTTGGCATAGCGTTCAAACTCATCCGCCACGGCACGCACCAAGGCGCCAACCGTCGCAGGGTCGCCCGGCAATTCGGTCAAAGGCTCGGCTTCGGCCTCAAAGAACCGATCATTCTCAATAAACTGGGTAATGCGCACACGGCTTTTACCCTCGACCAGCACTTTAACCGTGCCATCGGGCAGCTTTAGCAGTTGCAACACATTTGCCAGCACACCCGCGCGGAAAATGCCGTCCTCGGTGGGGTCATCCACCGTGGGGTCCATCTGGCTCGACAGCAGGATCTGGCGATCCTCTGCCATCACCTCTTCCAGCGCGCGCACCGATTTTTCACGCCCGACAAACAGCGGCACAATCATATGCGGAAACAGCACAATATCGCGCAGCGGCAATACAGGATAGCTGGGGGTTTTTACGTCATTCATCTTTTGTCCTTCCTTGGCAAGAAAGCTATGCCCCGACATTTCAGCAGCAATCGGCTTTCCCCTCTCTCACGAAACTATATCTGGTGTTGGGTCGCGGATGTGTCAACCTAGACCCACCAAATTCCACCTGATCATGCGCTTCTCGAAACTATCCATCAAGCGCAGAATAGCGGAAATTTAGCGCAAAACGCAGGCCAACTTCAAAAACCGGGGCCAATCACAAAACCGGCAACAAGGCCGCAGCAATCCTGCGCCCTTCGGACAACAGCACATTGTAGGTGCGCGCCGCGGCAGGCGAATTCATCACCTCGACCCCGATCCCCGCATCTTCTAGCGTTTGGCGAAAGCCAGGCGGCACATGGGCAATTTCGGTGCCCATGCCAACAAATAAAACGTCAATCCGGCCCACCAGCGCCAAGGGCGCAGCGGTATCGTCCAGCCCGCCCCAGGGGCCTGCATCCCAAGGCGTTACCAAAACCGCCCCGTGCAGCACCTGTCCTGCCACCCTGAAAAACCCCGGCCCATAGCTATCTATGGGTTGGGCATTGTCATAGGTCACTTCGGTCAGGCGCATCCAAAGGCTCCTTTAGGCATCGATATTGGCGTATTCCGCAGGCGTACCCTTGCCACCCTTGGGCTTTTCCGACCTGTCCAACCCGATCATCAAAACGATGTTCTTGGCCACATAAACCGACGAATAGGTCCCAAGGATAACGCCGATGAAAATCGCCACGCTGAACCCACGGATCACATCGCCGCCCCAAATCAGCATCGCCCCCAGCGCCATCAATGTCGTGCCCGAGGTCATGATCGTCCGGCTCAACGTCTCGTTCACCGACAGGTTCATCACCTCGCGCAGCGGCATGGTTTTATATTTTATCAGGTTTTCACGCAACCGGTCAAACACCACCACCGTGTCGTTGATCGAATAGCCCAATATGGTCAACAACGCCGCCACGATGGTCAGGTCAAACTTCAATTGAAACACCGCGAAAATGCCGATGGTGATGATCATATCATGCAGCAGTGCTAAAACGCCGCCCAACGCAAACTGCCATTCAAACCGTAGCCAAATGTAGATCAGCACCCCCGCACTGGTCGCCAAAATCGCCATGATTGAGGTCCAGACCAGCTCGGCCGAAACCTTTGGCCCGACCGATTCCACCGACACAACCTTCAGCGCGGGGTCGTACCCAACCAGCGCCGCCTCAACCGAGGCCAGCGTTTCGGGCGTCACCGCCTCATAGCCGTCTTGAGCGCCAATGCGCACTTGGGCCACGTGCTGATCATCGCGGAACGACGGGTCAAACACTTCGGTGATCGACACATCGCCTACATCCAGGCTGTTCAACGCTTGGCGGTAGGCACCTACGTCAATCGCCGTGGTGCTGTCGGTGCGGATGGTCGTGCCGCCCTTGAAGTCGATCCCAAAGTTAAGGCCCATCACGGCCCAAGCCAGAATGGCCACAAACATCAGCGCGATGGACCCGCCAAAGGTGAACCATTGCCAGCGGAAAAAGTTGAAATTGGTGGTTTCAGGAACAACCTTCAGACGCCAAATCATTTTCGGCTCTCCTTACAATTCAATGGTCTTGGGGCGGCGCCAGCCGAACCAAACCGTGATCAGCAACCGCGTCACAAAGATCGCACTGAACACCGAGGTGACAATCCCGATCCCCAACACCACAGCAAAACCACGCACTGGCCCTGCCCCAAAGAAGAACAGCGCAGCCGCCGTGATAAAGGTAGTGACGTTGGCATCAATGATCGCCGACATCGCCTTTTCATAACCAATCTCAATGGCCCGCGCCGGGCCTTTGGCCGTTTTCAGCTCTTCGCGGATCCGTTCATAGACCAGAACGTTCGCATCCACCGCCATACCGATCGTCAGCACAATCCCCGCAATCCCCGGCAAGGTCAGTGTGCCGCCGATCATCGTCAGAATGGCAAAGATCAGCGCGATATTGATCGCCAGCGCGGTATTCGCAAACACCCCAAACAGGCCATAAGACGCAACCATATAGACCCCAACAATCAAAATCGCGATCACCGCCGCCACTTTGCCTGCATCAATACTGTCTTGGCCCAACTCAGGCCCGACCGTGCGCTCTTCCAAGAAGGTCATCTCGGCAGGCAACGCCCCTGCACGCAACAACACAGCCAGATTGGTGCTTTCCTCGACACTGAAACTGCCCGTAATAATCCCCGACCCGCCTGCAATATGGCTTTGGATCACGGGGGCCGAGATGACCTCATTGTCCAGCACAATTGCAAAAGGGCTGCCGATGTTATTGGCCGTATAATCGCCAAACAGCCGCCCACCCGCCGGGTTGAACCGGAAACTCACCGCCGGACGGTTGTTTTGGTCAAACGCAGGCTGTGCGTCGGTCAAATCCTCACCCGTTACAACCGGGGTTTGCTCGACAATGTAAAACTGACCCTCTTCATCCATCGAAGGCAGCAGCAAATTCCGCGGCCCGGGGTTAGCCCCCGCATCCGACGTCCGCCCCACCACAGGGTTGAACGTCAGTTTGGCCGTCGTCCCGATCAACCGCTTCAACTCGGATGCCGACCCGATGCCCGGCACCTGGATCAAAATCCGGTCCTCACCTTGCCGCTGGATCGTAGGCTCGCGTGTCCCCGCCGCATCAACCCGGCGGCGAATAATCTCCAACGATTGCTGAATGGTGCGATTATCCGTCGCCACCCGCTCAGCTTCCGACAGTTGCACGACAATCTCGTCGCCCTCAACCGTCACCTCGATATCGTTCTGCCCAACCCCGGTCAGCGACACCACTGGCGTCGCCAAGTCCTGCACCGCCGCCAAGGCTTGCGTCATGCCCTCGGGCTTGGAAATTGCCACCCGCAATACACCGGGCACCGACGGCTGCCTGCGCACATTCCCCGCCACATCACGCACATCACGCAACGCATCCCGCACCAAGGGCCACATCGCATCAATCCGCGCCTCATACACATCGGCCACTTGAACCTCGGCCAACAAATGCGCACCGCCGCGCAGATCGAGGCCAAGGTTCACCAACCCTGACGGCAACCACTCTGGCCACAACGCCACCGCCGCTGCTTGCTCGGGCGTGGCCACACCGCCCGCCGCCTCCACCGCAATCGCGGCATCGTTATGCGTCTCAACAGAGCTGTAAAACAGGTTCGGTACAGCGATCATAACCCCCAAGGCACAAAGCCCGATGATTATCACGCGCTTCCACAGCGGTATGTGCAACATGGGTCAGGGCTTTCTGCGCTTAGGCCGCTGCCGGTTCGGTCTTGGACATCACTTGCGCAATAGTATGCTTCATGACCTTGACCTTCACACCTTCGGCAATCTCCACCTCGATGATCCCGTCCTCGGCCACTTTCACAACCTTGCCCAAAATCCCGCCTTGCGTCAGCACTTGGTCACCGCGGCGCAACGCATCAACCATCGCCTTATGTTCTTTCAGCTTTTTCTGCTGAGGGCGGATCAACAAGAAATACATGATCGCGAAAATCAGGATCAATGGCATCAGCGAAGTCACGGCGCCCATAGCACCACCAGCAGCCTGAGCATAAGCAGGAGTAACAAACATCAAAAAGTCCTCTCGGTCGGTGGGGCGCGTTACAGCATTTCCCCTGTTTTATCGCCGCGCACCGTATATCCGGCACGCTTGGTCCGCAAGGCAGCCGTTAACCCCCCGCTAGGCGGGCATATAAGCCCGCCCGAGCGCAATGTGTAGTCCGACAAACCCGTTTTCTCAATTTCATCCCAAAGGCGGCCTTTTTATATACAGCGCTTCTGAACTCAAAATTCAGCCAAACCCATGCCTAAACCCGTGCGGCAACAATGCTACCGCCTTACTTTCGGCCACCAGCGTCTTTTGCCATCTTCTCTCCGGGATCACCCGCGCGGGCCTTGCCAAACTTGCCCGTTGCGCCGCTTTGGGAAACAACAGCTCAATCTCTTCCCGCGCCTCGATCGGTAACATCCTCCACGCCTCCGGCCCCAACAACAGGCTTTCTGACGGCGCGCCCTCGGCAAAGATGACTTGATGCTGCCGTGACACCCATAAATCGCGCAATGGCAGGCCTGCACCCAAGGTGCCCGCTGCAATGCGGATAGGCTGCTGCTTGTCATTTTTGGCCTGCGCGTCCGCAGCCACGCGGCGCTTGCCAATGTTTCATCACAATTCAACCAATACCAATAAAGGAATCCCAGAATGCCAAGCCCCACGCCGGACTCGCTGCGTGGCCAGGCATCGCCCCCAAAGCACAGAAGCGTTTTTGCGCGCACCCGCGTACGCATTAAAATTTGGTTAACAAAAATTGCATTGTTTCATAATATCATATACTTAAAAAAGTGTCCGCATGCGGATATTTCCGCGAACACACCCCAAATTTTGCCCGTTCCCCTCCCGCCCATAATCGGGCATATCTAGCCCATCCAAAAAACGAGGCCCAAAATGCACGATATCAAGTCGATCCGAGAGAACCCAGAAGCCTTTGATGCCGCCCTGTCCCGGCGTGGGCTTGCCCCCCTCTCGACCCAAATCCTTGAAATCGATGCCGCCCGCCGCGCCTCTATTTTGGCGGCTGAAACCGAAACCGCCGCCCAAAATGCCGCCTCTAAACAGGCCGGCGCCGCCAAAGGCGCGGGAAATGACGCCGAATTTGACCGCCTGCGCGCCCTTGTCGCCGATAAAAAAGCCGCCATCGCCGCCTTGAACGATCAGGCGGCCCTTGAAGACACCCGCCTGCGCGACCTTTTGATGAGCATCGAGAACCTTCCCCTGCCCCAAGTTCCCGATGGAAAGTCCGAGGCCGACAACGTCGAAATCCGCCGCTGGGGTACCCCGCGCGCGATGGGTTTCAAACCCCTCGAACACTACCAACTCCCCGCAGCATTGCCTGGCCTGGATTTCGCCACCGCCGCCAAACTCTCCGGCTCCCGTTTCGTGGTGCTCCGCGGCGCCATGATCCGCATCCACCGCGCTCTTTCCCAGTTCATGCTCGACACCCATATCGAAGAGCACGGCCTGTCCGAGGTCTGGACCCCGGTTCTGGTCAAGGATGAGGCGATGTTTGGCACCGGCAATCTGCCCAAGTTTGCCGAAGACAGCTATCAAACCACCAACGGTTGGTGGCTGATCCCCACCTCCGAAGTCACCCTGACCAACACCGTCGCAGGCGACACGTTGGACGAGGCCCAGCTTCCCATCCGATTGACCGCCCACACCCAATGCTTCCGATCCGAGGCAGGCTCGGCCGGCCGCGACACCAGCGGCATGCTGCGCCAGCATCAGTTTGAAAAGGTCGAGATGGTCAGCATCACCACGCCCGAAACCTCCCTCGCCGAACACGATCGCATGACCGCCTGCGCCGAAGCAATTTTGCAAAAGCTGGATCTTCCCTACCGCGTCATGGTTCTGTGTACCGGCGATATGGGGTTCGGCTCCACCAAAACCCACGACCTTGAGGTGTGGTTGCCGGGCCAAGACACCTACCGTGAGATCAGCTCTATTTCGGTGTGCGGTGATTTCCAGGCCCGCCGGATGAACGCCCGCTATAAGCCCGCGGCTGGTGGCAAACCCGAGTTTGTCCACACGCTCAACGGCTCTGGACTTGCAGTTGGTCGCTGCTTGATTGCGGTACTGGAAAACGGCCAGCAGGCGGATGGATCGGTCGATCTGCCTTCGGTTTTGCACCCCTACCTGCGCGGCAAAACACGGGTGACGGCTGCGGGGGAGTTGGCCTAAAGACGGCCCGCTGCGCGGCTTGCGCGGGAGCAATCAGACCAAGGTTTTAGCATAGGCCTCTAGCTGCGTGACAAATTGACCCCAGCCTTCATAAAACCCCATCTCTTCATGCGTTTTCCGAGCCTCGGGTGTGCGGTGGCGGGCAATTGCGGTATAGCTTGCCTGGCCACCTTACGCGTCAGCCAAGAGGATTAAGGCGGTCATGAACGCGTCGGGCGCGGGCCTCCACCCTTCGGTATAAGCATTTGTAAAGACCAGCTTTTCTTGCGCGACCACGTCCAGATAAACGCCAGTATTGCCTATCACGGTTCCATCCACATCGAACTGCGTATTGAAACGACCACCGACACGCAGGTCAATTTCGCAGACTGTCACCTTGTGCGGCACAGGAATAAAAAATGTGGGATATGTCGAGCTTGGATCCAGCACGCCCAAATCATAGGGCGCGAGGCGCCAAGTATATGGGTAAAACTCAAGTCTGTTTTTGGGTCAAGATCCATGCAACGGCACCCCTATCATAGAGATTTGGGTCTAGCTGCCCAAAATGATCCGCACATAATTGCGGGTTTCAGCGAAGGGCGGAATGCCTGAATGCTTTTCCACCGCACCCGGACCGGCATTATACGCGGCAAGCGCAAGGCGCCAGCTGCCAAAACGATTATACATCATGCGCAAATACCGCGCCCCACCGTCAAGATTTTGGTGAGGGTCGTTAATATTTACACCCAATTTCCGCGCGGTTCCGGGCATAAGTTGCGCCAAACCTCGGGCACCAGCATGCGATTCCGCCGATGGGTTCCAACCGGATTCTTGCTGAACGAGACGCAAGAACAGGTCTTCCGGGATCGAATGTTTACGGGCAGCGGCCTTGGCCACGCCGAGATACTCCCCCTTGTACTTCCCCCGAAAACTTGGAATCGCTGTGTCTTTTGGAACAACAATCGCGTTTGGTTGCAGGCGGACCGATGCCGAATATTGCTTGGACAAACGGTTGTCCAAAAGGCGGGTCTGAGACTTGAAAGCCGCTTTGCGAGAGCTGGATTTTCCTGATAAAACAAGGGCTTCAGCAAGCACCGGACCTGCCGAAATGGGGCTAGAAAAGGCCAAAGCCACACATCCCACAATAGAAATCGCACGCAGCATCTGCCCGCCCTATCACCCAAAACGTAACTGACAGTATAAGGAACATAGCGGCAATTGCCAGCCCCTCGCTGGCGATATCTGGGAGGGATAAGCCAGATCCAAGCAGCGCAGATGTTGCGGCGCTGGGCCAGCGCGGATATAGGATTTGGTAACCAGTTTCGGCCAAGCTGCCGAGGCGGGGATCAGAATCAGGCACGCGCAAGCGGCGCATCACTTTGACGGGGGGCCACATGGCTGGATCAGTAAACAAAGTTATTATCATCGGAAATTTGGGGCGCGACCCCGAAGTTCGGACCTTTGGCAATGGCGGCAAAGTTGTGAACCTTAATATCGCCACCTCTGAGACGTGGCGCGACAAGGCGAGCGGTGAGCGTAAAGAGCGGACAGAATGGCATCGTGTTTCGATCTTGAACGAAGCCTTGGGCAAGATTGCCGAACAATATTTGCGTAAAGGTTCCACAGTTTATATCGAAGGCCAGCTGGAAACCCGCAAATGGCAAGACCAATCGGGCGCAGAAAAATACACGACTGAGGTTGTCTTGCGCCCGTATCGTGGCGAATTGACCTTGCTGGGCGGCCGCAATGACGGCGGTTCGGGCAGCAACGGCGGCGGATCTAGCAATGATGGCGGTTATGACGACCGTGGTGGCTATGATGGCGGTGGGTCTTCGGGTGGATCGAGCCGTGGCGGCGCGTCATCGGGCGGCGGTGGGCGGTCTGATATGGATGACGAAATCCCGTTCTGATCGCTTAGAACTAAGCGTAAAGCTTTGCTGTTTTCTTATGTGCGCCCCTCCCGTCACCGGGTGGGGCGCTTTCATATCTTGCGGCCACTGGACGGGCCGGGAATAATTCCCTATATATTCAGTCAGAATAACGCGTGAGGCCAAGATGAACCAGCCGCAGGACCGGATTGAAGGCACACCTTTGATCAAGCCATCCACCACGGACCATCCCCTGTACGAACAGGTCGTTGAGGCATGCCGCACGGTGTTTGACCCCGAAATTCCAGTGAACATCCATGATCTTGGATTGATCTATACTATTGAAATTTCAGATGAAAATGATGTCGAGATTTTGATGTCCTTGACCGCACCCGGATGCCCTGTTGCAGGCGAAATGCCGGGATGGGTTGCAGATGCGATTGAACCTTTGGCGGGTGTCAAATCGGTAAATGTCGGCATGACATTTGAGCCGCCTTGGGGCATGGAAATGATGTCGGATGAAGCGCGGCTCGAACTTGGGTTTATGTAGCGCGGCCTTGAGCCTGCAGCACACACTCCTATATTGCAGAGATCGATGTAAAGGACGCACCCAAATGTTCGGTATTCCCGGAAAAGCCGCCGTTACACTGACCCCAGCAGCGACCAAGCAAATCGCGCGGTTGATGCAAAAACAGGGGTCATCTGGCCTACGGATTGGGGTGAAAAAGGGCGGCTGCGCCGGGATGGAATACACCATGGACTATGTTTCCGAGGTGAACCCGATGGATGAGACGGTGGAACAAGACGGTGCACGCGTGATGATCGCCCCAATGGCGCAGATGTTTTTGATCGGTACCGAGATTGACTATGAAACCTCGCTGCTGGAAGCCGGGTTCAAGTTTCGCAACCCCAATGTGGCCGAGGCCTGTGGCTGTGGTGAGTCGATCAAGTTCAAGGATGCGTGAGTGCCGGGCCTGAGAGGGCATGGCTTTGGGCAATACACGAACCTCCCCTAGGAGTATTTGCGCAAAGTTGAAATCTGGGGGATTGGTTCATTTGCAAACCCCAAAAAATTCCTTAACCCTGTGTGAAATGGTTTGGAGGGATGAGAATGCGTAAACTTGCCGCTGGCAACTGGAAGATGAACGGGACTGCCGCTGCTTTGGCAGAAGTTTCGGCGTTGATGGCCGCTCATCCAGCGCCGGGCTGCGACATGCTATTGTGCCCGCCTGCAACGTTGTTGTCGCGTATGGCGGAATTGGCGGCAGGATCGGCGTTGATGGTTGGCGGGCAAGAGTGCCACGCGCAAACGGCGGGCGCGCATACCGGCGATATTTCGGCCCCGATGCTGAAGGATGCGGGTGCAACTCATGTAATTCTTGGCCACTCCGAGCGCCGCGCGGATCATGCCGAGACCGATGCGGCGGTGCAGGCCAAGGCGGTTGCCGCGCAAGCCGCCGGATTGATCGCGATTGTTTGCGTTGGCGAGACTGAGGCGCAGCGCGATGCGGGAACGACTTTGGCCGTCATCGGCGCGCAGCTCGACGGCTCGCTTCCCCCGACTTTGACAACCGCCCCAGAGGGATTGGTGATTGCCTATGAGCCGGTTTGGGCCATTGGCACCGGGCGCACCCCCACGTTGGACGAGGTGGCAGAGGTTCACGCCTATATTCGCGCGACTTTGGTCAAAAGATACGGTGACGTGGCACAGGAATTGCGGCTGCTTTACGGTGGGTCGGTCAAAGCATCCAATGCGGCGGGAATTTTTGCAGTGCCGCATGTAAACGGCGCACTTGTAGGTGGCGCGAGCCTGAAGGCCACTGACTTTGGCCCCATTGTTGCGGCTTTGGCCGCGGCTTGACGCCCTATGGACAGCTTGTCGCAACCGCCCAATGATTCGGATTTCGTGCAAAATCCCTATGCATTCTATGACCGCGCCCGCGCGCATGGCCCGTTTTTTCACTGGGAGGATTACGGCAAAACTTGCGCCACCTCTTACGCCGCCGTAAACGCCATTCTCCGCGACCGACGGTTTGGCCGCGAAATGCCTGCCGACCAGCGCCCAGAAATCGCGCCCCATACCGCATCTTTTTATGCGGTTGAGGCGCATTCAATGCTGGAATTGGAACCCCCAAGCCACACACGTCTACGCGGTTTGGTGATGCGCGCCTTTACCTCGCGCCGCATCAACGCGCTTGCGCCTGAAATTGCCCAGCTTAGCCATAACCTGATCGACACTTTCCCCAAATGCGAGTGCGATCTGTTGCAGCATTTTGGCCAACGCCTGCCCGTCACTATTATCGCCCGCCTTTTGGGCGTGCCCGAGGAAATGGGAGGCGATCTGCTGCGTTGGTCCAACGCAATGGTAAAAATGTATATCGCAGGCCGCAGTCGCGCAATTGAGGATGCTGCCGCTACTGCAAGCCGCGATTTCATCCTCTTTTTGCGCGGCTATATTGAAGCACGCCGCGCCAAGCCCGCAGATGATCTCATCACCCATCTGATCGCCGCCGAGGAGGACGGTGAAAAGCTGTCAACCGATGAACTGATCTCGACATGCATCTTACTGTTGAACGCAGGCCATGAGGCGACAGTTCACACCATCGGAAACGGCGTGAAAACCCTGTTGGAAACGCAGACACCTTTAACCGCAGCCCCTGTCGATGCGCTGGTTGAAGAAATCATCCGCTTTGACCCGCCGCTGCATATGTTCACCCGCTATGCTTATGCGGATGTTGATGTGATGGGGCACACAATTCCACAAGGTACTGAAATAGCCTTGCTTTTGGCTGCCGCCAATCACGACCCCGCAGCATTTTTTAAACCCGCCAGCTTCAACCCAAACCGCCCGACCAAAGCGAACCTAAGCTTTGGCGCGGGCCTGCATTTTTGTGTAGGTGCCCCCCTCGCCCGTCTCGAGTTGCAAGTAGCCTTGCCCATCCTCTTTGAGCGCTTGCCAAAACTGCGCTTGGCTGCCCCCCCGCGCTACGGCGATCAGTATCACTTCCACGGGCTAGACCGCCTGATAATAACAGCCTGAACAACTGCTTCATCTTGGAAAAAATACCTTTTGGGGGATGAATTTGCCGTCAGGCAAAGAGGGGGGGGGGGCAAACGGCCCCCCTTTCTGGCGCTTACACCGGTAAAACGGTCGTGGATTTGATCTCTTCCATCGACAGTAACGCCGTCACATTAAAAATCCGCACCTCTGAAATCAGCGCTTGATAAAAGATGTCGTAGGCCCGCGCATTTTTGACGCGCACTTTCAAGATATAGTCGATATCCCCCGCCAACCTGTGGGCCTCCAACACTTCGGGGCGCTCTTGCAAGGCGCGCAGGAAGCGGGCTTGCCAATCAGCCTCATGCTCAGAGGTACGGATCAGCACGAAGAAGCACGCCTCCAGCCCCAACGCTTCAGCATCAAGCAAAACCGTCTGTCGCTTGATAACGCCGTCTTCCTTCATCCGCTTGATCCGATTCCACACAGGTGTCTTGGATGACCCGACTTTGCGGGCAATTTCATCCAAACTTTGCGCGGCATCGGCTTGCAACTCCGCAAGGATTTTCCGGTCCATCTCATCCAATCGGGCCACCATTCCATTAATCCTTTTGCTTCTGGGAACGATTATTCCACTCACGCCATGTATTGGAACATATGTCCTAAATGACAAGGGTATATGGCAGAAAACTAGAATAATGTTCTATATTGGGCGCATCAAACTTGTGAGGATATGCTATGATGCCGCTGCCCCAATCCCAAAGCGTTACCTTTGTTGGTGCAGGTCCCGGTGCGGCCGCGCATTTGACCCTTGGGGCGTACCGCGCCTTGCAGACGGCGGATGTAGTGATCCATGATCGCCTTGTCGGGCCAGAGGTGCTGGCGCTTATTCCCCAAAACGTGCTGCGTGTCGATGTGGGCAAAGAAGGGTTTGGCCCGCAGACCAGCCAGCAAACAATTGATGCAACAATTGTGGCTCATGCCCAAACCGGCAAGCGCATTGTGCGCCTGAAAGGCGGCGATTGCGGCATTTTTGGCCGATTGGATGAGGAAATGGAGGCGCTAGAGGCGGCAGGCCTTGGCTTTACCATTCTGCCCGGCCTTACTTCGGCGGCGGTGGCTGCGGCAGAAATTGGCCAATCCTTGACCCGCCGAGGCCGCAATACCGCGCTGCGCATTCTGACAGGCCATGATATTGCAGGCTTTGCCGAACATGATTGGACCGGGATCGCCCGCGCGAATGAGGTGTCCGCGATCTACATGGGCAAGAAATCGGCGCGCTATATCCAAGGCCGATTGCTGATGCACGGCGCGGCTGCCAGCACCCCAGTGTCCGTTGTCGCCAACATCTCTCGCCCCGACCAGCAAATCATTGGTGCAACACTGGCCACCCTGCCCAACGCAGTGGCCGCAGCCAATGGCCCAGCAGTTTTACTGCTTGGCCTCGCCCCCCGCGTCGCCGCGCTTTCCCTTCCCCAATTGCATGAGGCCCAAGCATGAGCCGCGCTTTCACCCCCAAAGTCATCACCGCAAACGACCTTTTGGTCGGCGATGTTATCTATCTGACCAGCGATGACAAATGGTCGCGTCACCACGTCCAAGCTGAGTTGATCGAGGATGAGGCACATGGCCAGTTGCGTCTCCTCGATGCGCAGCGCAACAAATCCGCCGTCGGCGCCTATCTTGCCGATGCGCGGCGCGGCGAAAATGGCCCTGAACCCGTTCATTTCCGCGAGGCATTTCGCACCCGTGGTCCATCCAACTATGCGCATGGCAAGCAAGTGGAGCGTGCAGATGTATAATTACACCGATTTTGACGAGGCTTTCGTGCGCAACCGCACGGCCCAATTTGCAGCCCAGGTTGAGCGCCGCATCTCTGGCGCGCTGACTGAGGATGAGTTCAAGCCTTTTCGCCTGATGAACGGCGTTTATCTGCAACTGCACGCCTATATGCTGCGGGTCGCCATCCCTTATGGCACGATCAATCCGCGTCAAATGCGGGCTTTGGCAGATATTGCCGACACCTATGACAAAGGATACGGCCACTTCACCACGCGCCAGAATATCCAGTTCAACTGGCCAGCGCTGACCGATATTCCGGCGATATTGTCTGATCTGGCCGATGTCGGGATGCATGCGATCCAGACCTCAGGGAACACCATCCGCAATGTCACAGCCGACCATTTCGCTGGTGCTGCGGCAGACGAGATCGAAGACCCCCGCCCCGTGGCTGAATTGCTGCGCCAATGGTCCACCGATCACCCAGAGTTTCAGTTCTTGCCGCGCAAGTTCAAAATTGCGATCACGGGGTCGCCCACCGACCGCGCGGTGACGCGGGCTCATGACATCGGCCTACGTATGGTGCGCAATGCGGTTGGCGAGCCCGGGTTTGAGGTGATTGTTGGTGGTGGTCTTGGCCGCACGCCGATTGTGGGCACCACTGTGCGGGAATTCTTGCCCAAGGCGGATTTACTGCCCTATGTTGAGGCGGTTTTGTCGGTCTACAACATGCTGGGTCGGCGCGACAACAAGTACAAAGCCCGCATCAAGATCACCCTGCATGAGACTGGAAAGGAAGAACTTTCTCGTCTTATCGAAGAGCGTTTTGAAGAACTGCGCCCTCTGTTTGGTGGCAATGACCAAGCGTTGCTCGCCCAGATTACAGCAGCCTTTTCCACGCCCGTTTTGCGCCAAGCCGATACCACGGCTTACGATGCGTTTTACAAGGCAGACCCGTTGTTTCGCTCTTGGGCCGATACCAATCTGGCGGCGCACAAGCATCCGGATTACCGTATCGTCACCATCAGCTTGAAAAAGCACGGGGCTACGCCGGGCGATGCCACATCCGCGCAAATGCACCTGATTGCCGATTTGGCCGAACGTTTTGCCCATGCAGAAATCAGGATCAGCCACGAACAAAACGTTATCTTGCCGCATGTGCATCTGTCGGATTTGCCAGCGCTGCACGCGGCCATGCGTGGTTCGGGGTTGGAAACGGCGAATGTCGGGTTGATTTCTGATATCATCGCCTGCCCCGGTATGGATTATTGCGCGCTGGCCACAGCTCGGTCGATCCCGGTCGCACAAGATATCGCAACCCGTTTTGAGGCGCTAAAGCTAGAGCATGAAATTGGGCCGCTGAAGATCAAAATCTCAGGTTGCATCAATGCGTGCGGGCATCATCATGTCGGCCATATCGGAATTTTGGGGCTGGACCGCGCGGGGGTTGAAAACTACCAGATCACCCTTGGCGGCGATGGCACCGAGACCGCTGTGATCGGTGAGCGCGCAGGCCCCGGCTTTGCGTATACCGAAATTGTACCGGCGATTGAGCGAATCGTTGCAGCCTATTTAGACCAGCGTCAAAACCCCGCCGAGACGTTCTTGCAAGCCTACCGTCGCCTTGGGTTGGCCCCGTTCAAAGCCGCCCTTTACCCAGATGAGGCAAAACGCAATGCCGCTTGATGGTCGTTTCGCCCCCATGTTACACCGCGTGGCCGGGCTGAATGCCCGCTACCGGCACCATGGGGCGACAGCGGTTCTGGAACATGCGTTGCGCGACAGGGATGTGGGGCGCGTTGCGCTCGTGTCTAGTTTTGGGGCGGAGTCGGTGGTGCTTTTGCATTTATTGTCGGTCGTCTCGCCGCACACGCCCGTACTGTTTATCGAGACGCAGATGCTGTTTGCGGAAACTTTGGCCTATCAACAGGCCCTAGCCGATATGCTTTACCTTTCTGACATCCGGACATTAAAAGCCAGCCACGCAAAAATATTGGCACAAGATCCGCAAGGTGACCTGCACAAATCTGATCCTGATGCCTGCTGTACCCTACGTAAAACCGCTGTACTGGAAACAGCCTTGTCTGGCTTTGATGCATGGATCACAGGTCGCAAACGCTATCAATCCACCACCCGCGCTACGGTTGATTTTTTTGAGGCAGACGGCAACGCGCGCCTTAAGATCAACCCGTTGGCCCATTGGGCGCCGGACGATCTGCAAGATTACATCATCAACAACCGCCTGCCGCGCCATCCACTGGTAGCAAAAGGCTATCCCAGCATTGGCTGCGCGCCGTGCACCAGCCCAGTGAAACAAGGCGAGGATCCCCGCGCAGGGCGTTGGCGTGGCACGACAAAAACCGAATGCGGAATTCATTTCATCGACGGAAAAATGGTCCGAAAAACAGCAAAGGACGCAACATGAGCACGATAGTCACCGACGCAGGTTTTCATATCGAAGATCCTATCCCCGCCTTTACCTCCCTTGCGCAACTACCCTTTCACGAAGGCGCGATTGACTTAGCGAACACCGATGATCCCACCGCCCTGACCGCCTATCTGGCAGATCTGCGCCTCATCCGCATCGACTTTCCCAGCTTTGCCGATGGGCGCGGATTTACCGTTGCGCGGCGGCTGCGGATGATCGGGTTCAAGTGGAGACTTCGGGCGCGAGGCCATGTGTTGGCCGATCAATACGCCATGGCGCGACGCGTGGGGTTTGATGAGGTTGAAATCAGCGATGCGCTTGCCGCGCGTCAACCTGTCGATCAATGGCTGGCCCGTGCCGATTGGCAGGCCCATGACCATCAACACCGTTTGCGGGCTGGCTGATCCCTTCCCTCTGACATAGATCAAAGCTAGACAAAGGATACCGGTTTAGGACCGGGTAAAATGCACATGACCGAAAGCCTGACCGTGACCGAAAGCCCAGCCAAAACCGTCAAACCGCACCTGCCTGATGCGCAAATCGTGACATCCGTAAAACACTGGACCGACCGCTTGTTTTCGTTCCGCGTAACGCGGCCGCAAAGTTTGCGGTTCCGTTCGGGTGAATTTGTTATGATCGGGTTGATGGGCGACAATGGCAAACCCTTGTTGCGGGCCTATTCCATCGCCT
>Ga0075467_10001357_pt1 | contig 20175 bp, 34 predicted proteins | sample DEB08_DNA_9_FD_75067 | JGI IMG/M metagenome (GOLD analysis project Ga0075467, IMG submission 75067) | Aqueous microbial communities from the Delaware River and Bay under freshwater to marine salinity gradient to study organic matter... | ecosystem: Environmental > Aquatic > Marine > Coastal ... | reverse complement strand
CTAATACAACTTCGTTAATATCTGATTTCTCAAGTCGCGCATCACTAAGAGCTTTTTCAACTGGAATTCGACAGCGTTCAATTAATTCTTGACATAGATTTTCAAAAATTTCACGTGTTAAGTCTTTTTCAATATGTTTTGGCCCTGTTTTATCAGCAGTAATAAATGGCAGATGAATTGTTGTTTTTTCAACTGTTGACAATTCCATTTTTGCTTTTTCAGCCGCCTCAGTTAATCGTTGCAATGCCTGAATATCTTCTGTTAAGTCGATTTCTTCTTGATCTTTGAATTCTTTAACTAACCAATTAACTAAAACTTTATCAAAATCATCACCACCTAAACTTGTGTCACCAGCTGTGGCCAATACTTCAAAAATTCCGTCACCAACCTCTAAAATTGAAACATCGAATGTACCACCACCTAAATCAAAAACTAATATTGTTTCATTTTGTTTTTTATCTAAACCATATGCTAATGAGGCTGCAGTTGGTTCATTGATAATTCGCAAAACTTCAATACCAGCAATTTTTCCCGCATCCATTGTCGCTTGTCGTTGTGAATCATTAAAATATGCGGGTACGGTAATTACTGCTTGTGTTACTTCTTGTCCTAAATAACTAGTCGCGTCATTAATTAATTTTCGTAATACTTGAGCTGAAACTTCTTCCGGACTAAATTCCTTATTTAATGAAGAACAATTAATTTTAACATTTCCATTTTTATCTTTAACAACTTTATAAGGTAATTGTTTCGCATCTTGTGAAAGTTCAAGTTCTTTTGAACCAATAAACCGTTTTACAGAAAAGAAAGTATTTTCTGGATTAATAACAGCTTGACGTTTTGCTATTTGTCCTACTAATAATTCTTGTTTTTTTGTATATGCAACAATTGAAGGTGTCGTTCTTAACCCTTCAGCATTGATAATAACACTTGGTTGTCCACCTTCAATAGCTGCTACAACTGAATTTGTCGTACCTAAATCTATACCTACAACTTTTCCCATTTTATTATTTACAAATATTAAATTTTATTTTATATATAAATAAAATAAAGACAAAAGTAAGAAGAGGATTGACCGTAATCTTTTTTATAAAACTGTAAATTTATCTTATATGGACAAATAAAGTTAATTTATTTAGTTTATTATCAATAATTTAACAATTTAAGATTGTTTTATCATTTAGTATTTAAAAATTTAAATCATTAAAATTTTGCTTTTATAACTGTTAATTCACATTTATACATAATTTATTATATTTGGAGAAATATTGTGTCATTAGGTTTATTAGGTAATAAAATTGGGATGACCCAAATTTTTGATGAATCGGGAAATATAATTCCCGTGACAATTTTAAAAATGGGTCCTTGTGTTGTTACACAAATTAAAACTATTTTAAATGATGGTTATAACGCTATTCAAATTGGTTATGGAAGTGTCTCGAATAAATCGTTAACCCAACCTGAATTAGGTCATCTACAAAAATCAAATATTCAACCTTTAAAGTATTTAAAAGAATTTCGTGTCAATGAGCCAGAAGAATTTACAGTTGGTCAAGTTTTGAATGTTGAATCATTGACAGCCGGTCAACTTATTGATGTAACAGGAAAAAGTGCAGGTAAAGGATTCTCAGGACTTCAAAAACGTTATAATTTCACACGTGGACCTATGACCCATGGTTCAAAGAACCATAGAGCACCAGGTTCAATTGGTATGGGAACAACACCAGGACGTGTTTTACCTGGAAAGAAAATGTCCGGTCAATTAGGAAATAAAATGACCAAAACTAAAAAATTGAAAGTTATTCAAGTTAATACAGACGAAAATATTTTAGTAGTCAAAGGATCTGTACCAGGAAAACCAGGTAATCTACTAAGTATCCACATCTTAAGTTAATTTGAACGCTAGTATCAAAGAAATATATTTAGATAAAAAAACGTATGACCGTTCAAAAATTCATTACGTACAATTCATTAGATATAAATGGAAAAGTATTAAACAACGAACATAAATTAGAATTAAACGTTCTTGAAGAGTCAGGAAACTATTTAATTCATAGAGATATTTTAAGACATCAAAATTCTCAAAAACAAGGTACAAGTTCAACTAAAACAAGAAGTGAAGTTCGAGGTGGTGGTCGTAAACCTTGGCAACAAAAAGGAACTGGACGTGCCAGAGCTGGATCAAATCGTTCACCTTTATGGAAAGGTGGAGGAGTAATTTTTGGTCCAAAACCAAGAAAGACGATACTGAAGCTAAATAAAAAAGAACGAAAATTAGCATTACAGACGTTACTTTATAATAAACGAAATAATATTTCGATTATTGATAATTTAGAAACAAACATTGAGTTACCAAAAACGAAAACATTTTGCAATCTTTGTAAAAATTGTGGAATTGATTTAGATCAAAAGATCTTAGTAGTAGTTTCGAAAAAAACAGATTCGTTAAAATTATCAACTCGAAACGTTAAAAATGTAGAATTGATTTCTGCTTTAAACTTAAACACTCTTAGTTTGTTAAAAGCAAAACAAATTCTAATGACACCATTAGCAGTAAATGAGATAAAGGAGATTTATTGTGGTTGATTCTTCATATTTTAATCGTAGCACTACAAATATCATAAAATATCCAATTATTACAGATAAAGCTACAAGACTTTTAGAAAATAATCAATATAGTTTTGTTGTAAATCCTTCTTCGGATAAAATTACAATTAAAGCAGCAATTGAATATTTATTTAATGTAAAAGTGACAAAAGTAAATACATGTCACCTTCCTAAGAAAAAGAAACGTGTTGGAAAGTATCTTGGTTGGAAATCACATTATAAAAAAGCAATTGTAACTTTATCAGAAGGTGATACAATAAACTTATTTGCAGAAAATTAATAATTATAGAATAAAATTAATCAAGTTTATGAGTATTCGTCTTTATAAGTCATATACGCCTGGTACACGTAACCGAGCGCTTTCAGCTTTTACTGAAATTACAAAAGCTAAACCAGAAAAGAATTTAATTAGAAAGAATCAGAGAAATAAGGGACGAAATAACCGAGGTGTTATTACGATTCGTCACCGAGGTGGTGGACACAAACGAAGATATAGATTAGTTGATTTTCGCCGTAATAAGTATGTAATTACGGCAGTAGTAGCATCTATTGAATATGATCCAAATCGTAATGCACGAATTGCCTTACTTCATTATTCTGATGGCGAAAAACGTTATATTTTACATCCAAATAACTTAAATGTTGGTGATACAGTCTGTTCCGGAACAGGGGCAGGACTACAAATCGGAAATGCTTTACCTCTTGAAGAAATTCCTTTAGGTTCTTCTGTTCATAACATTGAGTTAATTCCAAATCGTGGTGGCCAAATTGTTCGAGCTGCCGGAACATCTGCTAAAATTTTAGCCAAAGAAGGTAATTATGTTACATTAAGACTTCCATCAAAAGAGATTCGATTAATTCGAAAAGAATGCTTTGCAACGATTGGAGAAATTAGTAATAATGATGCATTTTTAGTGCAAAGTGGAAAAGCTGGACGAACTCGTTGGTTAGGAAAACGTCCAACTGTTCGGGGATCTGTAATGAACCCCTGTGATCACCCACATGGGGGTGGTGAAGGGAGAGCACCTATTGGTCGGACACGTCCTTTAACACCTTGGGGAAAACCAGCTTTAGGAATGAAAACAAGAAAGACTAAAAAAGCTAGTGATGCGTATATTTTACGTCGTCGTTCATAATTGAAATTTTTAACAAATAAAATTAATCAAACTATCTTCAAGATGTCAAGATCATTAAAAAAAGGCCCATTTGTTGCATATCATTTATTGAAGAAAATTGATAAAATGAATGCCAGTGGAAAAAAAGATGTTATTACAACTTGGTCTCGTACTTCAACAATATTACCAAGTATGATAGGCCATACTATCGCTGTTTATAATGGTAAACAACATGTTCCTATTTTTATTTCTGACCAGTTTGTAGGTCATAAATTAGGTGAATTTGTTTCAACTAGAACATTTAGATCACATATTAAAACGGATAAAAAAACAAAACGTTAAGGAAAACCTTCTATGAGTCTTTCGTTTCTACGTGAAGATGAGGTATACCTATTTGAAAATAATAAAACTCAATCTAGTCAAGATTTGGGACCTATTCTTCAAACATTTAATATTAAATGTGAAAAAATATTATCCCCATACGCAAAAAGCGTATTATTATCATGGAAAGGGAAACCATTTTACTGTGCAAATGAAGATATCTTATATCTTTTCAAATCTAATCGCATTGAGCAAGATTTTTTACTGCGAATTTTGCATTCGATGGCTATTTTTCTTCAGAATGCAACATGTACAAACCTTTTTGATATTTCTATTTCCAATGTAAATATTACGCAAGCGCCGAAATTCAACCGAGTGACAAATTGTAAGGTAGAAAACCTTACATTAGTTGATTCCATAACATTTAAATTAAAATGTCATGTAACTCTTCCTGCAGAAAAGTCGGAAATTCCATGGTAAATAGGTAGCGAACTAGAAAAGAAATTAACGCTCAATTTCGATTTGAGAATTAAATTTATCAAGCACCATTCTATATTCAGTATAATTTAATAAAAATCATAGAAAACTAAAAAGAGAGATTTAAATTGATTTATACAGAAGAATATTTATTGAAAAGAAATCATTTTCAATCTTACTTAAATAAATTGTCTTTTCTTTTTAAATTTGTTAAGAGTAAAAATACGAAAATATATATATAAAAGAAAAATTAAGGAGAACAATATATGTCTGATACACAAACAGTAAAAGCAGTAGCAAAATATATTCGAATGTCCCCACATAAAGTACGCCGAGTTTTGAATCAAATTCGAGGACGTTCATATCAAGAAGCATTAATGATATTAGAATTTTTACCTTATGATGCTGGTGGTCCAGTTTGGCAAGTAGTCCATTCAGTAGCTGCTAATGCGAAAAATAATTATTCTTTAGATAAAAAAAAGTTAATTATTGAAGAAGTCTATGCAGATGAAGGACCAAAATTAAAGCGAATTCGACCACGTGCACAAGGTCGAGCTTATAGCATTCTAAAGCCAACTTGTCATATTACTGTTGTTGTCAAAGGAACTAGTTAAAAAATTTTATAAGTTATATTTTAATTAAAAGGATTAATTCGGTGGGACAAAAGACACATCCTTTAGGATTCAGATTAGGTATTACACAAGAACATCGATCGTCATGGTATGCGAATTTTGATCAATATGCAAACTTATTACAAGAAGACGATCTAATTCGAACATACTTAAATAAGCTGTCAAAAACAGCGAGTATTTCAAATATTCAAATTAATCGAAATGGTTTAAGCGACCAAATTCAATTAAATATTGAAACGGGACGACCAGGGGTTTTAGTTGGTGAAAATGGTTCAGGAATCAAAACTTTATTAACAAATATTAAAAAATTATTACCTCAAAATCGTCAATTAACTATCAATATTATTGAAGTAGAAAAAGTTAATTTAAATGCTTCTCTAATCGCTGATTTAGTTGTAGAACAACTGGAAGAACGAATTGCGTTTCGTCGTGCTATTCGTAAAGCACTTCAAAGTGCTCTAGATGAGAATGTAAATGGTATTAAAATTCAAGTATCAGGACGACTTAATGGAGCAGAAATTGCTCGTAGCGAATGGATTCGAGAAGGTCGTGTGCCATTACAAACTTTACGTGCAGATATTGATTATGCTACAAAAGAAGCTCGCACCATTTATGGGATTTTAGGAGTTAAAGTTTGGTTATTTAAAAGTGAAATTTTAGCAAAATAAGTAATCAACTTTTCAGTATTTAACGAATTTATCTTTTATCAAACCAATTTATTATGTTAAGTCCAAAAAGAACAAAATATAGAAAATATCATCGTGGACGAATGCGTGGAAAAGCAACCCGTGGAAACGAAGTTACATTTGGTGACTACGGATTACAAGCTTTAGAACCCACTTGGATTACTTCGCGACAAATCGAAGCAGCTCGTCGAACAATTACGCGTTACACAAAACGAGGAGCAAAATTATGGATTCGAATTTTCCCAGACAAAACTGTAACAGCTCGTGCAGCAGAGTCACGCATGGGAGCAGGTAAAGGGGCTGTAGATTATTGGGTAGCTGTCGTTAAACCTGGAACAATTTTATTTGAAATAGCCTCGGTTCCAGAAGAAATAGCTCGTGCAGCTTTAAATTTAGCATCGTATAAACTTCCAATAAAAACAAAATTTATTATCCGAAATAAGACTGAATAAATTATGACTATAGTTCAATTTAATGAAATGAGAACACTTCCCAATCCTGAAATATCGGAAGCGATTATTCAGACCGAGAAAGAATTATTTAATTTACAATTTAAAAAAGCTACCCGTCAGCCTTTTAAACCTCATGAAATTAAGTCTGCAAAACGTCGTCTAGCACAATTGAAGACAATTTTAACAATGCGATTAGATGCTTTAGAAAAAAAACGTAGTAATAAAATAACACAGTTACTTAAAAAACAGAACTATATGACGGGAAATTTTTAAAGAACTATAAATTGATATAAAAATGATGTTTTAAGGAGTTTTAAATGCCAGTAAAAGAAAAAGTTGGTATTGTTGTAAGTAATAAAATGCAAAAGACTATAGTAGTAAAAGTTGAAAGTCGTTTTCCTCATCCAATTTATGCAAAAACGATGACAAAAACGAAAAAATATTTAGCTCATGATGAAATGGGTGAATGTAACATTGGTGATCAAGTTCTAGTACAAGAATCTCGACCATTAAGTAAACGAAAACGTTGGACATTAGCCAAAGTTCTTTCGAAATCCTCTTTAATTACTTAAAATTAAACGTTTATGATTTATCCACAAACAATGTTAACAGTCGCTGATAATACTGGCGCTCGAAAAATTATGTGTATTCGGGTATTAGGTGGGAATCGAAAATATGCTAAAGTTGGTGATACAATTATTGGTGTTGTTAAAGAAGCTATTCCAAATATGCCAATTAAACGATCTGATATTGTAAGAGCAATTGTTGTGCGAACTTGCAAAACAATTCGTCGCCCTGATGGTATGTATATTCGATTTGATGATAATGCCGCAGTAATTGTGAATCTTGATAATAACCCACGTGGAACCCGAGTATTTGGTCCAGTGGCACGTGAAATTCGTGAAAAGAATTTTTCTAAAATTGTTTCGTTAGCACCGGAGGTTCTATAAATGCAAAAAAAATCTAGAGTGCATGTAAAAATCGGTGACAATGTAAAAGTTATATCTGGTTTTGATAAGAATAAAACCGGTAAGGTTATTAAAATTGACCGAAATACCGGAAAGATTGTAGTTAAAGGCATAAATTTCAAGTTTAAACACGTTAAGCCTAATACTGAGAATGAAGTTGGAGAAATTAAACAATTTGAAGCTCCTATTCATCATTCAAATGTAAAATTAAATTAAAATGAGTCGTAAATAATGTAATAATATGCGTAATCAACATTCATTAGAAGAAATCGCTGAAATTCACCGTTTGCTTGAAAATATAAAAGGTGAATATGAAGAAGGTATTAGAGCCGTTTTACAAAAAAATAATCCGACACTTTTTGGAAATCCTCATATGATTCCAAAACTTAAAAAAATTCAAATTAATCGTGGTTTAGGATTATCAGCTCAAAATACTAATATCTTAAAAAAAAGTATTGCTGAATTTACGGCAATCACAGGACAAAAACCAGTAATTACGAAATCGAAAAAAGCAATCGCGGGTTTTAAAATTCGTGATGATATGGAATTAGGTTTGACAGTAACTTTAAGGGGTGCTAAAATGTATGCCTTTCTTACAAAACTAATCTTTTTTACATTTGCTCAAATTCGTGATTTTCGTGGATTATCAGTTCGAAGCTTTGATAAAGCTGGAAACTATACATTCGGATTAAAAGAACAATTAATTTTTCCAGAAATTGATTATGAAGATGTTGATCAAGCACAAGGATTTAGTATTACACTTGTTTTATCATCGTCATTACCGAAATCACGATCAAAAACCATTGATAAAGTTTTAAATGGGATGATTCTTTTTAAATTTTTAAGATTCCCATTAAACGATTCGGGTTATTATGAAAAATATTCATCTTTTTCAGAAGTTAGTCAAGTTTGGGACAGAAAAAAACATTTACGACGAAAAAGATGGTCTCAAGAATAAAAATGATGAAATATATATAAGGAGACAATTGTGGTAACAGATACTATTTCAGATATGTTAACCCGTATACGAAATGCAAATATGGTTAAACATCAAATTGTGCAAATTCCTGCTACAAAAATGTCAAAAGCAATTGCATTAGTTTTGAAAGAAGAAGGATTCATCGAGGATTTCGAAACTTATAATGAAGATCTATATGAGTATTTACTTATTTCCTTAAAATACAAAGGAAAATCACGTGAACCTGTTATTTGTAAAATTGAACGAGTAAGTAAACCAGGTTTACGTGTTTATGCCAATACAAAAAAATTACCAAAAGTCTTAGATAATTTGGGTATTGCAATTATTTCAACTTCAAAAGGAGTAATGACAAATCTAAAAGCAAAAGAACTTGGAATTGGCGGCGAAGTATTATGTTATATTTGGTAATTGGAGTAACTAAAAAATATGTCACGTATCGGAAAATTACCCATTAAAGTACCAGAAAGTGTTGATGTCACTTGTAATGGGTTGGATATTACTGTTAAAGGAAAATTCGGAACATTGCAAAATACAATCCCGGAAATTCTTGGAATTGAAGAAAGCGATAATACTTTAATTGTAAGTGTAAAAAATCAAACACGAAATAGTCGTGCTTTGCATGGATTATATAGAACATTAATTAACAACATGGTAACTGGTGTTTCAGAACAATTTGAGTTAACTCTTAATTTAGTAGGTGTAGGTTATCGAGCCGCTGTGCAAGGTAAATCACTTGTATTAAATTTAGGGTATAGTCATCCAGTTAATATGGAAATTCCTGAAGGAATTTCAGTTGAAGTTGTCAAAAACACAACGATTAACTTAAAAGCATGTGATAAAGAAAGTCTTGGATTGTTCGCCGCAAATGTCCGAAAATGGCGTCCTCCTGAACCTTATAAAGGTAAAGGTATTATGTATCAAGGTGAAATTGTAAAACGAAAAGCAGGTAAATCTGGTAAGTAAGATTAACTAATTTGAAAAAAGTCGCAAAAAAAATTAAAATTAAGACAAAATCTAATTATGAAATTTTCAAAGCGAGTTTTATTAAAACTCAAAAATAAAAATAAAAAATTAAAACCGCAAAAGTATAAAAAATTAAAACGGGAAAGCTTACGTGGATTAATAAAAGGCACCACAGAGCGACCACGATTATCTGTTTATCGTTCTAATGAGAATATTTATGCTCAAATAATTGATGACACAACTTCTAAAACACTTGTTTCTTGTTCAACATTAGATCGCGATATTAAACTTAATATCAAAAATGGACGAACTTGTGACGCGTCAAAACTTATTGGTCAAAAATTAGCAAATCTTAGTCTTAAAAAAAATATTACGAAAATTGTATTTGACCGTGGGCCTTATCTTTATCATGGACGAATCAAAGCTCTAGCAGATGGAGCACGAGAAGGTGGTCTTCAGTTTTAATAAATAATTTGAAAACGAAAACTATAAGTTTAATAAATTTTATGAGTACCGATTTAAAACAAGTTAATAAATCAAAAAAGAATTCACAACGTAATGATAGTGAATCAAAATTGGCCGAACGATTAATTAAAATTAGTCGAGTATCGAAAGTAACTAAGGGTGGAAAAAAATTAAGTTTCCGTGCAATTGTTGTAGTAGGTAATGAGAATGGTCAAGTTGGAGTTGGAGTAGGAAAAGCAGATGACGTAGTTAATGCTTTTAAAAAAGCCAAAACTGATGGTAAGAAAAATTTAATAAAAATTCCGATTACAAAAGCATTAAGTATTCCTCATCGTGTTAATGGCACTTTTGGTGCATGTAAAATAATTATGCGTCCTTCAATTGAAGGTTCTGGTGTAATTGCTGGTGGAGCTGTTCGAACAGTGTTAGAAGTTGCTGGTATTAAAAATGTAATTGCAAAACAATTAGGTTCAAATAACATTTTAAATAATGCACGAGCAGCTGTTGCGGCATTAGACAATTTAACAACAAAAGCTCAAGTTGCGAAAAAACGTGATTTACAATTAGATGGGAACCAGCAAATAAAGAGCAATGAAACAAACTGATGATAAAAATATTTTATTAACTCGTCTTATATTAAGTTTAGGAATATTAATATTTATTCGGATGGGAACATTTCTTCCAGTTCCTGGTATCAATCATGGACATTTAGCGTTTTATATTGAACGCCATTTCATGACAAGAAGTTTAGTTAGTACATTTTCTGGAAATAACACAGTAGTAATTGGTTTATTTACATTAAATATATTTCCTTATATAAATGCTTCAATCATAATGCAATTACTTGTAAGTTTATCACCAAGTCTTTCGAAATTACAAAAAGAAGGTGGGGCTGAAGCACGCAGAAGTATTAATTCTTTGACGCGTTTACTTACATTAGGTTGGTCACTTATTCAGAGCATTAGTATTGCCTTTTATTTAAAACGTGCGTTATTTGATTGGAATTTTTTACTGGCGTTTCAAATAGTTATTTGGTTAACGACAGGAGCGATGATAGTATTATGGTTAAGTGAAATAATAACTGAGTATGGTCTCGGAAACGGAGCTTCATTACTTATATATACAAATATTGTATCAAATTTACCAGGTTTTCTTAAACAACTTCTCAAGGAAACAGGAGAAAATGTTCCAATTGGATCATGGTTATTAAGTGCATTTGTTTTATTTGTCGCGCTTTATGGAATTGTTTTACTACAAGAAGGGATGAGAAGAGTTCCTTTAATATCGTCAAAACAATTAAATCAAACTTCTCTTCCAGTTTCTGGATCCTCAAGCCTAGGTTCATATAATTATATTCCTTTGCGATTTAATCAAGCGGGTGTGATGCCGATTATTTTAACAACAGCAGTCTTAGTTATACCAACCTACATTTATAATTTAGGTTTACTTTCTGTTATAACCCCCTTGATAACTCTTCCTGCATTTGTTAAGTCATCCAAATTGATTTATTGGATTAGCTATTTTGTTTTAATCTTACTTTTTAGCTTATTTTATTCAACGATTGTTGTTAATCCAAAAGATCTTTCAGATGAATTACAAAAAATGGCTGTTAGTATTCCAGGAGTTCGTCCAGGAATCGCAACAACATTTTATTTAAAGCAAGTTATGAAGCGTGTAACATTATTAGGTGCAGTTATGTTATCCTTTCTTGCTACATTACCAAATGTAATTGAAGTGATTTTATCATTATCAAGCATTAGTAGTTTAGGAACAACTTCGCTACTTATTTTAGTTGGAGTAATATTAGATTTAACACGAGAGATTCGGAGTATCATTCTATCAAATATTTATAATGATATGTTTGACTAAACAAATTAGAAAAAATTATTTAATCAATTGAGAATAAAAAATGAAAGTTCGTCCTTCAGTAAAAAAAATGTGCGACAAATGTCGTGTAATTAAACGAAATGGGAAAATTATGGTAATTTGCCCGAATGCAAAACATAAACAACGTCAAGGTTAATAATTTAAAGGAGTTAATCAGGTGGTAAGATTAATAGGTGTTGATTTACCAAGGAATAAAAGAGTGGCATATGCTCTTACGTATATCCACGGAATTGGTATGACATCAGCAAAGAAGATTATTGAAGTAGCAGAAATTAATTCAGAAACACGAACAAATGATTTAACAACTGAACAAACAGTTGCATTGCGTAATGCATTAGAATCAATTGATTTAAAATTAGAAGGAGATTTACGTCGTTTTAATGGTTTAAATATCAAACGATTAAATGAGATAAATTGTCATAGAGGAAAACGACATAGAAATAGTTTACCTGTTCGAGGTCAACGAACAAGAACAAATGCTCGTTCACGAAGAGGGTCGAAAAAAACTGTTACTGGTAAGAAAAAATAATTTTATTTCTAATTAAGTTCTACTAATTTAATATTTTATTTTATATGGCACAAAAAACCCGAAAAGCAACCTTTAAAAAAGATAAAAATAATTTTCTTACAGGGGTTGTTCATATTCAATCAACGTTTAATAATACAATCGTAACGATTACAAATGGAACAGGTGATACAGTTTCATGGGCTTCAGCTGGAAGTTCTGGATTTAAGGGAGCACGTAAAGGAACACCTTTTGCTGCTCAAACAGCTGCAGAAAAAGCTGCTTTAGATGCTTTAAGTAAAGGTATGAAAACAGTTGAAATTTTAGTAAAAGGTCAAGGATCAGGGCGCGAAACGGCTATTCGATCAATTGAAGGAGCCGGATTTGATGTTATTTCAATACAGGATATAACTCCAGTTCCTCATAACGGATGTCGTCCTCCGAAACGTCGTCGTGTTTAAAACAAGATAGTTTTTTAAATTTTAAAATGAGTTTAAATCATAACTATGAATAATTTTTATATTAAGTGTTTAAAATCCGAGAAAATTAATTCTGGATCAATGTATGGACAATTTTTAATAAATGCTTTACGTCCAGGACAAGGTATAACAGTCGGAAATTTATTAAGACGTGTTTTACTTAGTGATTTAGGTGGTACTACGATTACAGCCGTGAGAATTGCTGGAGTACGAGATGAATTTTCTACAATTCCGGGTGTTCGAGAAGATATTTTAGAAATTTTGCTAAATCTTAAAGGTATTGTTCTGAAGAATAAAACAATGGATCCTCAATTTGGACGTTTAAAAGTTAAGGGTCCAGCTGTTGTAACTGCAAGTGCAATTCAACTTTCATCAGATTTAGAAGTTGTAAATCCGAATCATTATATAGCAACAATTTCTACTTCTAATTTACTTGAAATCGAGCTTAAATTCGAATATGGAACTGGTTATAAATTAGCTGGTCAAACTTTTTGCAAAAAATCTCAGGATTTCTTACAAATTGATGCCGTTTTTATGCCAGTACAAAAGGTCGATTTCAAAATTGAGAATGTTTATGATAACACAGACTTTTTAACAGAACGTTTATTTCTTGATGTCTGGACAAATGGAAGTATTTCTCCAGAAGATGCTATCTCTTCGGCTTCACAATTTATTATTGATTTATTTAGTTCTTTAATGGAAAATAAATTAACAGAAGAGGTAAATGAATTAGAAAATGAAAATACATCAACACCAAAAAATCCGCACACAAACATTGCAATTGAAGAACTACATTTATCTGTTCGCGCCTATAATTGTTTAAAAAGAGCTCAAATAAATACAATCGGGGATTTATTAGAATATTCTCCCGAAAAATTACAAGAGCTTAAGAATTTTGGTCGAAAATCAGCCGATGAAGTTTTTACAACTTTAAAAAATAAATTAGGAATAGTTTTAAGATAAGTAATTATTTAATTTCATTAACCAATATTTTATGAATGAAACATTTATCCCAGCTTCTGATTATAATAAAAGAAAATGGTATGTAATTGACTGTAAAGGTAAACGACTAGGACGAATCGCTTCTGTGGTGAGTTCAGTGTTATCTGGAAAAATAAATTCCTATTATCACCCAGCATTTGACACGGGTGATTATGTAATTTTAATAAATGCGGAATATTTAACATTAGATCGTGAATTTAACAAATTTCATGTTTACAAACCAGGTCGACCAGGTCGATCATTAAAACGATTAATTAATCTATTACCGCAACGTATTATTGAAAATTGTATTTTTGGGATGATGCCAAATGGGATGGGTCGAAAACAATTCGCAAAACGACTAAAAATTTACGAAGGGTCGCAACATCCACATGCGGCGCAAACTCCAATAGAATTAGATAATTTGGATAGTTTTTATTAAGGATATATAAAAATATTTATGAGTACTAAATTTGAATCAGTTTTCCAAAAAGATACTATTGGTATTGGAAGACGCAAACGTGCAACTGCCAGAGTATTTCTTGTTCCTGGAGAGGGAAATATTGTAATTAATAAAGTTCCAGGTGAGAAATATTTACAATATAATGTAACATATTTAAATACGATTTGGGCACCTTTAAAAGAATTAAACTTAGAAAAACAATTTGATATCATAGTTTTAGTTAGAGGCGGTGGGCTTACAGGCCAGACTACATCTATTCAATTAGGAGTTGCTCGATTACTTTGCCAAATGAATTCGCAAAATCGTTCCATTTTAAAACCATTTGGCTTTTTAACAAGAGATGCACGAATTAAAGAGCGGAAAAAGTATGGTTTACGAAAAGCAAGAAAAGCTCCACAATACTCAAAACGTTAATATACATAACATATCTAGAGAGAGAGAAATATGCCAAAAGCTGAAATTCATCCTACATGGTTTGCAGAGACTCCAATTTTTTGTGATGGAAAACCTCTTTGTTATATTGGTTCCACAAAAAGTGAATTACAGGTTGATGTCTGGTTAGCAAATCATCCTTTTTATACAGATTCCCAAACAATTATTGATAGTGAAGGACGTGTTGAAAGGTTTATGAAAAAATATGGAATAGACTCAACTGAATAAATAACTCTTATCTTTATTTTTAAGAATTTTATATTTACCTACTAGTTTTAAAATACATGCCAACTATTCAACAGTTAGTTCGTTCAAGACGTATACAAATTAAGAAAAAAACAAAGTCGCCGGCACTTGTAAATTGCCCACAGCGACGTGGTGTATGTACACGTGTCTATACAACCACACCAAAAAAACCAAATTCTGCGATTCGAAAAGTAGCTCGAGTTAGATTAACATCTGGGTTTGAAGTAACAGCTTATATTCCAGGTATTGGACATAATTTACAAGAGCATTCAGTAGTTTTAATCCGTGGAGGTCGGGTGAAAGATTTACCTGGTGTTCGTTACCATATTATACGTGGTGCCTTAGATAGTGTTGGTGTAAAAGATCGTACACAAGGTCGTTCAAAATATGGTGTTAAAAAACCAAAAGCTGATAAATAGATAGATTCAAATTTTATAAATTGCTAAAGAAATTTACCAATTTTTTATTTGACTATTTAAAAAATTTGTTTAAACTTTCATGCAACTTCTGTTATAAACAAAGTTAGTGATGAATTATACTTAATCAACTTTAATTATCCGTACATAAATTATATTCATTTTCAAATAAATTGATCTTATGTCTCGTCGAAATATTTCAAAAAAACGCTTCCCTGAAGCAGATTCTACTCATAATAGTTATTTAGTAAGTTTATTAATTACTCGAATTTTAAAATCGGGTAAAAAGAACTTAGCACAAAATATAGTTAACGCAGCTTTCGAAATTATTAAAGTTAAAACTAATGAAGATCCATTGGTAATTTTTGAAAAAGCAATTCGTAATGCAAGTCCCGTCGTTGAAGTAAAAGCAAGACGTATTGGTGGTTCTACTTATCAAGTTCCAATTGAAGTAAGCGGATTCAGAGCGACTAATTTAGCTTTGCGATGGATTATTCAATATTCGCGTCAACGTGTTGGCCGAACTATGTCGATAAAATTGGCTAATGAAATTATTGACACAGCAAACGATATCGGTAATACTATTAAGAAGAAAGAAGAAACACATAAAATGGCAAATGCAAATAAAGCTTTTGCACATTTCCGTTATTAATTATTAAAAATTTATTCTCGCTAAAAGCCCATTACATTATATTATCTATATTAAAATTTAAAGGAACTTTATATATGGCACGCGAAAAATTTGAACGTACAAAACCGCACGTTAATATTGGTACAATCGGTCACGTAGATCATGGTAAAACAACATTAACAGCAGCAATTACAGCAACCTTAGCTTTAGATGGAAATGCAGCTGCTAAAGATTATTCAGATATTGATGGTGCACCTGAAGAGCGTGCTCGTGGTATTACTATCAATACAGCACACGTTGAGTATGAAACAGAAACTCGTCACTATGCTCATGTAGATTGTCCAGGTCACGCTGATTACGTAAAAAATATGATTACTGGTGCTGCGCAAATGGACGGAGCAATTTTAGTTGTATCGGCAGCTGATGGTCCAATGCCACAAACTCGTGAACATATCTTATTATCAAAACAAGTAGGTGTTCCAGATATCGTTGTTTTCTTAAATAAAGAAGATCAAGTTGATGATGCTGAATTATTAGAATTAGTTGAATTAGAAGTTCGTGAATTGCTTTCAGCTTATGATTTCCCTGGCGATGATATTCCAATTTGTCCAGGTTCAGCGTTGCAAGCAATTGAAGCAATTTCTTCAAACCCAGAGACCAAACGTGGAGACAATCCATGGGTAGACAAGATCTATGCATTAATGGATGCGGTAGATGAATATATTCCAACACCTGAACGTGATATCGAAAAGACGTTCTTAATGGCGATTGAAGATGTTTTCTCGATTACAGGTCGTGGTACTGTAGCGACTGGACGAATTGAACGGGGTGTTGTTAAAGTTGGTGATAACGTTGAAATTGTTGGGATTGGTGAAACACAAACAACGACAATTACAGGTATTGAGATGTTCCAAAAGACTCTGGAAGAAGGATTTGCAGGGGATAATTGTGGTATTTTATTACGTGGTGTTACACGCGAAGATATTGAACGTGGTATGGTATTATCTCAACCTGGGACAATTACGCCACATACAAACTTTGAATCAGAAGTTTATGTTCTAACAAAAGACGAAGGTGGCCGTCATACGCCATTCTTTACTGGTTACAGACCACAATTTTATGTACGAACAACTGATGTAACAGGTTCAATTACACAATTCACAGCAGATGATGGAAGTGTTGTGGAAATGGTTATGCCAGGTGATCGTATTAAAATGACAGCTGAACTTATTTATCCTGTCGCAATTGAAGAAGGTATGCGTTTTGCAATTCGTGAAGGTGGACGTACAATTGGAGCAGGTGTCGTTTCTAAAATTGTTAAATAATTAAATAAATTTATGGAAATAAAAACGAATGCAAAAATTCGTGTACGATTAGAATCTTTTAATTCTGAACTTTTAACTTCATCATGTCGTAAGATCGTTGATCTTGTAGAAAATAATGAAGTAAATCGTTTATCAGTAGTTTCGTTACCAAGTGATAAACGAATTTACTGTGTGTTACGATCTCCACATGTTGATAAAGATTCAAGAGAGCATTTTGAAATTCGAACTCATAAAAGAGTTATCGAAATTCACTATGATCCAACTATTAAAATGTCAGAAGTCTTACTTAATTTAGAATTACCTCCAGGGGTATTATCTCGTATTGACTTGTGTTAATAATTAGCTATTGATAGATGCAATCTGAATTTTATTTTAAATTGCATCTATCAATAGCTAATTATTAAAAGGAAATATTATTATGACGTCAATAACAATTATTTTTATGGGTGTTGGTTTAAATTATCTTCCTATTCCGAAAAGTCGTTTGATATTTATATTCAGTGAATTTTTTACTGGAAGTGTATTTTAATGTTAAATCCATTTCTCAAATAAGCTCCTGTAGTAAGTCAAGTATATAGCTTTACCAAAACTGCTTAGCCTCTAAAAATATATTTAATCTAAATTTTTTATCTTTATCACTCAAACCTGCTTATTTTGACTCAAAATTACCTACATATCTATTTAGATAGTATCGCCGAAAATGGTCTTATAAATCATATTCGGGATGGTGGGACACCACCCAATGATGGGTACGTTAAGGCATTCCAACAACGTTGGAAAGCTTTTGCAGAACATCCGGCTGTTGAATACCGTGGAATTGAAACTGTTATGGGGGAACCGTGTCATGTTTTCAAGCATAACGGTAAAAAAGTTTTTCTCTTATTTAAAGCGAATAGCGGAGAGAGTTTTACTGGTTATCAATTGACGAAAAAACAATCTATGAATCATGATAAAAATAGTACCATTGGAAACAATTATAAAAACTAAATTCTTATGCAGTACAACAAAAGAAAACATTTAAAGTTACTAAAATCTTCACCAAAGTTAGAAAGCCCCAGAACAAGTCTTACAGATGAAGAATTTGTAAAATTTCTTGACTCTATGCCTATACCTGACGAAAATTTTTTCGAATTAGAAAAATATTCAGCTGTGATGATTTCTCACTTACACTGGGAGAATCGAGAACACTATTTTGAATTGATAGAAAAATTGTTAAATGGTCCGATGCATTTCTTAGAATTAAGAAAGAAATACCAAGCTATTAATGACGCAGGAGAAAGCTTAGAAGCTAACTTAATTCTTTTAGAACCCGCCCCGAAGTCTAAGGGATTTGGTCTATTAATTGGCGACTTAATTATGCTTTTTGATAAATATTGTCCCGACCCAAGTCTTCGTGAAAGTCACGAATTGAGTGAAGAGGAATTGAAAAAATTGATTCAAAAGATTTTGATAGAAATGAAAGAGCATTATCCTGAAAATTCTAAGGAGAATGTATGACAGAAGAAATGATTAAAGGTCTCTCTCTCTCTGAACTAAAGCAGGAGGATTTCAATAAACTGAAAAAATGGAAGGAAGAGGAATACAGTAAAATCCGTTTTGATCTGGGACTGGTATTAGAGGGCCAAAAAATAAATCAAAAAGATTTGCGATTAGGCTTTATTGGATTAGCGACCCAAAATAGTGAACTTCTAGAGTTGAATAAGAAACTAAGTCAGCAATTAGAAAGAGTTGAAAAAGAATTTAATGTATTAAAGAAAGAACGACAAGAAACGGCGGCTCGAAAAGAAGCTCGTGCGAACCGAAAACGCTTACCAAAACGTCAACCAATCACACCTGAAATTTATCGGTTGCTGATCCAGGCAGCTGAAAGTCCTAGTTATATTTCGGTAAGATTAAGAACCGCTTTTTGTCTACTAACGGTAACTGGAATTCGAATCAACGAACTTTTACCTTTGAAAGTCGGTCAGCTTCAAACATTACTAGAATCTCATTGGATTGGAATCGATCGTTCCAAACGAGGACCTGCTAACCATAAAGCTTTTTTAACCCGTGAAGGGAGAAAATTGGTTGATGAGAGAAAAAAGGATTTTGCATTTATTTTCTTAATGAAAAATCCGGATTCATATATATTTACCTCTGAATCAAATCATCATCAAATGTTGAGTCGTGAAACAATCACAAGAGATGTAAATAAAGTAATGCGTTCTGTCTCGAAAAGTCTTCCTGATCAACCCAACATTACTAGTCATAGTTTTCGAGTTGGCTATATCTCTCAATTATGGAAAGATACTAAAGATATTGAATTTGTGAAACAATCCATCGGCCATCGAAGAATGGATACTACTTCTTCCTACGTTGAAAAGTTATCTGATAAAGAAAGACAAGAGCGTACCCTTCAATTAAAATAGACGTCAAATAAGGCGCTTGAAAGATTTTTATGTAGTATTATAACAAAAGGTTTGGTGAGAGGTGAAAGTAAGTCAAATAAGCTGTTCTAAAGAGCTATTTAAAAACTTATTTGCAAACACCTCTCATTAAACTGAGATATGGCCCTTCTAAAAAATATTTTTTAATTTTAGTGACTTGACATAAATTAAGTACGTGATATAGAACAGCCAATAAGAGTCACGTAAGGAGTGTTGTGTGACAAAATATTTAGTTAAAATATTAATAACTTAATATCAAATATTTTTACACTCACAATTGAAGGAGAAATAAATGCCCAATTCACGAAAAAAGAAGATTTTAAATCACCTTAGTAAAGTTGGTATTAGTCTGCTATCTGTTAGTTTATTATTGGGGTCATCCTCAGCATCAGCAACTGATGTAGCAGCTCAGGCTGTAACTTCTGAAGGTGGTAAAGAAGCTTTAAATGCGGCGCTTAAGCTTGCAAGAAGTAAGCCAGCATTGTCAATTGCTGCAGGTATTACTTGTATAGCGTGCGTACCAGTAGCTGGTGTTGCAGCCAGCCCAGGTATGTGTATTGCCTGTGGTATTTTAATAGCTAAAACATTAGGTTAATATATGAATGGGATTTCTTTCGATTCCGAAGATTTAAAGGTAGACTATTTAAGTTTTAATTTACGATTTAATAGTATTGAAGGAATTAAGGAAATTGCCGATTTTTTAGCGAATACATTCGATT
>Ga0075467_10001355_pt1 | contig 20191 bp, 14 predicted proteins | sample DEB08_DNA_9_FD_75067 | JGI IMG/M metagenome (GOLD analysis project Ga0075467, IMG submission 75067) | Aqueous microbial communities from the Delaware River and Bay under freshwater to marine salinity gradient to study organic matter... | ecosystem: Environmental > Aquatic > Marine > Coastal ... | reverse complement strand
GTTTAAGTTTGTATTACTTTATTTCTAACTTACTAACGATTACAATTATGTTAGTAATTAAGAATTATGTGATTGATGAAGATAAAATTCACGCTCAGATTGAAGAAAACAAAAAACGTCCTGAAAAGAAAAAGAGTAAGTTTAGACAACGTTTAGACGATGCAATGAAACAAGCTCAAGATCAACAAGGAAAGAAAAAGTAAGCTTCGCTTATGAATAATAAAAAACCCAAAACTTTGTTTTGGGTTTTTTATTTACATGATTTTAAGGATTTCTATGTTTAATTCTTCCATATAAGAAAATATAACCATAGCAAAGAACTACAAGAATTAAAGCTAATTTAAATCCAAAATGATCGGCCAATTTCCCATATAAAGGAGGAATGATCGCTCCACCAACAATCATAGTACATAAAACCCCTGAAGCTTGTGGTTTTAAATCATCCAAGCCATCTATTGCCATAGTAAAAATAGTTGGAAACATAATTGAATTAAACAATCCAACAGCCAAAATACTCCACATTGCTACAAATCCTGTTGTTGACATAGAAATGAAAATCATGACCAATGCTCCAATTGCAAATGCGCTCAACACCTTAGCAGGTTTGATAATCTTAGTCAAATAAGCTCCTATAAATCTACCAACCATCGCTCCGCTCCAATAAAAAGTCACAAAAGCTCCTACAATAGCTAGATTACTTACCTCTATAATACTATTTCCAAGTAAGGTTTCAGAAAGACTTCGCATCGTTTCACTATTCTGAATTGCTAGAGATAATTCTAAATCAATAAAATAATTCACCAAATAACTACCAATAGCTACCTCTGCTCCTACATAAAGAAAGATTCCAATAGCTCCCATAACCAAAGATGGTTTGTTTAGCAATTTTCGATACCCTCCTTTTGGAACTTTTTGAAGTATTGTAGGCAATTTCACAAAGAGAAAAACCAATGCTAAAAGAATGATAAAACCTGCAATTCCCAAAAAAGGGGTTTGTACAGCAGATGCTTCTGAAATAAGATAAGCCTCTTTTGCGGTGTTGGACAAAGCATCAATTTCATCACTCGTTTTTACTTTTTCACTCAAAATAAACATCGCTCCTATGATTGGTGCTATTGCTGTTCCTAGCGAATTAAATGCCTGTGATAAGTTTAAACGACTAGATGCCCCAACTTCTGATCCAAGTGCAGCTACATATGGATTTGCTGCTACCTGTAAAATAGTCATTCCTCCTGCTAAAGTAAAATAAGCCATTAAAAAGATCGTAAATTCTCTGTAAGATGCTGCTGGGTAAAACAAAAAACATCCAATAGCCATTGTTGCTAATCCTAAAACAATTCCCTTTTTATAACCAATTTTAGAAAGGATAAATCCTGCTGGGATTGACAAAACAAAATAAGCTCCAAAAAAAGCAAACTGAACCAATCCAGCTTGAAAATATGTTAGGGTAAATAATTCTCGAATTCTAGGGATTAACGAATCGACCAAAACAGTTATAAATCCCCATAAAAAAAAGAGTGAAGTCACTAATAAAAAGGCACTTCCGTAGGATTGATTTTGTTGCTTCATATTTAGACTTTGTTAAAATAATCTGATTTAATATTTTTATTTTCTTTGTCTTTATAAATGTTATAACTAAACCATTCGTGAATAGAATAGGCTCCCGTTTCTCCTTTTTTATTGACAGCTATATAACCGACTTGAAAGTTTTTAAAATCCTTCCCCGGTTTGTTTACAATTCTACCTATTGCTTCTTCACAAGCTTCTTGTGGGCTTTTCCCTTGTCGCATTAGTTCAACAATTAAAAAACTTCCCACAGTTTTTAAAACTTCTTCTCCTAATCCCGTTGCTGAAGCGCCACCAATTTCGTTATCTACAAATAAACCTCCACCAATAATTGGAGAATCTCCTACTCTACCAGCCATTTTATAAGCCAATCCACTTGTAGTACAAGCACCCGAAATATTTCCTTTTTTATCTATTGCCAACATGCCAATGGTATCGTGATTTTCAATATTGATGATTGGCTTATATTCTGATTTAATTTTCCAATTTTCCCAAGCTTTTTTAGAAGCTTCAGTCAATAAGTTTTCTCGTTCGAAACCTTTTGTAACTGCAAATTTTTCTGCGCCTTCACCCACCAACATTACATGAGGTGTATCTTCCATTACTTTTCTGGCTACAGAAATAACATGCTTAATATTTTTCACACCTAAAACAGCACCGTAGTTCCCTTTTTCATCCATTATGCAAGCATCTAAAGTAACATCTCCATCTCTATCAGGCAAACCTCCTTTTCCAACCGATTGCCCTTTTTCATTTGCTTCTTCAATTCTACAACCTTGCTCAACTGCATCTAAAGCAGAACCTCCTTTTTCTAAGACTTCAGCGGCAGTTTCTACTGCTAAATCTGTTTTCCAAGTTGCAATTACTAAAGGTTTTACAACTTTGTCATTACTAGTTGCTACAATCGCTGTAGTTTCTGTTTCAGTTTTGCAACTTACGATTGCTGCAGTTGCTACAACACCCAAAGTAGATAGTGATGCATTTTGTATAAATTTTCTTCTTTTCATTTTGATTAATTGTTTGCCATTGTCAGTCTGAGCCTTTCGAAGATGATTTAAATATCAGAAAGATACTTCGACAGGATCAGTATGACATTCTGTTATTTAATTTGAATTTCATCAACAAAGATCCAAGACCTTCCATCGTGTTTATGACCGAGATGCCAAGTAGGAAGCTCTCCTAGTTTTTTGGCAATCACTTTTACATATCGTGCTTTTTTATTTTTAAATGAAGTAGCTACTTTTTCAATTTCTACATTTTCTATAGGAAGTATCTCTTTCATTTTTTTCTTAGAAATAGATTGATAGTTTTTTCCATCTAAAGAAATTAAATATTCAACTTCTGTAGGAAGAAAAATCCATGAGCGTTGATCTTGTAAAAAATCAACTTCAATCTCATTGATTTGTTTTGTGCTTCCTAAATCGACAATTGCGATAACATCTTCATCCCAGTATCCTTGCCAGGTTCCAGTTCTAAAATCATCTGCTCCTAAAATACCGTCAATTAAAGCATTTTCTCCTCCTCCATTGTATTGGTTTGCGTACTTCGTCTTCAGTTCAATTTTTACATTTGGATCAATCTTAAAAAAGTTGGTTGTGATTGTAGCGCTTTTAACACCCTCTTTTTCTGCATAGACTTTCAATGTTGATTTTTCTGAGATTACAAAGGGTGCTTCATATTTCTTAATTTGAGAATCCAAAGAATAAAAAATATCAGAGGTTTTATCAACGGAAGCTAATACAATCTCTGTTTTTCCTTTAAAGGCTACTTCTCCTTTTGAAATAAATGGTGCAGGTACAATTGTATGCTCTTTAATTTCCGTTTTTGGTTCTTGTCCTTCGCTACTTCCCCAAACTGCTGGATTGTCTGTCATATAAAATTCTAATGACCCTCCGTTTATAATATCACTGTGAGTTATATACGTTTTATCGAGTGTCTTACCATTCAAGTAAACATATTCAACATAGATGTTTTTATCACTTAAATTATTAGTTGCAATGGTAAATTGTTTACCATTCTCAAGGTTTATGGTTGCTTTCTGAAATAAAGGAGTTCCAATTATATAAGTATTACTTCCAGGTGTAACTGGATAAAACCCCATGGATGAAAAAACATACCAAGCACTCATTTGGCCACAATCTTCGTTTCCAGAAATTCCGTCTGGGGTATTGGTATACAACTCAGTTAAAATCTGATGAACTTTCTCTTGCGTTTTATGTGGTTTGTTGACAAAATTGTACAAGTAAGCCATGTGATGACTAGGCTCGTTACCATGAGCATATTGTCCAATTAACCCAGTAATATCAACTTGATGACGTCCTGAAGTTTCTGAATTAGCTACAAATAATTTATCTAATTGATCTTCCAAACTTTTCTTTCCGCCCAACAGATTCATAAATCCAGAAATATCTTGAGGAACATAAAAGCTATATTGCCAAGAATTGGCTTCCGTATAATTAAAATTAACTTCGCTAGGATCAAAAGGTGCAAACCAAGTATTTCTAAAACGACCTCTCATAAACTGACTTTCTGGGTCGTAGATATTCTTATAATATTGAGCTCTTTGTGAATAGGTTTTATAATCATCTTCTTTTCCCATGTCCTTTGCCATTTGAGCAATCGTCCAATCGTCATAAGCATATTCTAATGTTTTTGAAACCGATTCCGATTCTTTTTCAACAGGTATAAAACCAAACTCTTTGTAAGAATTTAACCCCAATTTATCTCTAGTCGCAGAATGTTTCATCGCCTCTAGTGCTTTTTCAGTATCATAATTACGAATTCCTTTTAGATATGCATCGGCAATTACTGGAACTGCATGATAACCAATCATACAACCGGTATAATTTCCTGCTAAATCCCAGATAGGCATAATACCGCCTTCATCATATTTTGCTAAAAACGTATTGATAAAATCGTTCGTCCTGTCTTGTTCTAGAATTGTATATAATGGATGCGCAGCACGATAGGTGTCCCATAAAGAGAAAACTGTGTAGTACTCAAAATCTTTGGTTTCATGAATTTCTAAATCCATTCCACGATAACGACCATCGACATCTTGATACAGGTTTGGAGCAATCATCGTGTGATACATGGAAGTATAGAAATTTGTTTTGTAATCAATGTTATCAGATTCAATGACAATTTTCTCTAACTGCTGTTCCCAAACATCTTGAGCTTCCTTTTTAATTTGATCAAAAGTTTTATTTCCAATTTCTGATTCGAGATTGTTTTTGGCACCTTCTTCATCAACAGCTGAAATTCCTATCTTAATATAAACAAGCTCATTGTTTGGATTTTCGAAAGTCAAGGCAATTTTTTGAGCTCCAGCCATTCCTTTTTTTGGCGGAGATTGCAACATATCATTAAAAGGATGCGAGGTTTTGATATTGAAATACAAACGTTGATCTGTAGCCCAAGCTTCTGAAAAACGATATCCAGAAAGTTCTGTATCTGAAATTCTTTCAATTTTTGCATCCAAAACTTTATCTCGATGCAATAAATCTAAGATAACAATTTGATTTTCGGAATCTGGAAATTGATATTGATGTATTCCACTTCGTTTAGAAACTGTCAATTCTACATCAATATTTGTATCGTCTAAATGAACTTTGTAATAACCTGGTTCTGCAACTTCATTCTCATGAGAAAATTTCGACTTATATCCTTTGTTGCCATTTGCTCCATTATTAAAATTAATTTCATTGGTAGGCATCAAAAGAATGTCTCCATAATCAGAAACCCCTGTTCCACTCAAATGTGTATGAGAAAATCCATATATTTCATCATCAGAATAATGATATCCTGAACATCCGTCCCAACCATCTAAACGAGTATCTGGACTTAACTGCATCATTCCAAAAGGCATCGTTGCTCCCGGATAGGTATGGCCATGCCCACCAGTTCCTATAAACGGATTTACAAAAGAAATTAATGGGTTCGATTTTGTTGCTACAGAAGGGATTTCTTTGTCTTTACACGATAAAAAAGTAGCTGTAAAAACAAATAATAGAAGGTATTTAAACTTCATTGAGTTGAGATTCTTATTTTTATGTTTCGAAGATACTAAAAATGAAACATCCTTATTATATACTTTTTTTGATTGCGTTATTATTTCTTAGTTGTAAAGAACAATCTAGTCAAGTTGAAGAAATAGCAATTATTCCAAAACCTTTGTATCAGAAAATTGAAAAAGGAGTCTTTATTCTTGACGGAAACGTACAATTAATTTCTACTGAAAAATTAAATGAAGTTTCAAATTATTTTGAAGCACATATTAGAGAAAGTTATCAACTAGAATTTTCTAAAAATGAAAGTGACAAAAAAATCATTTTTAAATTAGATGAGAGTATTCTAAATGAAGAATGTTACAAGCTTACTATAGAGAAAAACCTAATTGAAATTATTTCAAAAAACTCAAAAGGTGCTTTTTACGCTGTACAAAGTCTATTTCAACTATTACCCATAAATTCAGATTCAAAATCGATTGCAATTCCATGTATAGAGATTAAAGATCAACCTCAATTTAAATACAGAGGAATGCATTTAGATGTTGGACGACATTTTTTCTCTGTAGATTTTATTAAAAAATATATAGATCTGATGTCTAGATTAAAAATGAACACATTTCATTGGCATTTAACTGAAGATCAAGGTTGGCGAATTGAAATTAAAAAATACCCAAAACTACAAGAAGTTGCTGCTTTTAGAAATGAAACATTAATCGGACATTATAGTGATCAACCGCATCAATTTGATGGAAAACGATATGGCGGATTTTACACCCAAGAACAAATTAAAGAAGTTGTTGCCTATGCTTCTACAAGACAAATAACGATTATTCCAGAAATTGAAATGCCTGGGCATTCACAAGCTGCTATTGCTGCCTATCCAGAATTAGGTTGCACAGGAGAACAAGTTGAAGTAGCAACCAAATGGGGCGTATTTGAAGAAGTTTATTGCCCGAAAGAAAATACTTTCAAATTTTTAGAAGATGTGATCGATGAAGTGGTAGCATTGTTTCCTGGAAAATACATTCATATTGGTGGTGATGAAGCTCCAAAAACCAATTGGAAAAAATGTAACCATTGTCAGAAACTCATTAAGAAAGAAAACTTAAAAGATGAACATGGTTTGCAGAGTTACTTTATTGCTAGAATGGAAAAGTACATCAACTCAAAAGGGAAACAAATTATTGGTTGGGATGAAATTCTAGAAGGAGGTTTAGCTCCCAATGCTACTGTCATGTCTTGGAGAGGAACAAACGGTGCTGTTCAAGCTGCAAAAGAAGGTCATGATGTGATTTTAACTCCCGGGTCTCATTGCTATTTTGATCATTATCAATCTGACAATGAAAATGAACCTTTAGCTATTGGCGGATTTTTACCCTTAGAAAAAGTATATAGTTTTAACCCAATTCCTGAAGAACTCAATGAAGAAGAATCTAAATATGTATTAGGAGCACAAGGAAATGTTTGGACAGAATATATGTCAAATAAAAAGCAAGTAGAATACATGGCTTTTCCAAGAATAATAGCCTTAAGTGAGGTAATTTGGTCTTCTGCAGAGAGTAGAGATTATAACGATTTTATAAAACGACTAGAGTTCTATCAAAAAAGATTAGATAAATTAGACGTTAATTATGCCAATCATATTTATGAGGTAAAAGGTGAACTCGTAAATTCTGATGGTATTTTGAGTTATAAATTGACCGCTACTTCTGACACCTATTCAATCTACTATTCTACTGATGATACTGAACCATCAAAGCTATATTCAAATCCGATTGATGTGACTTCTTCTATGACGATAAAAGCTGTTGTAAAAGACGGAAACAAAATTTTAGGAAATACTTTTGAAGAGGAAATTAGTTTACATAAAGGGGTTGGGGCAAAAATTTCGATTGATAAAGAACCACATCCTGCTTATAATGCCGGAGGTAAAGAAGCCTTAATCAATGGAATCTCTGGAAATAACAAACGTTATGGGGATAAAGAATGGCTAGGGTTTTCTGGAGAAGATATCGAAATAACCATTGAATTTAAAAACCCTACAGAAATCAGCTCCATTTCAACTCGGTTTTACAATGGAAATGGACAATGGATTTATGCACCCAAAGAGATAGGGTTTAGCATGAAGCTTGAAGATGGAAAAACAATCAATGATATTAGAACAATAAAGAAGAGCAATAATTTATTAGTTGAGTATTTCTATCCCATAGAATCAATGTTGGTTACAGAAATATCAATAGTGGTTAAGAATTACGGAATCATTGAGGACGGAAAACAAGGAGCAGGACACAAAGCTTGGACGTTTATTGATGAAATTATAATCGAATAAAACTGTCATTCCTGCGAAGGCAGGAATCTATTTTTAAAATAATAGAGTTAAAATGAACAAGATTCCTGCCTTCGCAGGAATGACACATAAAAAACATGAAACTAGAAATTTGTGCAAACTCTTATCAATCCGCTATCAATGCAGAAAAAGCTGGAGCGCATCGAATTGAATTATGTAGTGAATTATCAATTGGAGGTATTACACCATCTTATGGTTTACTCAAAAAAGTAATGAGCGAACTTACCATTCCTATTCATGTATTAATTCGTCCTAGAAGTGGAAATTTCACTTATTCTAATGAGGAGTTTGAAATTATGAAAGAGGATATTTTACGTTGTAAAGAATTAGGTTGTTCGGGAATTGTTTCTGGAGTTTTACATCCTAATAATTCTTTAGACATTAAAAGAACTCAAGAACTAGTTGAACTTTCTAAACCACTGTCTTTTACATTTCATAGAGCTTTTGATGTTGTCTTACATCCAAAAGAAACCCTTGAAGAACTTGTTAATATTGGAGTTGATAAAATTTTAACTTCTGGTCAACAAGAAAAAGCTAAAGACGGAATCGATTTATTAATGAAACTTCAACATATTGCTAATAACAAAATTGTCATCATGCCAGGAAGTGGAATTAATGCTGAGAATTGTACATTATTTAAAGAAGCTGGATTTAGAGAAATTCATACTTCTGCATCTAAATTTACAGACAATAAAAGTGATTTATACTTTGGAAACACACCACAAACAATTTCTGATATTATAGCGATGAAAGAGATTTTAAAAAAAATCAGCAATGCGTAATTTACTATCTATTCTTGCATTATTAATATTCTTTGGATGTAAACTTTCAGAAGAAAAACCAATCATTCAAAAATTACATACCAATTGGGAATTTAAAAGTGAACATGATTCTGTTTGGAAATCTGCCTCAGTGCCAGGAAATATTTTTAGCGATTTATTAGAACACAAAATCATCGAAAACCCATTTATTTTAAATAATGAGGAGAAAGTTCAATGGGTTTCGGATTCTTCTTGGGTGTATAAGACCATCTTTCAACTTAGTAAAGAGATACTCTCTAAAAAACATATTGAACTTAATTTTGAAGGCTTAGATACACGAGCAAAAATTTATATTAATGGAAATTATCAATTAGATACTGATAATGCTTTTAGAAATTACACTATTTCGTTGAAAGATATACCAATAGCTAAAAGCAATGAACTAAAGATTGAGTTTCAATCAGCAAACTTGATTAATGACGGAGTAACTCCATTTGAAAATCGTGTATACACAAGAAAAGCACAGTTTCAATATGGTTGGGATTGGGGACCGAAATTAAATACCATTGGAATTTGGAAAGATGTGTACATAAAAGCTTGGGATGAAACCATCATAAAGGAAGTGTATTTACAACAAACCAATTATTCAAAAGAAAAAGCCGAATTTGCTGCTCAACTAAAAATTGAAAGTTCGTTAAAGAAAAATGCAGAAATTCAGATAGAAATAAATGACACTATTTATAAAGAAAAAATTGGTTTACAAGGAAAAATATTTGATTATGTGGTTCCAATAAAAATAGAAAAACCAAAACTTTGGTGGCCCCATAATTTAGGTGATCCATATTTGTATACTCTTAACGTTAAACTTATCGTAGATGGTAAAATAGTAGATGAAAAAAAATTAAAACACGGAATTAGAGATGTAGAACTCGTTACTGAAAAAGATAGTATTGGAGAATCTTTCTATTTTAAAGTAAATGGTGTTCCTGTGTATGCAAAAGGTGCCAATTACATTCCGCAAAATAGTTTTCAAAACAAAGTATCTGATCAACACTATAAAAAGCTCTTAAATGACGTAGTAGATGCGAATATGAACATGTTACGTGTTTGGGGTGGTGGAATTTATGAAAACGATGAGTTTTATGATTTATGTGATGAAAAAGGAATCTTAGTTTGGCAAGACTTTATGTTTGCTTGCGCTATGTATCCTGGTGATGAAGAATTTTTAGCAAACATTGAAATAGAAGCTGAAGAACAAGTAAAACGTTTACGAAATCATGCTAGTATCGCTTTATGGGCAGGAAATAATGAAAACGCTGAAGGTTGGAAACGTTGGGGCTGGCAGAATGGAAGATCCGAAAATGAAAAAAAACAAATTTGGAATGATTACTTAGCCGTTTTTGATACCATTCTACCCAATGTGGTAGAAGAATTCAGTACTACTTCTTACTGGGAAAGTTCTCCAAAATACGGTCGTGGAAACCCAAATTATAAAACTGAAGGCGATGCACATGATTGGTGGGTTTGGCATGATGCATATCCATTTGAGCATTTTGAACAAAATGTTCCTAGGTTTATGAGTGAATTTGGATTTCAGTCGTTTCCAAGTGCAGAAGTCATCAATTATATCAATCAAAAAGACAGTTTTGATATTCATACTGATGCTATCAAATCGCATCAAAAACATAGTAGAGGATTTCAGTTGATTAATGAATATATGAAACGTGATTATCTAGTTCCAACCAAAGATGAAGATTGTGTTTATGTAAGTCAGTTGTTACAAGCCAAAGGAATTACTGTGGGAATTGAGGCTCAACGTAGAGCAAAACCAACTACTATGGGAAGTTTATTTTGGCAATTAAATGATTGCTGGCCATCAATTTCTTGGTCTAGTATTGATTATTTTGGGAATTGGAAAGCGTTGCATTACAAAGCAAAAAAATCGTTTGAAAATGTTTTAATCTCCACAGAGAAAACCAAATACGATTATGATACGTATATCATTAACGATTCATTGGTAGATGTAAAAGGGACATTACAACTAAAAATCATTGATTTTTACGGTAAAGAAATTTGGTCTAATTCTGAAGAGATTATAGTGAAAGCAAATTCTAGTCAGAAAGTTTATCACATACCACAAGTAGATATTTATGAAGCTGGTTATGTATATGTAATTGAGTTTAACAAAGCTAAATCTCTGTACTATTTTGCAAAACCAAAAGATTTAAAACTACCAAAAGGAATCATCAAAAAAGAAATCAAAAAGACTAAAAATGGATTTTCTATCACTTTACAAAGTGAAGTTTTACAAAAAGATATTTTCTTGTCTTCAAAAAAGAAAGGGCATTTCTATGATAATTTTTTTGATTTATTACCCAATGAAGAAATTACAATTGAGTTTAAAACTACTTCAAAATCTCTGGAGGATTTAAAAATAAAAACTTTGAATAGTCTTTAATAGCTGTCATTTCGAAATGAGTTTATAAAACGATTGAGAAATCTCATCTCAAAAAGATTTCTCTCTTTTGCTAACGAAAAGTTTCGCAATAACGAATCATTTCTTATTTCTAAAAAGCTGTGATTCTAAGAAACCCAATCCATATCCCATAAACTGAGTTAGAGAAGTAAAAATACTTAGAAACCCTACTTTGAAATCTCTGTTTTTAACTGTTGAATCTGCATAAACAAAAACAAAATAAGCTACATATAAAATAGCCAATTGCCAGTATCCAAAAATTAACAACAAAATACTCAAATCAAATCCTATAATAAACAAACTCGGAAACCAATAGGTAAGTTTAGCCGATTGTGGATATTTTTTATTGAGTATTGGTCTTGCAGTGCCAAACGCAAACGTTTGTTTGAAAAAACCTGCAATAGAATTTCTTCGTTTATGATATACAAAAGCCTCCTCAATTAATTGTGTTTTAAATCCTTCTTCCCACAAACGAAAAGTCAAATCGATGTCTTCACCAGCTCTCATATCCGAAAATCCTTTTGTTTTTTCAAAAGCAATTTTAGAGAGTCCCATATTAAAACTTCTTGGCTGAAAAGTTCCAACACCATTTTTCTTACCACGAATTCCTCCTGTAGTGAGAAATGATGTCATCGAATAATTAATAGCTTTTTGTAAAGGTGTAAAATTTGGATGTGCTGCATCTGGTCCACCAAAAGCATCTGTGAAATTTAATTCTAGCTGTTTATCAATTATTGAAAGGTAGTTTTTTGGTAGAATTACATCCGAATCTAAAATGATAAAGTAGTTACCTTTAGCTTGTTTCATTCCGAAATTCCTACTCGCTCCCGGTCCAGTATTTTCTGTATCAAAATATTGTATGGTGAGTTCTTTTTTAAATTTATCTAAAATATCATTACTCTTTAGCACAGAACCATCTTCTATAACACATACTTCAAAAACACCTCTATAATCTTGCACAAGAATACTAGTTAAAAGTTCGTCCATTTCTTGTGGACGATTATAAACAGGAATGATTATGGAATAGGTTCGTTGCAATGGTTGTTATTTTAAAACTGAAAACTGAATTTCTTTTCCATTGATTTCAAAAAGAGCTTCCTTAAATGTATTTTCTTTAAAAATCTTTGCTTCTTCTTCAGTTAAGTTATAATCGATTCTAGTTGCAAATCTATCAGGAATATTAGAAGCTTCAGACTCAATTTTTTCTTCATCTGAAGTAAACTCTAAGGTTTCATTTTCTTTAGAAAAACTAAGCAAGCTTCCTTTTTTACTTTTAAAATTTGTTGCGCTAATGATGATTGTTTCTAAAATTAAAAAACCACCCAATTCATCAACTCTTAAATACAAGTCTCCATATTCTGAAGTTGCAAATTTCTCAATACCAACACTACGAATTCTATTTTCTATAAAGGTGTCTTTCTCTGTTCTTTCCATCATTTTCAACTTACTTGTGGACGCAAACACTTTATCTACTTTCTTAAAAAAACTCATTCCGGAAATTTAATTTTGCTGTAAAAATAGCATAAAAAAACGCAAACTTTTCAGTTTGCGTTTTTATGAATTTAAATTGTGTTATTATTCTTTAATAATCTTATAAGTTCCTGTTTTATCTCCAACTTTTACTTTCACTATATAAATACCAGCTCTCAATGAGGCAAGATTTACTTGTGAATTGGCTGAGTTAGGTGAACTAGAAAATACTTTCTGACCTAATAAACTAAATATAGTTATTTGATCTACCGTATTTTGAGAAGTGAATTTTAGTTCTTCTTTTACAACAGTTGGAAATAATGAGAAACCTTGTAAGGTATTATCATCTGTACTTAAAACAGTAGTCGTATCAGAAGTGCTAACGTCTAAAGTATAAGAGCCCTCAGAAGAATCTGCAGTTCCACTAAAGTATCCTATATTAATCCAATATTGAGTACTTGCATCTACAGAAATATTAGTAAGAGATTCTCCACTTCCTGACCCATTACTATCAGCATTGTCAACACAGGTAAACGTTCCACAGCTTCCAGAATAAATAGCGATTTCAGGATCCCATCCTGTTACACCAGTTAAAGCGATATCAATTGTACCAGCAGCATCAGTTGTAAAAGTATACCAAACACCATCATTCATTGATCCACAGCCAGATGGAGCTAAAAATCCTCCTGTATTTGTTGCAGAAGTAGCATCCCCCACACTATTAAATGGTAATGTATTTATACCGGATGCATCTGCACAATTATCATTTGCTGGAGGTGGTGGTGGTGTTCCTGCACACAAATCAAATGTTCCTGTTTGATCATTTCCATAATCCCAAACTCGAACATAATATGTTTCTCCTGGTGTCAAACCTGAAATTGCCCATGGCCATCCAGATCCAAATTCAGTACATGATTCCTCTACTAAAGAACCTACGGTTCCAGAATAAAAAGCTCCAGCAACAGATGTCATTACTGTTATATTACTAACATCAAAAGTAATTGCCCCACCTGTTGGTGCAACAGCGGTATACCATAAGTCACCTCTTTCTGTTGGAGTTCCATAACTTCCACAACTTGGCGCTGTTACTCCAGAATCTGTAGTAGATTGATTGGTGATTCCTGTAATCCCACTAACACAAGATAAGTTAGCTTCAACTGTTAAAGCAATTGCTCCAGCTGGTAAATCATTAGCAGGAGCTGGTGGTGCAGCTTCTGTTGTAAAACTCCATTCAGTACATCCTGTTGCACTTCCTCCATTGTTTTGAGGAACTACCATCCAATAATACGTCGTTGAAAAATCTATATTTGTAATATCAACAGTTAAAGCTGAGATCGTTCCTAGAGATGTTAAACTTCCTGAGGTTTCTCCCCAAAAAATTTCGTAATCTGTCGCTGGGTCTCCAGCAGCAGGTGCTACCCAAGCAATGGTAACATTTCCTGCAGCACTAACTGCAACATCCGTTGCCATATCTGCTGGAGTTGGATCTGTTGCACAGTTTGGAGCACTTGCATCTAATACAACATCTACATCATCTATAAACCAGCTATCTCCATCATCTTGTTCCATAACAAAAGCTACATAAATAGGCACATTATCATAGGCTGATAAATTTACATTGTGAGTCGTATACGATGTTCCAAAATCAGTCTCTCCTTGAGTATCTATAATTGTAAAATCTGCATGCGTCATTTGAGAAGAAGTAGAAACTCGAATTGTATAGGTAGTTCCATAATCAGTTCCAAAATCTTGTCTTTGTTTAAAAGTCAAAATGTTCGCATTTGGCGTAGGTGTAAATTGAGGTGTAACCAACCAATCTTCTGCAGCATTCGCTACATTTTCATATCTAACTTTTGCAGCTTGAGTTCCAGAAGCTGTAGTGGTAGTTGTAGTCCAATCTTGAGTAGTTCCTTCTCCATTGGTTCCAATGAAAGAAGCCCAACCAGTTGGAGGAACTGCAGTCTCAAAACCTTCAGGAAATTGAGCATACCCAGTAAAGGAGATCGCTAAAAATAAAAATAGTAAAGTAATTTTTTTCATAAGTAAATAGTTTGATTAATTATTTATGAAGACAAATTACATTTTTTTTAACTAATTTCACATAACATACTAATAATTAAGCCATAAGTCCTTAATTTTTAAATATTCGATAAAAAAAAGAGGGTTTGATTATAAAATCATCACCCTCTTTAGTCTATTTTTTTGTAAATAATAATTCTTATTCTTCTGTAAATTTATCCATCACTGAGTCACTGACTCCCATATTAGAGAATCCCCCATCATGAAACAAGTTCTGAAGTGTTACTTTCTTTGTTAAATCAGAAAATAATGAAATTGTATAGTCTGCACATTCTAAAGCAGTAGCATTTCCTAAAGGAGACATTTTCTCTGCATAGGCAAGGAATCCATCAAATCCTTTTACTCCACTTCCAGCTGTTGTAGGTGTTGGAGATTGAGAAATTGTATTCACTCTTACTTTATGATCTCTTCCAAAGAAATAACCAAAACTACGTGCAATACTTTCTAAATAGGCTTTATTATCTGCCATATCATTATAATCTGGAAAAACACGTTGTGCTGCCATGTAGGTCAAAGCAACAACACTTCCCCATTCATTCATCGCTTGTTTGTTGTATAGAACATTCATTACTTTATGAAAAGAAACTGCAGAAACATCCCAACCTTTGGTTGTAAAATCGTAGTTAGAATCTGTATAATGTTTTCCTTTACGAACATTCACCGACATACCGATTGAATGTAAAACGAAATCAATTTTTCCTCCTAAAATCTCCATGGATTGCTCTACAAGATTATTTAAATCTTCCATAGAAGTTGCATCCGCAGGAATAATTTGAGAACCCGTTTTTTCAGCTAACTCTTTAATAGCTCCCATTCTCATAGCAATTGGTGCGTTTGTTAATACAAACTCTGCTCCTTCTTCATGTGCTCTCTCAGCTGTTTTCCAAGCAATAGAATTTTCATCTAATGCTCCAAAAATAATTCCCTTTTTTCCTTTTAATAAGTTATAAGACATCTCTTAAAATTTAGTGTTTGATTGTGGACAAATATAATCGATTAATTTAACAATTCTCTAGCATGTGTTAATGCGCTATCGGAAATATCTTTTCCGCTTAACATTTCTGCAATTTCAACAATTCTTTCATCTGCAGACAATTGTTTTAAACTTGTTGTAGTACTATTATTTACTTCTTCTTTATAGACTTTGTAATGCTGATTCCCTTTGGCTGCAATTTGTGGTAAATGAGTAATGGTGATCACTTGCATTTGCTGACTCATCGTTGACATGATACTAGCCATTTTATTAGATATTTCACCGGATACACCCGTATCTATCTCATCAAATATGATGGTTGGTAATTGACTGTTTTCAGATAAAACTTTTTTAATAGCTAACATTATTCGCGATAATTCACCTCCAGAAGCTACTTTTTTTAATTCTCCAAACTGTCCGCCTTTATTGGCAGAAAATAAAAATTGCAAAGTATCTTTTCCGTTTTTAAAATAGTTTTCAGATAAAGAATTTTTAATTGAAAAACGCGCCTGTGACATTCCTAAATTATCTAAGATCGCTTCTAATTCTTTTGATAGTTTTGGGATGATTTTTTTTCTAGCTTCTGATATTTTTATCGCTAAATCATCTAATTTATCAGTGATTTGTTTTAGTTCATTTTCTTGTGCTAAAATACTTTGTTCTGCATTTTCTACAATACTTACTTTTTCTGATAATTTTTCTTGAATCGCTAATAATTCTTCATTAGAATTTACATAATGCTTTTTCTGAAGATTGTATAGTAATTGTAAACGATCATTTAATTGCTCAGCTTCTGACGGATTAAAATCTACACTTTCATTGGCAGTCTCTAACTCTCCAATAATATCATCTAATTCAATTTTTACACTGGTGATTCTTTCAGATAAATCTTGATATTCTTTAGAAAATGGAGCAATCTTTTGCAATCTATTTTCTAAGGTGTACAAAAGGTTTTGAATTCCAATAGTTTCATCGTTTGAAATATGTAATGCTTCTGATAGATTTAACTTAATATCTTCGATATTATTAATTTTATCTAAATTTTCTTCTAAACCAATCTGTTCATCTTCAACAATATTAGCTTCCACCAACTCATTATAAAGATGTAAATTATAATCGTACTGAAGGTTTGCTTCTCGTTGGTTATGTTGTAATTCTTCTAACTTCTTTTTTGAAATGGTATATTTTTCTAATCCTCTTTGATATGATACAAGCTTACTTTCATTTTTAGCAAAAGCATCTAATAACTGAAACTGAAATTCTTGACTAGACAGTTGCATCGTTTGATGCTGCGAATGAATATCAATCAATTTAGATCGCAAAGCATTTAAAACAGTAAGTGTAACCGGAGTGTCATTTACAAAAGCTCTCGACTTCCCTGAAGGAAGAATTTCTCTACGGATAATGGTATTTGATTCGTAATCTAAATCTTCAGACTCAAAAAAATGGTGAAGATTGTATTTCCCAATATGTAAATTAGCTTCTACAATACATTTATGATCTGCATCTTTTAACGTTGATGTATCTGCCCTATTTCCTAAAACCAAGCCTAAAGCACCTAATAAAATAGATTTTCCTGCTCCTGTCTCCCCAGTGATAATGGACAAACCAGAAGAAAAATCAATGTGTAGTTCATTGATTAATGCATAATTTTTTATGGATATTGATGCAAGCAAGTCTTTGGATTTTGAAAATTAAAATTAATTAATTTTTCTCCACTTACTACTATTATTTGGTGAGATTTTTTGAAGTACTACTAATAAACGTTGTTTTGTTCTAGTATTGGGTCCATCAGAATATAAATTTACAATTTCATCTGATTTGGCATCAAAGAAGGTTCTAATTAACGGATTTCCTATCACTTTATTAAATAAGCGATCTAGTGAAATAATATTACTTTCAATGGTTTGTTTTGCTTTTGTCTTATTTTGTGAAAGTAAATCAAATCCATTTCTGTGATAATTATACTGAATGGTTCTGTATTGTTTTAGATTTGGTGACAATAAATTATCAATCAATTGAAATCTATTCTGAACACCTACTTGATTAGCCCAAGCAGATAGACCACTTTGCTGTGCTTGTAACATCGCATTTTCTGCTTGTCTATAATAAGTTTCTCCGCCATTTAAAGCAAAAGTATCTGCATCTGCTCCCAAAATTACATATACATAAAATGTAATCATAGAGATTAAGTTAGAATCAAAGGTAGTTGGGTTGTAGATAAACTGATCAAATTCGTTGTATTGAAAAGTAAAATCGTTATCTCTTAAGTTCAATATTGGAGTTTGATAAGAAGTCCCATGTACGGGTCTTGTAGATTGAATCTGTATGGAACCTTCGAACGAATTATTATCTCTTTTTGTAATGATGATATTCATAGCGCAATTAATACGCTCTTGCGGTTTTACTGTTTTGTTGGTCCATTTTTTCTGATTTACAAATTCAGAAATTGTGGTCTCTAAAGTTCTAAAAACTTGTCGGTTAGACCCAGTAACTTGATCATCATTAATGATAACTTGACAATTTAATTCTTGAGAATTCATTGCCAATGAAAAGAAAAAAATAAAAAGTACTAGTATGTTACGCATTGAATCTTTTTAATATTTCATTCATAATATCGATAGCAACCTCTGGTTTTGATTTCAAATCAAAAGAAACTTGTGCTTTCATTTTATCAATAAAAGTTATTTTGTTTGTATCCGTTGCAAAACCCGCTCCTTTGTCTTTTAATGAATTTAAAACAATTGCATCTAAATTTTTTCTTTCGAGTTTAGACATCGCATTTTCTAGCTCGTTGTTTGTTTCTAAAGCAAACCCTACTAAAAATTGATGTTTTTTAACAGCACCTAATGAAGCTAAAATATCTTTTGTAGGCTCTAATGCTATCTCTAACGAACTATCCTTCTTTTTTATTTTCTCTGTAACAACATTTTTTGGTCTATAATCAGAAACTGCTGCAGACAAAATAGCAATATCTACCTCTGAAAATTTTTGTTGACAAGCTAGATACATTTCTTCTGCACTAACAACATCAAATCGATGAATGAGGGAATGACTAAATTTTTGATGAGTTGGCCCTGATATTAAAAAAACCTCAGCGCCTAAATTTGCTGCTGATTTAGCAATTTCAAACCCCATTTTACCTGAAGAATGATTCCCAATAAATCTCACTGGATCGATAGCTTCATAAGTGGGTCCAGCAGTAATTAAAACTTTTTTTCCTTTTAAAGGCAACTTTGAAAGCATGTCACTTTCCATAAAAACAACAATATCCTCTGGCTCTGCCATTCTTCCTTCACCAACCAATCCACTAGCTAATTCACCACTAGTTGCAGGAATCATAATATTTCCAAAACTCTGAAGTTTTTCTAAACTAGTTTTTGTAGATGGATGGATGTACATATCCAAATCCATTGCGGGAGCAAAATATACAGGACATTTTGCTGAAAGATAAGTCGCTAATAATAAGTTATCACAAGTTCCATTCGCCATTTTTGACAAGGTATTTGCAGTTGCTGGTGCTATCACCATATAATCTGCCCATAAACCTAAATCAACATGATTGTTCCATAATTCGTTTTCTTCTTCTTTATCATAAAAAGTAGAATGAACAGGATTTTTGGAAAGTGTAGAAAGTGTGAGTGGAGTAATAAAATCTTTTGAGGCAGGTGTCATAATAACTTGAACTTCTGCCCCAGATTTTATAAATAAACGAACCAAACTGGCCGTTTTATAAGCGGCAATTCCGGCAGTTATGCCAAGAAGAATCTTTTTACCGCTTAGAATAGACATTATTCAGTCTCTGGAGTTCTGTGATATACTTTTCCTTCTAACCATTCTTCAATAGCAATGGCAGTAGGCTTAGGTAATTTTTCATAAAACTTAGAAACTTCAATCTGCTCTTTGTTTTCAAAAACTTCCTCTAAACTGTCGTTGTAGGTAGCAAACTCTTCTAATTTTTCTACCAATTCTTTCTTTAAATCAGTGTTAATTTGAACAGCTCTTTTAGAAATAATAGATATTGCTTCGTAGATGTTCTCTGTTTGAGCTTCAATAGTATTCTTATCGTAAGTGATAGTTGTTACTGCAGCTTTTGTTTCTTTATAGTTCATATTTAACTCTTTGCTAACTGTTTTTGTTCGTCTTTTATCTCAGATAGTAATTTATCTGTATCTTCCATAAACTTAGATTTAGGGAAGTTTCTTTTAAATTTATCGTATGCTGCAATAGCATCTTTAATACGTTCTTCTTTTTTTCTTTGAGAACTTACAATCACTAAATCATGATATGCTTTAAATCTGTAATATAAAGCCTCTTCTTTTAATGAAGTCCCTAAGAAATCGTTGATTAAATTATCAAAAACAACAATTGCAGAGTTATAATTTCTGTAATCTGTAAGTGCTGTTCTATAGTATGTTTTACCAATTTCAAAAGCTTTTTTCTCTAGCTTAAATTGCAATTCTTTAAAATGCTTGTTTGCTTCTTCAATTCTATCTGAATTAGGATAAT
>Ga0075467_10001352_pt1 | contig 20211 bp, 15 predicted proteins | sample DEB08_DNA_9_FD_75067 | JGI IMG/M metagenome (GOLD analysis project Ga0075467, IMG submission 75067) | Aqueous microbial communities from the Delaware River and Bay under freshwater to marine salinity gradient to study organic matter... | ecosystem: Environmental > Aquatic > Marine > Coastal ... | reverse complement strand
TGGCGGGCAGCAGATACAGGTAAACATAGACCTTTCAGGCTCGTGATACACACAGCGAGAGAAAGACACATGGGAGGGGGGGTAGGGTAAAAACAGGTACGGCCCCCCTGTAATACCCCCACCACCATAGACAAAATGCAGGGAAAAAAGAGCCACTGTGCTTCACCACCAACCCAGACAAAACTTCTGAAATAAGTCGTTGTTGTTCAGACAGGTTGAAAGCACGAAGTGCAGCCTAATTGTAAACAGACAGCTTGAAATGAGCTAAGAACTGGGCTTAATTATAACGGCATGCTGAGAATGCTAAGAGGGGAAACTGCCATGACCTTTTTCAAAAGAGATACACCTGTGCCGGAGCGCACGGTTCAGCCAATTCACGCGCCTGTTAATCGTCCTGCTGAGAGGGGATCGCGTTCTGTTGCTGGGTATCAGTTTGTGGAGTCTGTGAAGAAGCAGATACGCCCCAAATCTGGTCGAGAGTTGGATCGATCGCCTAACGGTGTTTTGTTTAAGATGAAGACCGGATGGTTTGATGAGGACGGGTATTGGTGTGTGTGGAACGGAAAGCCTGGGGGTACGTCGATTGTGTACCGTAATTGCCCGCGCAAGATCAGTTTGATGATGTCGCCTGACGAGAAGAAGATGTTGGGGCGCGCGCGTAATAAATCCAAGAAGAATGGGCGTCGGGAATGAGCGGCGATATTCTTTTTTTCCCCAGCAAGAAGCCCGAAGTAGATACGCCGGATGCCGGAAGCGTTTATGGCGCTGCACGCAGACTTGGGTTGGTTGATGTTGTGGTTTGCGGCATGGATGAGCATGGCGATTTTTTCGTTGTGCATAATGGCAATGGCGATGAGTTATTGGAAATGGCGTGTGAAGAAGCTTGAGGATTTCTTAGATGATTAAGCACGGAAATATAACGCTGGGAAAGCAGATGATCCGCGCAAGCGGTCGGACGCTGAATTTCATGGATCAGTTTGATCTGGTCGAGGTTCCGGCTCTTGAGGACAATTTGTTTGTCTTTGCCAACAAGCAGGGAAAGGTGATTAAAAAGCTGACCTGCGATGAGTTTGAAAAGGGCGCAATGCCGCACCCAGATACCGCTGTCGCGTTTTGCGGGACAAACACATTCGATGTGTTTTCTAGGTTCTTCCCGCTGGCGATGAAGTCAATCCACAGCGGGTTGATGTCGGGCCTAAAGAACACGATCCACTGATGGAATTCAAATATAAGCCGGACGGCGATGAAATCATCAAATTCATGAAGTCCGAAGCTTTCGTGCGCGGCTTGCAGGGTCCGATTGGGTCCGGCAAGTCCGTTGCATGTGTTGTTGAATCCCTCAAACAAGCTTTGCAGCAGCAAAAGTCGGTGGATCAGAAAGGCAAAGAGGGAAAGCGCAAATTCCGTCTTGGTGTTATTCGAAACACAACACCCCAGCTTGAAACAACGACAGTGAAAACATGGCTGGAATGGCTACCGGAGGAAAACTTCGGACGGATGCGCTGGCGCGCCCCATTTCGGCAAACTCTTGAGTTCGGTGATGTCGAAGGCGAGGTCTGGTTCTTGGCCCTTGATCGGGAGGAGGACGTTCGGAAACTTCTCAGCTTCGAGTTCACAATGATCTGGATCAATGAGGCCCGCGAATTACCTCTCAGCGTGATTACGGCGGCAATTTCGCGCGTCGGTCGGTATCCCCGCATTATGGACGGTGGGCCAACCAATGCTTGTGTCATTATGGACACAAACGCGCCGCCAGATGATCACTGGTGGGCAATTATGTCCGGTCAAAGCCCCGTTCCCGATTGGATGTCCGAAGAAGACCGCCTGACAATGGAAAAACCAAACAATTGGGAGTTTTTCACGCAGCCGCCAGCGGTTCTGGATATTCTGGACAATGAAAAGAAGCTGACGGGCTATGAATTAAACCCGAACAGGGAAAACGCCAAATGGCAGCTTGGCAGCTATTACACGAACTTGATCCAAGGTCAGACCCGTGAATGGATACAAAACATGCTGCAAAACAAGGTCGGCCGCATTTTCGGTGGCAGACCTGTCTACAGCGGCTTTGTCGAGGGAACCCATGTCAGTGAAGTGCTGGAAGTGGCGAAAGGCCATGAAATCCATATCGGCGTGGACTTCGGACTGACGCCAGCGGCGGCATTTCTGCAAGATGTGCGCGGGCAGGTTCGGTGCATCGATGAGCTGGTGGCGAAGGATATGGCGGCAACAGAGTTTGCCAAAAACCTAAGCAAGAAGATCGCAGCGGAATACCCCGACTATAAAATCATCATGACGGGCGATCCGGCTGGTGATCAGCGCGCACAGACGGATGAAGTCACGCCGTTCCAGATTTTCAAAGCAGCGGGCTTGGATATTCAGCCAGCATACACAAACGATCCCGTTATTCGGGTGGGTGGCATTCAGACGCAAATGAACACGATGGTTGATGGGCGCGCCGGCTACATTGTTTCTTCTCGCTGCAAATACCTCGTAGATGCTAAGCGCGGCGGGTATTGCTACAACAAACAGGGCGACATGATCGATAAACACTCGATTTACAGCCACGTTTCAGACGCAGAGCAATATGCGGTTCTGCGCATGGGGTACGGAAAGAAGCTGGTCGGCCGAAACACAAACGCGCCGACTTCCATTCAAGCCAACACGAAGCGCAATTTATTCGCCAGAAACAACATTTCGGGAAGAAAACCGAGAAAAGCGAGTGAAATTCTGTCTTGGGGCCGTCGTTCTTGACCGTTTACAAGAAAAAGCAGACGATCTGCGTGAAATTTACTCAAAAAAGGTGAGAAAAATGTGTGATCCAATTTCAGCAATCGTAATCGGAGGAGCGCTTGGTATAGGGGCGGCAAGTGTGAAGAACGCAGACAAGGCCCAAAAAGCCCAAGCCAAAGTGCAAAAGCAAATCATCGCTCAGAACACGAAACAAACGCAGAATGCTGCGCGTGTTGCCAGCCAAGATACAATTTCCGCACGCCAAAAAAGCTATGACACGCGGCGTCGCACTATGTCAGGAACAGCCTCAACAGCTGGACTGACAGGCATGACTTCTTCGCGTTCTTTCTTCTCAGCAGTATAGGAATCCATCATGGACCCGAAAGAACTCAGCAAACGGTTTCAGAAATCTCAAGCCGAGCGCCAAAGGTACGAGGGTCTTTTTGATGATTGTATTAGGCTCACGCAACCCGCGCGCAAACGCTTCAATCAAACAATGGGGCCTGACAACGCCGAAGACATCTTCGATGAAACGGGCGCAAACGCGGTTGATGAATTTGTGAGCCGGATGCAGGCGGGCTTGATGCCCGCTTTCACCAACTTTGTATCGCTCGAAGCCGACAGCAGCATTCCTGCCAAGGACCGCAAAGCAATCAACACTGATCTGGATCAAATCACCGAATATATGTTCGAGGAAATCTGGCGATCCAATCTGGCGCAGGAAACGGCAGAAGCCTTCACAGACCTTTCGATGTCTACGGGATGCTTGCTGCATGAAGAAGGGCGGCGCGGCGGGGCAAGCGCGTTTCACCACAAAGCCATTCCGATCACAGACTTTACGATTGAGCGCGGGCCAGATGATATGCTGGGCGGCGTGTATCGCGTAAACAGTGTTCGGGCTGATCAAATTGAATTCAGCTATCCGAACTTCGTTAATAAGGGCGCGCTGAAACAGATTGTCTTGCGAGAGCAGGATAAGATGGTTGATCTGATTGAGTGGACGGGGGTCGATTACAAAAAAGGCCCGTATAACTACCGCCACATCGTCATGACGAAGGATAAGTCCGAGATCATCATTGATCGTGCATTGAAGGGGCGCGGGTCAAACCCGTTCCACACATTCCGCTGGTCAACAGCGGCGGGCGAGACATGGGGCCGTGGGCCGCTATTGCGGGCGATGGGCGCGATACGCACCACAAACCTCATGGTGGAAATGGTTCTGGAAAACGCCGCGATGAACATCGTGGGAATCTACCAAAGCGACAGCGATGCGACGATCAACGCTGACGTGGTAAACCTTTTGCCCGGAACGATTATGAACATCGAGCCAGGATCACGCGGCTTGCAGCAGGTCAACACGGCCGGCGGCAATTTCAACATGCGTGATATTGTGCTGAATGATCAGCGGATGAACATCAAGCGCGCGCTTTACAACGATATGCTTGCTGATCCGAACAAAACACCTGCTTCTGCGACGGAAGTTGCCGAAAGAATGGCTGATCTAGCCTATCGCACGTCCGCAGGGTTCAGCCGCGTGTTCTATGAGTTCATCCAGCCCTACACGGAACGGTGTTTGCATATCTTGGAAAAGCGCGGTGACATCGAACTGCCAACGCTCAAGGGCAAAGGTATCCGTTTCCGGTCTGTCTCGCCTCTGGCGCAGTCACAGTACGGACGCGAATTGCAGAACTTCACGCAGCACCATCAAATGTGGGCTGGGGCATTCGGGCCACAGGCAGCAGCGGCGCTTTATAATCTGGACGAGTTGCAGCCTTGGTTGCAAAAGCGGATGGCGCTGGATAGCCGGATTTACAAAGACGCAAAGAAGTTAGGGGATGAAATGGCGAAACAAGCACAAGCAGCGCAAGAGCAACAAATGCAACAGCAGCAGCAACAGCTTATGGGACCACCGCAGGCATGAGCGAGTTTATAGAAAAGCGCGCGCGGGCCGCTCAGAAAGCAGAAGGCACGATTGACGCCTTTGCGCGGCCTGCCGACTTAGAAGAAAAAATCAACAGCGTTTGCCGGAGTGTTCTGACCGGACCCGAAGGTGACAAGTTGATGAATTATTTGCAATCGATCACGGTCATGACTGTGATGCCAGCGTCGGCAACGGACGGTGAATTGCGGATGCAAGAAGGAATGCGGCGACTTTATGGCATCATGGATGCGCGTCGCCGTTCGGAACCCAAATCAAATTAAAGGATCACTGCCATGTTCATTAAGAAATACGGTCATATACTAAGAGCGCCAGCAGACGAAGGTGCAGCGAGCGGTGTCCCAGATGATGCAGGCAACGGAGATAGCGGTGGAACTGGACAATCCCCCTCTATGTTCAAAGCTGGCGATGGCGGCGACGGTTCAAATGAGGGTTCGAACCAGACGCCGCCCGCCGGTGAAAATGATCGCCCAGATTGGCTTTTGGAGAAGTTCAAATCGCCAGAAGATCAGGCCAAAGCTTATTCCGAAATGTCGAAGTCGTTCTTGAAGAAGACAGACGATCTGCGCGCAGAAATCAAAGACGAAGCGACACAAGACGCCATGAAGAAATATATGGAAGAACGCGGCGTTCCAGAAGACGTTGCGGGATACGAGCGTCCCGAAGACCTCAACTTCAAAATGACAGACGAAATGGACGCTGGCATTAAGAATTGGGCCAAGGAAAATGCCGTTGGCAAAGAGGGATACGAAAATCTTCTCAATCTTTACAACGAAAACATGCCTGATCCGATTGCAGAAAAAGAAGCACTTGGCGAAAACGCAGATGATCGCATTGGAGAAATGAACCGATGGCTCAACGCCAACACCACAAAGGATGATCACCAGATTGTCGAAGCAATCATGACCACGGCAAAAGGCGTCGAGTTCATGGAGCGTTTCCGTGATAAAATGGGTGACAACAACTTTGCACCTGGAGATGTTCCAACACCAAGCAACGCGCCGAAAACACGCGGCGAAATCCGTGAAATGCAAGCTGACAAGCGGTTCGGTGACGATCCCGATTACACTGCAATGGTGCGCGGCGAATGGGCGCAGTTTGCGAAAAACAATCCTCAATGACGACAGGGGTTTTCCCGTCAACGCTCTGGGACATTGGCACGGTTTGCGAATGTCTCAGGCAAAGCGATGTTGATGAGGTAACGGAGCTGGCGCGCCTCAACGGCAAGTGCATATCAAATTGGTCGTTCAAGGAAGATATGTTTGAAGCTTTTGCGGGCAATGGTGAGTTCTGGACAAGCTGGATCGATGATCACATCGTCGGGATTGGTGGCATGGTTCCTTTGGAGAATAAAACGGGGATTATTTGGTTTCTTGGCACTGATCTTGCAGACAGCCAATGGCGCACAATGACCCGTCACTGCCGAAAAATGAAGAATGGTTGGACGGAAGATGGATGGTCATTATTCAATGTGGTTCCGACAAATCAGCCAAAGCGCCTCGCTTGGCTTCATTACTTAGGGTTTGACATAAAAGCTAAGGAAGTTAATGATCCGTTTAAGGGTTATGTGACGTTTTCGTCACTGCCTTAATAAACGGCCCCTCACGGCTGACTGCGGCCCCGATTGGATTACCCGCCTCCTGTCAATCAAGAGGAACACCCGTAAGAGGATGTTCACTTTTTTTTAGGAGGCCGCACAATGGCACCATCAATCGACACAGCGTTCGTTGAAGAATACAACAGCGACGTTCACATTTCATTCCAGCAGCTAGGCTCACGCCTGATGGGTACGACACGCAAAGGCGCAGTTCGCGGCTCTGTTGTGTATTTCCAAATCTTTGGCTCACTGGCAGCGCAATCCAAGAGCCGCAACGCCCAGCACACATTCATCGATCCGCTGCACACGCGCGTATCGGCCACAATGGTTGACTGGTATATCCCGACACTGATCGACGATCTTGATCTATTGAAGGTCAACACCGACGAGAAAATGGCCCACGTTCGCACTCACGTTGGCGGTCTTGGCAAGAAAGCCGACCAGATTATCATTGCAGCACTGACAGCCGGCGCAAACGCAAGTGATCTGGGCGCGGTTGGCGAAGCTATGGACCTCGCCAAGATGCTTGCGATTGTTGAGACGTTCTCGACAGCGGAAGTTCCTGATGATGGTCAGCGTTTCTGCGCTGTTCACCCGAAGACCTTTGTACAGATGCTCAAGGTTTCCGAGTTTGCAAATGCGGACTTTGTTGGCACAGAGAGCCTTCCATACAAAGGCGGCATGACTGCGAAAATGTGGATGGGCGTGATGTGGCTTGTTGAGCCAAATATCGACATTACCACAAATGTTGCGACAAACCTCGCATGGCACAAGTCTGCGATCGGTCACGGCGTCAACAAAGAAATCAACACCAACTGGGATTGGGAAAACACCTATTCCGCTTGGTCGGCAGTTTCTTGCATGTCTATGGGTGCTGTTGGGATCGAAGACACTGGCATCTACGCTATTTCTACGTTGACCACGGCTTAATCTATCCGCTGCACTTGTGGCAGCGGGTGTGGTGGAAATTTGAGGCCGATTGCTTGTTGGGCGGTCGGCCTCTTTTGCAAAGGAGGCCGCGATGGCGACCCTAAGCGTTTCAGATAGCGACATCAAAGTTACAAATGCAGCGCTATCACTGATCGGCATTCCGCCGATTGTTTCATTTGTGGAAAGCAGTGCAAAGGCAGACGCGGCAAACCGCGCATACGCGGATACGCTCGAAGGCGTTTTATCGATGTATCCTTGGCGATTTGCGCAAGAAAATACCGAACTTGTGCGTGTATTGGATGAACCCCCCTATCCGTGGGAAGGGTTCTACCAATTGCCGACGAAGGCCAAGAACGTGCGCAATGTGTTCGTAGATGGCAACAAAACTAAATTCGACATTTACGGCCGACTTGTTGCGGTGATGGTTCAAGAGACATCGCCAGCAAAAGTCACGGCTGTTTATTCAAGAATGGTAAATCCTTCAGAGTGGCCCGGATACTTCCGCGAGGCTTTCATCATGCGCCTTGCTTCGCGTCTGGCGTTGCCGCTGACAATGGATTTTGACTTATCCAATCAGTACGATCAAAGATCAGCAAATATGCTGCGATTTGCAAAATCAACTGATGCGCAGGGAAGAACACAAAGCAAGCTTGATACGAAAGCGTTTATTCGAGCGCGTCGGACGGGTGGGAGATAATCAGTGGGTCGCCTTAGAACATTCCAGACAAACTTTCGGCGCGGGCGTATTGGTAATGCGGTTCTTGGGCGCATGGATACAAACGCCTATCAGTCCTCGGTGAAGGATGCGCGAAACATGATGGTCTTGAGTGATGGACGTTGTGTGCGCCGCTGGGGAAGTGAGTGGAAGAAAGACCTTACGGAAGAAGCGCGGATTGAAAGCTGGGAATATGCAGCTGGGGAAAAAAGCAGCTTCATTCTGGTTTTCACGGCAGGGGCCGTTGCCATATATGACAGCGGCTTCAATCTCGCCGGAACTTTCAGCGGGGCTGAATGCGCTTGGACTGCCCAGACAAAATGGTTCATGACCATGACAAAGCCGCGCAACCAGTTCATTATTTGTGATGCGTCTTTTCAGCCTGTTGTGATTGAGATCGCTCAAACATTCACACCTCCAGACGTTTACGCAACTTCCTTTGAGATAAATCTGTTCGAGTTCGAAGTCGCGCCAGACCAAACTGAGGTTTATGAGCCTTATGTTGATTTTACTGACGAGATCGAAGTGACCACAACGATCTATACGAGTGCAGGTTTTGCGACCGGATACGGAGTTCATGTCGCAGCAGCAGCAGGAATTCTGGTAAGCAGTTTTGATCTTGCGGCTGGTACGGGAACACTCACAACAGACGTTGATTTTTTCGATGCTGATCATGTCGGAAATCGACTGCGCATCGAAGGCGGGGAAGTCGAAGTGCTGACGTATGTGAGCGCAACAGAAGTCACGGTGAAGGTCTATAAAAACCTGTCATATAATTTGGATGCTGATCCATTCTTGTTTCAAAAGGGATCAAGAATTGTGAAGGTTTTTGCCTTTAGCCATAATTTAATAGCGGGCGATGAAATCTACTTTACTGGCGTTTCAGATGTTGATTTGAGCGGCGTAAGTTACGCGGCGACAAACATCTTGAATGAGGCAGCGGGCATTGCGTCATCAAGCACGGGATCAGCAAATGTTGTTGGAACAGCGGGGGCATACACGGTTAATCGTGTGATCGATGAAGACACGTTTGAGATCAATGCAGGTGGAACAGTTCCAACAAACGAAGAAATTGGCGGCGGTAATTCTGTTGAAATGTTCAAGCTGACAGGGATGCGCAGCGGGATCAAAGAGGCCGCAATGTCTGACGTGCGCGGTTGGCCTCAAGCATGTGGATTGTGGCAGCGTCGCTTGTGGCTTGGCGGAACAGAAAGCCTGCCGGATGCAATGTGGGGTTCTGGCCTTTTCACAATTGAGAATTTCAATATGGGTGACGGATCGCCAACGGACGGTGTTTCTTTGCTGGGGGTTGGTGAGCAAGCGCGGATCAGACATCTTGTCGCGGGTTATGACTTGTCGATCTTCACGGACAGCGCGGAATTCTACATTCCAGGATCGGACAGTGTGGCGATCACACAAGAGACAGCGCGGGCGGTGGCAACAACGCAACATGGTGCGGCATACGCAACTCCGCGCGTATTCGATGGTGCGGCAATGTTTGTAGATGCTTACGGGCATCACGTTCGGGAATTTATTGCGGAAAACAAAGACGCGAACTACCGCGCACCACCTTTGACGGTTGCCACGCAAGATTGGATGGCATTGCCGCGAGACACGGCGATTTATGAAGGCGGCACGATTGAAACCACGCCTTATTTTATGCTGGTGAATAGTGAAGACGGATCAATGCTTGTCATGCACTCGGCCCGTGGCGACGACAGCATGGGGTTTATGCGCTGGGATATGGTCAACGCAAACTTTGTTTCCGTGGCATGTGTTTTCAACCGCGCATTTGCGGTGATTGAACGCGATGGTGATTACAGCGTTGTCCAGTTCGACACGACAGGTCAAGAAATCTACTCCGACGATGCGACAAAGCTTGTCGGTTTGGCGGGTGTGACAGAGCAAACGGATTGGGTTAGCGCGCACCACGCAAGCAGGAATTGTGTACTTCATGATGGGCGTGAAATTTTGCCTTCTGTGACGCCAGACATCAGCGGAAACTTTGTTACGTCAGAGCTTCGCCTTTCCGTTGTTATCGGTGACGAAATTCCTTGGTTGATTGAGGTTTTGCCGCCTGTTTTCAACATGCCGAACGGTCCTGGGGCAGGCAAGATGCAGCGGATTGTGTCAATCGATGTTTATTGGGACAACATTTGGGATGGTGAAGTAGAGGGAAAACCTATTCCGACAGCTATCGATGCTCCAGCAATGGAAATACCAAGCTTAATCAATGAATGGCGCGAATATCGCGTAACAAAATGGGGGCGCAGTCCAACTTTGGTGATCAGCGGCAGTGATCCTGCTCGTGGTGGCATCAAGGCGATGGCGTTAAATATGTATGTGTGATGCTTTTTCAGCTGCAAACGCAGGTCTGCAAATTATGGGCGGCAACATCGAGGCACGCGGTATTAAGGCGGACGCCAACTTCGAGGCGGCGCAGCTGCAACTTGGGGCTTTCATGGTTGCCGCCAGATCGAACGAAGGTGAAACGCAGGTTTTGAAGTCTTACGCAGAACAAGCCGAGGCCAACATGGCAGCGATGGCGGTATCTGGGGCTTCAAATCTAAGCTTTGCGTCCATTGAGGAAGGCAACCAAGCAGACGCTAATGAAAACATTGGCAAGCTGCGGTCGGCTGGGCGCTGGGAAAGTATGCAGATGATGCAGGAAGGCAAGATGATAAAGGTTGCTGGGGTTCACGCTGCCAAAGCTGCAAGGCTCAAGGGTTACATGGCGGCATTCAAAACGCTTTCTGGGGCTGAAAGTGCGTATCAGGAATACAAAACCGGAACCGTCAACAAAGATGGGTCCACCAGCGATGATTTTCTCAGCAGAGGCGGGTCATTCTTGAGAAGCGTCGGGTACAAAGGATAACGGAAAATGCCAGTTCTAAGAAAGCGTGAAAGCGTACAAGTTCAGCAAGGCCCGACAGGTGTTATCAAGAGCCGGCAGAATGTCGCGCTGAACAACGTATGGGCAATGTCTGACCTGATGGCGGAGGAGGCGGCTAAATATGGTCGCCTGATGGGCCAAGAGGCAGAAGACAAAGCAATCGGCTTGGCGCGAAGTGCTGTCTTTTCTCAAGACCAGAACGGCACACCTCAAATGCCTGATGATCCCACAAAGACGTGGGGCCGGATTGCGCAGCGGGTTTATACCGACAACGTAGAAGCGCGGTACGCGGATCGCCTTGCGGTGTCTGTAAAGGCGCATGTTGAAGCGGCGAAGAATGAATTTCCATATGATTTGGAGCAGTTTCAAGCGGCGGTAAACGGGCGTCTTGATGGAATGCAGGGATCGGTTCCTGATCAGTACAGCGGTTTGTTCCAAGACATCGTGGCTGACATGAAGACCACTGCGGGAGCGCAGATCGGGCGATCGCAAGGCGCGATGATGGATCAGCAGCAAAGCGAAACTGCGCTGGGTCAAAATGACAATGTTTCGCAGCAATTGATACAGCTTATTCAGTCCGGTGAAATGGAAGCTGCAAGCGCCGTGCTTGGTGATCAGGTGGCGCACATTAACGCTTATCCGCGCCATATTCTGAGTGACGGACAGAAGAATGCAATGATCAGTGATCTTGTTGTTTCAACAGGAACGCAGCGTTTGATCATGGACCAAAACGTAGCAGCCATGAACCAAGGCCAGCTTGCGGTTCTCATTGCGGATTTGAACACGAATAATCCAGACGTCATGGAATACTTTACCATGCCAAACGATCAGGTTCCGACCGAGCAAATGTTGCGGCAGGCGGCGTCAAAGCTGAATGCTTTCTATGCCACTGCAAACGGCAGAACGAGTGCTGAAAGCACGTTTAACCACATGAAGAAATATGCGACTGGACGCGCAGACGACAACCAAACTTCGAGAAATATCGGAGATATGGTTGTGGCGGATCAGATTGGTTTGGTCGACCCTGAAACGGGTATGCGTCGGGCAATGAATTACACCGACTGGACAACAATGTCGCCAGAGGATTTGGCGCATTCAATACAAACTGTAAAATCAGCGGGCATTTTCCCAACATCGTTGCACGAATTATTCAAGCAAATTGAACATGGCGCGATTAGCGACGAGACATCACTGAATGGCGCTTATGATACATGGATGGCTTTACGTTTGGCGCCCAATCGCGCGGGCGACGTGCGTGACATGACGGTTAATCTTGGCGAAAACACAAAGCGATTGTTCACGCTGGCGTCTGCTTTGGTGGACAACGGCAGCGCGGGCGATACGCCCCTTGAGGAAGCGGCTACCCTTATTAGTTCGTTGGCAGGTCAGGAATGGACTGATCTCGCTTTAGCCCAAGCACTGACAAGGGCGGATACGGCCGACAACTGGTTGTTCAACGGAGAAAGAGTTCAGCCGGAAAACGCACGCAAAGCAATGGAAGCGCGCGTTATGGAAGTTCTAAGTCAGGGAGGCAATGCGTTTGATGGCGTTGATCCTGCGCCTCAAGAAATCAAAGAAGCGCAAATGCTTTATGAGACTTTTCTGCGCTTGGGTGAAAGCGAAGAAGACGTGATCAGCATGATCAATCAATCACTTGAGGGGCGCTGGGCTGAAACTGACGTAATGCTTGGCGTTGCCCGTTCGGCATTCGATCCTGATACGCGGTACGGCGCACCACAGTCAAAATCTGCGATGGAAAGCCTGGAGTGGTTCGGACGCCAAATTGGCGGTGAAGTCGTTGGCGCAGCTGAAGGTTTCCGAACCCTTTATTCAGAGGTTCTTAGTCTTGGTTTTGAGGATCGGGAAACAGATTGGGGCGCAGATTTGCTACAGGCTGAACCTTGGGAATTTGCAGCTGATAAACTGATCCGCGATGAACTTCTGGCAAACGTGGATGCTGAAACATATGAGGAAATGTGGGAGGCAATGGGCTACCGCGAAGGCGAAGGATCGCGCAGCAGCCCGCTTCGTGCTGGTGAGCATTACAAATTAGTGCCGGATAGTTCTGGAACGAGAGACAACCCTGTTTACAGGGTGTTTATGATTGATGGAACAACCAACAGAATGACGGAAGTCACTGGTGGCTGGCGTTTGGATTTACGCCCCGCAATGGATGAAATGGAAGCCAATTTCGCATCCTACCATGAGAACATGGCAAGGTTGAGGGAGAGTGTTTCTGCGAACCCGCCAGCTTCAATTGAAGACTTCCATGAATTAATAAAGCAGTTTGGTCTGGACCCGAATGGATCGCTTTCGGCATATGATTATCAGCGAGAAAGGGCCGGCTACTAATGGATAACCTTCTCAGCATTATTTACAACGCAGAGACTTCGTTCGGGATGGGTCAAGATGGGCGCATCGATCCGCGCGCCTATGACACTTGGAATTTGAAAACCGCCTATCGCGGAAACACGCCGCTCACGCAAATGACGGTGCAGCAAGTGCTGGATCAGCAGCGTCAAAACTTTAGCCTTCCAAGAGCGCAGCAGTTTACAGCGGCGGGGGCGGTGCAAATTGTCTACAAAACGCTGAACGGGCTTGTGCGGAGCGGCAAAGTAGATCCGAACATGATGTTTGATGGTGCTGGGCAAGACCAGATCGCAATGACATTGCTCGAAAGGCGCGGGCTGTCTGATTACCAAGCTGGACGGATCAGTGCGGCTGAATTCGGAACAAACATTGCGAAGGAATGGGCTTCGATGCCTGTTCTGCAATCTGGATATAACGGGCAGGGTAGTCCCGTATGGCGAGGTTCAGCCTATTACGGAGGCGTCTCGACAAACCCAAGTCGGTCCAAAGTCAATCCAATGATGGTCGAGCAGGCAATGGCGGATGCTGACTTTGTGCCAGTGTTTTCCGACTATATCGGTGTGAATGAGTTTGTGCCGACAACAAGCGCGAGGATTGACGCAAATAACCACAGCAATGTGCATCGCGGCATTTCCGTATCTTGGTCTGATCCTGATTATGACATCAAAGCGCGCACCGACGCATGGATGGGAACTGGCAAAGATTACCTTAGTGGAGCTTCGGAACCTGCGGAAATCGATCCGGTATCCCGATATGGGATAACGCGCGGGTCTGGTTCTGCGCCAATCATTCACGGCGGGGCTGCGCAAGCTTTTACTGATGGCGTGATGGATAACGCCAACATCCCGCGATATGTCGGAATGTCTTTTGCAGCAGCAGCATTTGAACGAGAGCAAGGATTTTCCGGCGTTGATCGGGCAATGGTGGGGGGGTACGGCGGCAAGGATTTATCTTGGTTCGCGGCTGCGAAAAACGAAGATCACTTCAAGTATCTTGAAAACGTCTACACAAAAGATGCGCAGCGGCGTCAAAGAATGGGCATCAATGAAAATTGGATGGCCGACTTTGCGGGCGCAATGATCTCGCCAGACACAATTCTAAGCATGGGCGTTCCGGCGGGCATTGGCTATTCCGCATTGAGAAGCGGGGGAAGCGCATTTGTGCGCGGCATGACAAAAGCTGGCGCTGCGTCTGGTGCTTTCGAGGTCGGTGCAGAACTTGCGCGGCACAACGTCAGCCCGTCTGCGACCTTCGAGGAAGGTCTTGTGCGGGTCGGCATGGCGACACTTCTTGGAGGGTTTATTGGTGGCGGCATTGCTGGTGTTGAAGCCCGTGGCATTACACGTCAACTTGATACTCTTGCCGGAGAAGTAAACATTGCACGCGGCACGGTGGGTTCAACCAATTTAAGCGCAGGCGGACGGTCATACACGGTCAAAGCTGATCCGAGTGGTGGGCGCATTTTGGCACAAGGAGAAGCTGTGCCAACAGGACGAGCTGCGGCGGCGGAAGCGCCGATGGTGCGCGTTGTCGGTGGCGAAGTCATTGTGAACGAAGAAGCGATGATCAGAGGTTACAAAGCGCTGACAAAAGCTGGTGATGATACGTTTGAGAACGTCACGGCATTCCGTGAATTCAAAATCCAACAGGCAGCAGAGTTCGACGCACTTTCCAAGAAGATCAATAAAAACGTACAGGGTGAAAACCTTCTCGCCAATAAAGGCGACGACTTCGCGTTCAATGCGGATGCAGCCACAAAGGCAATGAACGAGGGTGAAACTGTTCTTGCTGGGCCGCAAAAGGGCAACGCAAACTTTGGTCGTTTTGACAGCATTCCTATCGACGCCAAGAAGATAAGAAGCGCAGAAGACCTTGAGGAAATTGTCAGGGCTTCAAACGAAATTGCTGGCAAGGCGCGTGATGGCGAGGAGTTTGAAAACCTCTTGCGCGCGAAGCTTTCTGGTATGGGGTACAGGCTGGATGATGTTCTGCCGCAATCGTACAAAAACCAGATTGCGCGGGCAAAGGAAGTGGCTGGCCTAAAGGCTCAAGAGGGTCTTGAGAAGTGGCGCATTGAAAACAACAAAATCTTGCAGAGCAAAAAGCTGGAATTCATCGCCCGCATGACTGACAGCCCCTACAAGCGCATTCACAGAAATGCTTTGTCAGGGGAAGCGCGGGACTTGATCGATCTGCTTATCGCTGACGGGGCCTACGCGCGCGCTACTGATGCGCGGGGCCTCACATTAGGTCCAAGCGTTTACGCACGCAGGCGGCGCTGGAATGGCGTGACACGGCAGGTGCTTGATCACGAGCGGGAACTTTACAACAAATATCTTGGCTATGACGATGTAAAGGTCATTGGCGACGTGGACTTGCGCAACATGGTTGCCCGCAAGAACAGCAAGCGCAAAGACGGAAGCGCAGCAGTCACGCCGCAAGAGTGGCGCAACATTGTTTCCAAGTCGCTGATCACTGGCAAAAAGACTGGCGTTCCAGAAATGGACCAGATGGTGCAGCATTTGCGCAATGCGAATGAAGAATATCTGATGGTGGCCCGCGAGGTCGGCGTAATCGGCAACGCTAAATTGCTCAAGCAACGTCTGCGCAATCTGCGTGAGGGCATTGCCAAAAGTGATGATGCAGTTGCGGAAATGGAAGAAATCAAAAAGGCCATTTCACGCGCCGAAGATGAGCCAAAAGAGGATTACTTCACGCGGGTCTTTCTGCAAAGCCGGATCAAGCAGCATCGCCAAGCCTTCAAAGAGAATGTGGTTAAGCCTTGGATGCGCCAGCAGCCTTGGATGGATGTTTGGAAACCGGGCAAGGATGAAATCACAGAGGAGATTGTTCGCCTTCGCAGTCTGAACGCGCCGAAGTACCGCATCGATGAGTTGCGCAAGCGCAGGGACGCAGCGCCAGATCGCAGCCAATGGGAGCGGGTAAAAGCCGCAACGGATGCAAAATCTGTAGACAAGCGCGCGGATGAAATGATTGCCAAAATCCTTGACGAGGCAGAGCCAGACGAGCTGATGATGATGCGTGAGCCAAACCGTCCTGCGTTTGGCAGAACCCGTCAGTTCGACATACCAAACTCTCATCTTCTTGCAGAAGGACCAAACGGCAATGGCATCGCGGACTTCATCGAAACAGATTACGCAATGGTCCAGAAAGTCTACTCAGAGCGCATGGGTCCAGCGATTGAAATGGCGCGCACATTTGCGCGTCCGGTGGATGGCGTTTCATCGCGGGATGGGTTCGCGGAAGCTTTAATGCGGACCAAGCAAGCTGAACGCATAGCTTGGGATAAGCGTCTGGCACGTCCTGTTGATCAAGATTTTACAGATGAGCATCCAGCGTATCGCGCTGCGTTGGATAAAATGGGCTTGCCGCATGTGGCGGTGCGCCGCATGTCAAAGAATGATCCAAATAACGTCAAAGTATCTGGCGAAACAGGTAAAAAGTTGAACGGGTATTACGACGCATCTCAGCGCACGATGTATATCCATCCCGAAGCGGGGATCGATACCGTTTATCACGAAGCATTTCATGCAATCTGGTCAGAAGCCGGATTGATGAAGCGTCTGTCTTATTTGCGCATCGCGAGTTCGGCAAAGAAGTTCGAAGACTTGCTCAAAATCAAAGGCAGATATGCCAAAGATTGGGAAGCAATGAAAGCTTCCGGCCGCATGATGCCAGCAGAAGAAGAATACATCGCAAAGGTCTTTGGGTACTGGTCACGTCGCGGCGGCAACGACACGATGAGCGAGTTTGTCGAATTCGCAAACAAGCACCTGAAAGATGATCTTGGTGATGATGCGCCACAGATCAATCTAAACAGTTCAGAAATTGACAGGCTGAATGATGCCTTTGTTAAAATGCGCGACAAGGAAGACCTCGACTTTGACCGTCACTGGAACAAAATGGAAAGGGACATCAAGTTTTCTGCTGATCGCGTATTGAACCGCGTGGCTCGCAACCCAGAACGGGGCGACAACCGCGCAGCAGGGATCATGAAGAATTGGGCGATGGCAACATTCCTTGGGTCTTCCGGTCTGAATGCGGTTCAAGAAACTGGCATGTTGGTCATGCGGCACGGGCTAAAGCGGACGTTTCGCACAGCCTTTGGTCAAATGGATGAAGTTACAAAGCAGGCTTTCCGAAATAACGCCGACGAGTTGAAACTGGCGGGCGGCATGATGGACGTTCAGGAAGGCACGGCACTTGCGGCATTTGCAGAAACGGGTCTTGATCCAATTCACATTACGCCTTTTGAACGGACAATGCGGACAATGGGCAGCAAAATGTTTGTATGGTCCGGTCTGTCACCTTTCACAGCAAGGTTGAAAGAGATCGATGCAGCTATTCAGGTTCATGATTTTGTAGAAGCGATTGACGAGGTAGGGGGGGGGACTCTCCGCTCGGACAAAATGGCAAAGCTTGCACGTTTTGGAATTAGTGAAGCAGATGCAAAGCGCATGGCGCGTGAACCGATTGAACAGGTCGAAGGCGGACATTGGCAGGCGAACACACAAGCCTGGGGCGATGAGGAGCTGGTGACAAAGTTTCGCGCAGCCATTGGTCAGGCAAACGAAAACACGATCCTCTTGGCAAGTGCAGCAGACAAGCCAATCATTGTGGATGGCACGATGTTCATTCGAAAGAATGCACTGGTGGATAAATACGCCAAAAAGGCTGACCTTGAGGATGCTGGCGACTTCTGGCGGGTTCACTCTGGTCTTTTGTCTTTGCCGTTCTCATTCTGGAATTACGCACTGGCAGCTACAAACAAGATCATGATTGCTGGCATGGATGAGCCTTCGATGAAGGTTGCCTCTGGCATCGCCTCTATTGTTGGTCTGGCGTATATGAACGCAGCCATGCGATCCGGTGATGAGAAATGGTCGGAAAAGGGTATGGACGAACGCTTGTGGCGGGCCATTGATCAATCTGGGATCATGGGCGTGTTGCCGATGTATGGTGACAAGTTCCAGACAGGTGCGATAGGTTTGACGGGTTCAAATCCATTCCCCTTCGATCCCAAGCACGGCTATATGCCAAGCGGAACAGACGCATTGCTCGACTTTGCTGGCGCTGGTCCACAAGTTGTTGCCAACGCGGTGAAGGGTTCAGCCAATTTACTTCAAGGCAATCCGGCTGGCGCAAACCAAGCGCGCTGGGCAATGCCTGTCATTGGTGGGCATATTTTGTTGAGAGACACGATGGATAAGCTGGTAGACGGTTTAGAGAGAAACATGGCTGGGGTAGACCGGTGAAAATGAAAAGCATAGCATTCGGGCAGCATCCAATCTGCCAGTTGGAAACTAAAAAGGTGGAACGGACATGACTATTATTAACGACGCAGAATTTCCACGGGTCGCAAACTATGCGGTTGGCGTAACGCCTGACGATGGTCCCTTTGATATTCCGTTTCCATTTCAGGATGAGGATGATGTGATTGTCCTGATCGATGATGTTGAGACAACGGCTTACACAATCTTGCAATCTGATCTTTACGGAACGACAGGAAACAACCTGACGCTTGATGTGGCTGTTTCGAATGTTACAGTTTCGGTTGTTTCAAGCACAAATGAATGGCGCACGACGCAAGACCCGATTGATAAAAGTGGTTTAAGTGTCGAGTTGGATCGCGTTTATGCAATCTTCCAAGAAAAGACAGAAGGCAGCGGCAGATCGCCAAAGCTTCCGGTCAGTTCTATAAATCGTGATCTTGTGATTGATGATCCTGTTGTGGACGCGGTTGTGATCGGAACGGCAAGCGGATGGGGAAATGGCCCAACTGTTCCAGACATCAATGCGACAAATGCAGCAGCGGCCCAAGTTGTGATCGACACGGCACAAGTCGCGGCTGACCGCATACAGGTTGCGGCTGATCTTGTGCAGACAAACATTGATCAGCTTGCAGCATCAGGGGATGCGGCGCAAGTTGCAGCGGACCTTGTGCAAACAGATGCAGATCAAACGCAAGTCGCGGCAGATGCAGCACAGGTTGCAGCGGACCTTGTGCAAACCAATCTTGATACGCTTGCCACAGCAGCAGATGCAGCCGCTACGGCGGCGGACCTTGTGCAGACCAACTTAGACCAGATCGCAACGTCTGCTGACGCAGCACAGGTGGCTATCGACAAAGCCGCAGTGGCAGCTGATCTACTTCTCACGGAAGCTGATACGGTTAATACAGCCGCTGACCGTGTGCAGACGGGTGCTGACGTAGTATCTACGGCTGCGAATGTGGTAACTGTTGAGACAGCGCTTACTGATGCTCTCGCGGCGACATCTCTCATTAATGGAGTTATAACACCATTAAATTCTGAAATCTTATGGCCCGCTTCCCTTACGCCTCTACCTACTGGGTGGTACGACACAACAGAACGTCTCCTAGCTGGAACTTCGGCACGGGCGATACTAACAAACAACCCATTGATCTTTTATGTAGAAAATGGCTTCTACCCTGATCTAACTCTAGTTTTCGATGAGGGTAGTTACTTCACTGGCGGCACAGCTACGGACCTTGTGAGTGCTACTACTCACGCCCGTGCATCTACAGCCACTTACACTGATGCCAGTGGTATTTTGCAAACTGCTGCTATCAACGAACCGCGCGTAGGCCACCACCTCTACGACATTGAGCAAGGCGCACAAGTTAACCCGCTTGGGTTTGAGTTGTGGGCTGGGCCGTTAGAGAGAAATGATGGAGGCTGGACGGACAACGGAGACGGTACATATACATCAGACGGTACGGTAGGGTTTATGGGTTTTGATGCGTCTGATCCCCTAGAAAACAACAAGTTCTACAAAGCAGAAATTACTATTGACAGCGTATCTTCGGGAAGTGTCACCTTGCCTTTTGACGGCACAGGTCTGGTATTTGAAAATGGAGTAGGTACTTATTCTTATATTTTTATGGCGAACACTTGGATAATAGGTGTAGCGGAACTCTTTGTGTATTCAGATAGCTTTAATGGTACTGTTTCCAACATCTCCGTCCGTGAAGTAAATCCTTGGGTAAACGAAGG
>Ga0075467_10001350_pt1 | contig 20234 bp, 20 predicted proteins | sample DEB08_DNA_9_FD_75067 | JGI IMG/M metagenome (GOLD analysis project Ga0075467, IMG submission 75067) | Aqueous microbial communities from the Delaware River and Bay under freshwater to marine salinity gradient to study organic matter... | ecosystem: Environmental > Aquatic > Marine > Coastal ... | reverse complement strand
CTCCGCCGTCGGTTCGCCAACCGCGACCACCCGCGTCACATCGGTGGTGCCGTCGAGATATTGGCCGCCGCTGTCGACCAGATAGAGCGAATTCATCGTCACCGGCTGGTTGGTTTCCTCGTTCACGCTGTAATGGGGCAGCGCGCCGTGATCGCCCGCCGCGGAAATGGTACGGAAGGAAAGATCCTTCAGTTCCGGATTTTCCGCACGGAATTCGCGCAGCCGCGCCGCCGCCGAGAGTTCATCCAGCTCGCCCTTGGGCGCTTCGTTGGCCATCCAGTGGAGGAATTTGGTCAGCGCCGCGCCATCGCGTTTCTGCGCCGCCTTGTGGCCGCTGATTTCCGCCTGATTCTTGATCGCCTTGGCCAGGATCGTCGGATCACGCTCCTTGACCACGGTAGCGCCGGCCTTGTCGAGCGCGGCAAAAATCGCGGCAACCGACCGTTCCGGATCGACGGCGACTGTCTTGCCCGCCATGTCCGCCAGGGCATCGGCCAGCTCGTCATAGTCGCGGATCTCGACATGATTGCCGAGATGCTCGCGCACCGCATCGGTCAGCTTTTCCGGCGCGACGAACAGCGTCGCCGTCTCGTCGGCGCGGACGATCGCATAGGCCAGCGGCACCGGCGTGTTGGCGATATCCTTGCCGCGCACATTGAAGAACCAGGCCACCGAATCCAGCGCCGCGATAACGGTCGCGTCATAGCCTTCTTTCTGGAGCCATGCGGCAACATCCGTCCGCTTGTCGCGCGCCGATTTGCCGGCATATTGATCGGGATGAACCGCCAGCTTCTCCGGCGAGCGCTGCGGCTGGTCTTCCCAGACCGCATCGACCGGATTGCTGTCAACGGCGACCAGTTCCGCGCCGGTCTTCTTCAGCGCCTTGCTTGCGGTTTCTGCCCAGTCGCGGGTGTGCAGCCAGCTGTCATAGCCGATCCTGCTACCCTTGGGCGCATTGGCAGCGAGCCATTCATGCGGCTTCTGGTCGGCAATATTGACATATTCATAGAGATTGCCGTCGACCTGGTCGCGGACCTGCACGACATAGCGGCCGTCGATGAACATCGCCGCCTTGTCCTTCAGGACGATCGCGGAACCGGCGGAGCCGCCAAAGCCGGTCAGCCAGGCCAGGCGCTGCGCATATTCGCCGACATATTCGCTCATATGCTCGTCGCAGATCGGCACGACAAAGCCGTCGAGCCCGTCTTTCTGCATTTGTTCCCGCAGCGCGTGGAGGCGGGCTTCATAAGTGGACATCAACATCGCTGAGCAAACTCCTTGAATAAGACTATAGTGCAACACATAGGGGTTCCGAGCCCCAATCGCCACCTAAATCCGGCCGGAGAAACATAGAGAACATGACCAAAAAGCTTGCCCGTCCGCCATTCGCAGAACAGCGTCCACATCGTTACGAGCGCCACGGACATGTGGTGGATGATCCATGGCACTGGCTGAAAGACCCGCGCTATCCGGTGGTCGAGGACAAGGATGTGCTCGCCTATCTCAAGGCGGAGAATCAGTGGTTCGAACAAAATATGGCCGACCGCAAGCCGCTGACCGAGGCGCTGTTCCGCGAGATGAAGGCGCGGATCAAGGAAGACGACAGCTCGGTCCCGCAAAAGGATGGCGACTGGCTCTACTGGAGCAAGTTCGAGCCGGGCATGCAATATCGCCAGCATTGGCGCAAACCGGCGGCGGGCGGCGATGACCAGCTGATGCTGGACGAAAATATCCTGGCCGAGGGCAAGGAATATTTCCGCCTTGGCGCAGCGTCTGTGTCGCCCGATGGCCGCCTGCTCGCCTATGCCTATGACGACAACGGCTCGGAACGGTTCGAGGCGCGGATCAAGGATCTGACCAGCGGCGAGCTGCTGCCCGATGTCATCCCCGGCACATTGTCGAGTCTGGTCTGGTCGGCCGATTCCAAGATGTTGCTCTATGGCCTCGCCAATGAACAATGGCGCACCGACAATGCCCGGCTGCATGTTCTCGGCACCGATATTGCCGAAGATGTCGAGCTGTATCACGAGGATGATGAAGGATTCCGCGTCGGCATCGGCCTGACCCATTCGGAAAAATATATCGCCATTTCGTCAGGCGACCACGAAACCGGCGAAGTGCGGCTGGTGCCCACCGACAATCCGCTGGCCGAGCCGATATTGGTGTCCGCGCGCCGGACCGGCCGCGAATATGAGGTCGAGGAGCATGACGGCACGCTCTACATCCTGACCAACGACGATCATGTGAATTTCCGGCTGGCGACGGCGCCGGTCGCCGATCCGGACAATTGGACAACGCTGATCGCCGGATCGGACGAATTCTATCTGACCGACGTCTGCACCTTCAAGAATTTCTATGTGACCGAGGGGCGCGAGAATGGCCTCGATCAGATCGAAATCCGCTCCTATGACGATCCGTCCAGGGTCGAGCGGATCGCATTTCCCGAGGCCAGCTATAGCGCCGGGCTGGACGACAATCCGGAATATGATGTCGACAGGCTGCGCCTCAGCTATGATTCGATGGTCACCCCGGACACGATCTTTGACTATCATCTCGCCGACCGGTCGCTTGAGACGCTCAAGGTCCAGGAAATACCTTCCGGCTATGACGCCAGCCAATATATTACCGAACGGCTGATGATCGAGGTCCGCGACGGGACGCGGGTGCCGGTATCGCTGGTCTATCACAAGGAGACGAAAATCGACGGCAGCGCGCCGCTGCATCTCTATTCCTACGGCGCTTATGGCTATGCCGTGCCGCCCAGCTTCTCGACCACCCGGCTCAGCCTGGTCGACCGAGGCTTTGTCTATGCCATTGCCCACATCCGCGGTGGCGACGATCTGGGCCGCAACTGGTATCTCGACGGCAAGCTAACCAAACGGACCAACACGTTCAACGACTTCGTCGATGTCGCCAGGGGGCTGGTCGCCAAAGGCTATACCAGCGAGGGCCGGATATCCGCCTCGGGCGGTTCGGCGGGCGGCGAACTGATGGGCGCGATCGTCAACAGCGATCCGGACCTCTGGGGCGCGATTGTCGCCCATGTTCCCTTTGTCGACGTACTCAACACGATGCAGGACGAAAGCCTGCCGCTGACTCCCGGCGAGTGGCCCGAATGGGGCAACCCGATCACCGACAAGGCAGCGTTCGAATATATTCGCAGCTATTCGCCTTATGACAATGTGAAGGCCCAGGCCTATCCGCCGATGCTGATCACCGGCGGACTCAATGATCCCCGCGTCACCTATTGGGAACCGGCGAAATGGACCGCCAAGCTGCGCGCAACCAGGACCGATGACCATTTGCTGCTGCTCAAGACCAATATGGGCGCCGGCCATGGCGGCAAGTCGGGTCGGTGGAACGCGCTCGAAGAAACGGCCGAGGAATTTGCCTTCATCCTGTGGCAGATGGGCGTGGCGGAATAAATGGGCTTCTATTATCTCGGCAGCAGGCTCTGGGGGGAGGGAGTCGAAAATGAAGAAGATGGAGACGACATTCTCCTGATGGTCCGATATGTTTTCGCTTTTTCAAAAGCCGGAGCGACAAAAAAAGAGACCATCCGCCTTCGCAACCTTTCACAAAATCAGTATCCTCGTGCGAATTTTGAAATCGAGCGGGTGGAAAAGTCCAACATTATTCAATATCTCGGCTATTGGTCGAAAATTGAACAAAGCAATTCTGAGTAATGTTGGAACATTTCAGTATTGAAATCACCGCCCGGCCGGAGGACATTGACGAGCTTGGCCATGTCAACAATGCGGTCTGGGTGCGCTGGATTCAGGATCTGGCGACGGCGCACTGGCAGGCTGTTGCGCCGCAGGACGCCATTGAGCGCTATATCTGGGTCGTGACCCGGCACGAGATTGACTATCGCGGCAATGTCGGGGCTGGCGAGACGGTGACCGGCCGGACCTGGATTTCAGAACCGCCAAAGGGCGCGCGCTTCTGGCGCAATGTCAGCTTTACCGGGTCCGATGGCAAGCTCAGGGTCGCCGCCAAAACCAACTGGGCGATTATCGATCGGACAAGCGGTCGGCCGGTCCGTGTGCCCGCCGATCTGGCGGACCTTTTCCTGAACGATTAAGGCGCGGGAATCGCGGTGGACGGAGCGAGCGGCGAAGGCTGGTCGACACGGTCCCCTTCGGCGGTCCGCAATTGCTGCGGTTCGAGGATTGCCGCGGTCTCGATCACGTCAAGCGCTCGCCGCGCCTCGTTATAGCGCCTGGCCTTTTCCATCCATTGCATCGCGTCCTCGTCCTTTTCCACCCCGGCCAGCTTCTCGACTTCGGCAATGGCGGCATCGACATTGCCGGTTTCGACATAGCGTTTGGCGCGAACCAGGCGCTGGTGCGGCGCCGGTGAGGGCGTACCCTGGCGGCGGATGACGAACAGTTCGGTCAGTTCCCGCTTGAAGTCCGCCCAGAAGCCTTCCCCGCTCGATCCGGTTATCAGCGCCGGTCCCAGTTCGTCCAGTCCCGCCGACAGCTCTTCCAGCGTCACCGGCTGGCGCGAGGCGTTAATGATCGTCGTCACCGCCTTGGGCTGCGCGTCCCCGAAACGGAGGCGCAACTGCGGGTCGATATAGCCAAGCGGCGATCCGCGATCCAGCGCGCGGCGCGCGGCAAAGGCGATCAGCAGGCCCTCTGCCCGGGCGGCATTGCCCGACGCCGCCTGTGCCTGCACATTGATCCGCGACAGACGGTCTTCCAGGTCGGCCACGCGCACGGCAAGCGCGCGCTCCATATCCGGTGTCAGCGTCGCCGCCGGTGCCGCTTCCGCCGATTGCGCTGCCGGGGGCAGGACGCTGCCGTCGGCATCGATGCGATTGGCCAGCCCCGTCGCCGGATCAGTCTTTGCCTTTTCGCCACTGGCAACCACGGCGGTTTTTGTCTCCGGCGCGCTGTCAAACGGATTATAGCGGGACAATATCCATCCGGTCAGGATCACCCCTCCGATGAAGGCCACGACCATTAAAATAAGGACATTGCGCGTCAGATTGCTCTTGCCCGTCGACGGCGAAAGCCTCTCATAGTCACGGCTCATTCCGGTTTCCTTTCCCGGCCCGGCCATATGGCGAACCAAATATTCTCATTCATTCCGGCATAGTCCGGTCGCCAGAGACAGTAAAGCGTCGTCGTCCGGACGATCCGCGATGTGCATGCTTCCCCATCCCTGCCCTGCGGCTTCTGCCACCTTGGCGGAAAAAGCCACGACATGATGCCGGTCCCGTTTCATCTGCAGGCGATCCAGTTCCGCCAGCAGATGCCGCGCCGCCCGCGCCGAATGGATCAGCACGACCGTTTCCGATTGCAGGCAGGCGGCGGCTTTTTCCCCCAATGTGACCGCTCTCGATCGATAGACCGGGACAATATGCAGATGGCGTGCGCCGGGATCGAGTTTGCTGCGCTGCTCGCCAGCGAGCCACAGGATGTTGCGACAGCGGCCAGCCTCGAGCTGATCCAGCAATTGCTGTGCACCGGATACGCCGGTTTTCTCGACATGAAATCCCGCATCTTCGGCCGCCATGGCGGTTGTCTGGCCGACCGCCAGAACCGGCAGCGACCGGTAGGTGCCCAGCTGCGCGCCGCCGCAGGCGAGCGCATTGGCACTGGTCAGCAGCAGCGCGTCAAAATCCTGCGCCGCCGGACCGGACCAGGCAATCGGCTCGACCTCAAACAGTGGATCGACGACCGTCTGCAGCCCCAGAGCCTTGGCTCGCCGTTCGGTCTGCAGCGCGCCGTCCAGCGGCCGCAGGATCAGCAGCGGCCGGATCATCGTCCAAATATGGCCTTCAGCTCCGGACTGGCCTGGCCCAGAAGCACGTCCGCCAATATCGCCGGGGCGGAAACATCGCCGCTATCGAAATGCGAACTGCCGGCGACAAATTCCGAACCGTCGGGCAACAATATCTCGGCCCGCAGATGAACCGTCGCATTGTCGATCGTTGCCAGCGCGGCAACCGGGCTGTGACAATCCGCGGTCAATTGTTTCAGGAACAGCCGTTCGGCGACAACCGCTCGAAAGGTGTTTGCGGATGATATCGCATGCATCAGATGGCGCACATGCCGGTCATCGGACCGGGTTTCGATCCCGACCGCGCCCTGCGCCGGCGCTGGCAGCATGATCTCGTCGGATATTTCGGTTCCGACATCCGCCATATCCAGGCGGTTCAAGCCAGCGGCGGCGAGCAGGGTGGCGTCATAGTCGCCGTCCGCGATTTTCTGCAGCCGGGTCTGCACATTGCCCCGGATCAGCCGGATGTCGAGATCGCTGCGCTGCCGCAAGAGCTGCGCCTTGCGGCGCGGCGAGGCGGTGCCGACAATCGCGCCTTCCGGCAGGGCATCGATCGAATCCGCTCCGACCAGCCGGTCATGAATATCGGCCCGGTCCAGCATCGCAGCGAGAATGAATTCCTCCGGCCGCAGGGTTTCGACATCCTTCATGCTGTGCACCGCGCAGTCGATTTCGCCATTGCCGAGCGCGTGATCCAGTTCCTTGGTCCACAAGGCCTTGCCGCCGACGTCCGCCAGCGCCCGATCGAGTATCTTGTCGCCGCTGGCGATCATCGGCACCAGTTCGACCTGCTCGGGGTGCCAGCCATGGGCGGACAGGAGCGCATTGGCGGTCATTTCGGCCTGTGCCATCGCCAGTGGCGACTGGCGTGTACCGATGCGCATGGGCCGGTCCAGCCCGGCGAGAATCTCTTTTTTGCTATTTTCGCTCATGATAGCGCTTGTCCTAATGGCTTGAGCGCCTAAGTAAAAGCGTCATGAGCCTGATCTTGGGAATTGAATCCAGCTGCGACGAAACAGCGGCCGCGCTAGTCACGTCTGATCGGGAGATTCTGGCGCACAAACTGGCTGGCCAGGAAGCCGACCATGCCCCCTATGGCGGCGTCGTCCCCGAAATTGCCGCCCGCGCCCATGCCGAAATCCTTACGCCGCTGATTGCAGCGGCCCTCGCCGAGGCCGGCAAGTCGCTGGATGATGTCGATGCGATCGCCGCCACCGCCGGCCCCGGCCTGATCGGCGGGGTGATGGTCGGCCTGGTCACCGGCAAGGCGCTGGCGATGGCCGCCGGCAAGCCGCTGATCGCGGTCAATCATCTCGAAGGCCACGCGCTGTCGCCGCGACTGGTCAATCCGGATCTCGCCTTTCCCTATCTGCTGCTGCTGGTCTCCGGCGGCCATTGCCAGATCCTGCGGGTCGAGGACGTCAACCGCTATCGGCGACTGGCCACCACCATCGACGATGCCGCCGGCGAGGCGTTTGACAAGACCGCAAAGATTTTGGGCCTCGGCTATCCCGGCGGCCCCAGGGTTGAAGCCTTCGCCCGTCAGGGCGACCCGGCCGCGGTTCCCCTGCCCCGCCCGCTGATCCGCTCCGCGGAACCGCATTTTTCCTTCGCCGGACTGAAAAGCGCCGTGGTCCGCGCCCAGCAAAGCGGCACCTATAAGCCCGAGGATATTGCCGCTTCCTTCCAGCAGGCCGTGGTCGACTGCCTGCGCGACCGGCTGGAAAAGGCAATTGGTGAACAGGAACACTGCGCGCATCTGGTGGTCGCCGGCGGCGTCGCGGCCAACGGCCCGATTCGCGCCATGCTGGAGGAGGTCGCCGAGGAAAATGCCATGGCCTTCACCGCGCCGCCGCAATGGCTGTGCACCGACAATGCGGCGATGATCGCCTGGGCCGGCGCCGAGCGCTTCGCAGCCGGCCTCACCGATCCGCTGGATTTTGTCGCCCGGCCACGCTGGCCGCTCGATCCAACGGCTGAAAAGGCGCGCGGCGCAGGGGTGAAAGCATGACCGGAGCGAAGCCGAGAATGGGCGTGATCGGGGCCGGCGCCTGGGGCACGGCCCTGGCCCAGGTCCTGTCCGAGGGGCAGGATGAGCTGCTGCTATGGGCCCGCGAGCCCGAGGTTGCCGAACAGATCAACCGGACCCGTGAAAATCAGTCCTTTCTCCCTGGCCACCGGCTGCGCGACAAGATCCGCGCGACCCGGGACTGGGACGCGATGGCGGCCTGCGACGTGCTGCTGCTGGTGACACCGGCCCAACATTTGCGCGCGACCCTGCAGGCGCTGCCGGACAGCGATGCGGCGCTGCTCCTGTGCTGCAAGGGGATCGAAGCCGGCAGCCGGATGCTGCTCAGCGAGGTCGCCGCGGAAATGCGGCCCGACAATCCGCTGGCGGTTTTGTCCGGTCCAACCTTTGCCCATGAGGTCGCACAAGGCCTGCCCACCGCACTGACCCTGGCCTGCGAAAGCGAGACCCTGTGGGATCGTCTCAACCCGCTGATCGCGAAAACCAGCTTCCGGCCCTATTATTCCGACGATGTGATCGGCGCGGAAATCGGCGGCGCGGTCAAGAATGTGCTGGCGATCGGCTGCGGTGTGGTCGACGGTGCCGGTCTGGGCCAGAATGCCCGTGCCTCGCTGATCGGTCGCGGCTTTGCCGAAATGCTCCGCTACGGCGCCGCGCGCGGTGCCCGAGCGGAAACCCTGTCCGGCCTGTGCGGCCTTGGCGATCTGGTGCTCACCTGCTCCTCGACCAGCTCGCGCAATTTTTCGCTCGGCCGGGGACTGGGCGAAGGCCAGTCGGCCGAATCGCTCCTGTCGGACCGGACAACGGTGGCCGAGGGTGCCTCCACCGCACCGGTGCTGCAACAGGATGCCAGGGCGCGCGCGGTCGACATGCCGATCGTCGATGCGGTCTGCGCCCTGCTGGCCGGAAAGGCCGATGTTCAGACTGTGGTCACGCAGCTCATGAAAAGGCCTCTGGTTTCGGAACGCCGATAGGCCAAAGGCATGGTGATGACAAATTCGCGAAACTGCTATAGACAGATTCCCTTGGAGCGGACCAGCCGGAGAGCGATTTGAACAGTCCTGAACCATCAGGCACGGCTGGTGCAGCGCCATTGGATGGCGTCCCGCCCACCGACAAGAGCAAGGACGATATTGCCGCGCTGGCCAAGGGCGGGCGAACCAATATTTTCGGTTTTCTGTTGCGTCTGGCAGCGCGCCTGCCCTTTCTGTTCATCGCCGGGCGAATCTATGGCGCCGATGCGCTGGGGCGTTTTGCCTATGCGATATTGGTCGTCGAATTTGCCGCCCAGCTCGCAACCCTCGGCCTGAAACGGGGGCTGGCGGCGCAGCTGAGCAAGACCGAACGGCCGCATGTGCACGTGGTCTGGGACGGCCTGCTGGTCAGTTTCCTGGCGTCGGCAATCGCAGCGGCCATACTCATCGCTTTTCCGTTCATCATGTTCCCCAATAGTGATATCAACGGGCTGGACCGGTTCCTGCCGCTGGTCATCTTCACCGTCGTTGGCGCGGACATTGCACTGGCCGCCCTCGCCTATCGCTACGATATTGCGGCGACGGTGCGGGCCCGGTCGATTGTCGAACCCTGGACGATCAGCATCGCCGCCTTTCTCTTTTCCTATTATTCGCTGCGCGACGGCCTGATTCTCTCCTATGTCGTGTCGATGCTCGCGGCGCTGCTTGCATCGCTATGGCCGCTGTTCAAAAGCTATGGCCTGCCCTGGGGCTGGCGTCCCGAGCCGATAAAGATCGCGATGATCGCCCGGCGCAACATGCCGCTGGCCGCAGCCGATGCCGCCGAATGGGGCTCGCGCCGGCTCGATCTGGCGATCCTCGGCCTGTTCGCTTCTCCCGCGATCGTCGGAATCTATTATATTGCGCAGCAGGTGGCGAGCCTGCCGCAGAAGCTCAAGACCAGCTTCGATCCGATTCTCGGGCCGGTGATCACGCGCAACCTGGCCGCCGGCAACATGAAGGCCATTGCCAGCCAGGTCAGCCAGGTCGGCTACTGGATCATCGCCGCACAGATCGGCATTGCCATGGCCCTGGCGATTCCCGGCGAAGCGGTGATGGGACTGGTCGGACCGAATTTTGTCGGCGGGACCGGCGCCCTCGCCTTCCTGCTCGCGGCGGAAGCAGTCGCGGCGACCGCGGTGGTCAGCGAATCCGCGCTGGTCTATATCGCCCGCCACCGCAACCTGCTGATCTCGCTGTCGATGCTGCTGCTGCAGGCCGCGCTCAGCGTCGCCTTCATCCAGATTTGCATCTATCTCGGCTGGGGCCCGCTGTACCAGGCCGCGGCGGTTGCTGCCGCGCTGATGGTCGCGCTCGCTTATGCTTCGGTGGTGAAGGCGATTTTCCTGTCAAGGCTGCTCGAAGCGCCGGTCAACGGCTGGCGCTGGACGCTGATGATCGCCGTCGGCGTCGCCAGCGCGGTCGGCTATCTCGCCACCCGCCTGCCGGAATGGGCGGAACTGGTCGTCGGCATCCCGATGATCCTCGGCAGCTATGCCTGGGTGATCTGGAAATGGGGCTTCGGTCCGGAGGACCGGAAACTGTTCAAGATGAAGGGCTGATCAGCCGAGCCGCGCCTTGACCAGTTCCTTCAGATCGGCTTCCGGACGCGCGCCATAGTGCGAAATCACTTCCGCTGCAGCAACCGCGCCCATGGTCAGGCAATCTTCCATCGAACGCTGCTCGACATAGCCGCTCAGGAAACCGGCGGCGAACAGGTCGCCCGCACCCGTCGTATCGATGATATGGTCCACCGGTTCCGCAGCGACAGCGGTCGTCTTCCCGTCCCGAACCGCGATAGCGCCTTTTTCGCTGCGGGTCACGATCAGCGTTTCGACCTTCGCGGCCGTCTCGGCCACCGCTGCGTCAAAATCCTCGGTCTCGGCCAGCATCTGGATTTCGGCTTCATTGGCAAACAGGATATCAATCTTGCCGCCATCGATCAGCTCGAGAAATTCTGCCCGGTGCCGGTCCACGCAAAATGTGTCGGACAGGGTGAAGGCAACCTTGCGCCCGTTGTTCCTGGCAATGTCGATGCCCAGCGCCATCGCCGCCTTGGGTTCGTCGGCATCCCACAAATAGCCTTCGAGATAGAGAATCGCGCCGCTGGCAATCAGATCGGCGTCGACCGCTGCTGGCGGCAGAAACTGGGAGGCACCGAGAAAGGTGTTCATCGTCCGCTGCGCGTCCTTGGTGACAAAGATCAGGCAGCGCGCCGTCGGCGGCTCCTTCCCCAGCGGCGGCACGTCAAAATCAATGCCGGTGGCGCGAATGTCGTGGGCAAACACCTCACCCAGCTGGTCGTCGGCCACTTGCGCGATCAGCGCGCACTGGCGGCCCAATGTCGAGGCCCCGGCCAGCGTATTGGCCCCGGAACCGCCGCTGATTTCCCGCGCCGGCCCCATGTCGCGATAGAGTTCCTGCGCCCGGTTGGCATCGATCAGGGCCATGCTGCCCTTGACCAGCTGCTCCTCGTCGAGAAATTCGTCGCTGGCCTGCGCGATCACATCGACAATCGCATTGCCGATGGCGACAATATCATAACGGGCTTCGGTGCTCATAAAATTCCTCTTGGTGCAGGTTGCATGATTGCCGGTTCGTTAGGGCCTTGACCCGACACCATCAAGCAGAATTGACGCCTGGCCGGCAATCGTGACATGAGGCACCCATGATTCAGGCCTTCTCACGTGCGCTTGCGCAGCTCACCGACCGGACCATATTGGCGATCCTGCTGAAGGTCATATTGCTCACGATCCTGCTGTTCGTCCTGTTCGGGGTGGCCGCCTATTTCGGGCTGGTAGGGCTCTTCGCGTGGCTGGGCTGGACAGACGGGGGCTTTGCTGCAGCAACCGCTGCCGCAATCATCGCGATATTGACCGGTCTGCTGCTGTTCCGGATCGTTGCCGTCTTCGTCCTCAACATCTTCTCGGATGATATCGTCGACGCGGTCGAGCGTCGCTATTATCCCGACCGCGCGGAAACGGCCAAACCGCCAGGCTATGCGCTGGGCATCAAGATGGGACTGGCTTCCACGGGTCGCGCGCTCGGCTACAACATCCTCGCCGCGCCGCTCTATGTCCTGCTGCTGGTGACCGGCATCGGCGGCCCGATTGCCTTTTTCGCGGTCAACGGCATCTTGCTGGGCCGGGACCTGCAGGACATGGTCGCCGCGCGCCATGTCTCCGATTATCGCAATCTCGCAGCGGAATGGAGCCTTCCCAAGGTTCAGCGGTTCCTGCTCGGCCTGGTCGCGGCGCTGTTGCTGGCGATACCCTTCGTCAATTTCCTTGCGCCGGTTTTGGCAGCCGCTATGGCTACGCATCTGGTGCATGGGAAGAAGGACGAACTGCGACCATGAAGGCCAAATTTCTGATATTGCTCAGCCTGCCGGCGCTGGCCGCCTGCGCCTCGACGACGGCAACCAGAGGCCCCGGCCTGCCGGCGGTCTCGGCATCGCCGCTCAATTCGGTGGCGGGCCTGGAGATCGTCATGGGCAAGACGGCCGGCCAGCTCACCCGCCTGTTCGGCGATCCCCAGCTCGACATTTCGGAGCCGCCCGCCCGCAAGCTGCAATTCGCCAGCGGTGCCTGCATATTGGATGCCTATCTCTATCCGCCCGAAGCAGGCGGCGAACAGCGCGTCACCCATATCGATACCCGGCGCAGCGATGGCGCGGCGGTCGACCGGGTCAGCTGCGTCAATGCGCTACGGCTGCGCTGACGCCAGCTGATCAAGCGCCCAGCGCGCCGCTTCCCGCACGACTTCATCGCTATCTTCCAGCAGCGACCTGACCGGCGCAATCAAGGCCGCGTCGCCGCTGTTGCCCGCCGCGATCAGTGCGTTGCGCACCATCCGGTTGCGGCCGCTGCGCTTGATCGGCGAGCCGGAAAATATCTGCCGGAAACCGGCATCGTCGAGCACCAGCAAATCCGCCAGCGCCGGCGCCGCCAGTTCCGCGCGCGGCAGAAAGGCCTTGTTCGCCGCTCCGGCCTGGGCAAATTTGTTCCACGGGCAGACCGCCAGACAATCGTCGCAGCCATAGATATGGTTGCCGATCGCCTTGCGATACTGGTGCGGGATCGGCCCCTTGTGCTCGATCGTCAGATAGGAAATACAGGCGCGGGCATCGAGCTGATAGGGCGCGGGAAAGGCGTTGGTCGGACAGATGTCCTGGCAGGCGGAGCAACTGCCGCAACGGTCCTTGGCCGGTGTCGAGGACTCGATCTCCAATGTCGTATAAATCGCGCCAAGAAACAGCCAGCTGCCATGGTCGCGGCTGACGACATTGGTATGCTTGCCCTGCCAGCCCAGACCCGCGGCTTCCGCCAGCGGCTTTTCCATCACCGGCGCGGTGTCGACAAACACCTTTACCTCGCATTTGGCCTCGGCGACCAGCCAGCCGGCGGTGCGCTTGAGCGCGCCCTTCACGACTTCATGATAGTCCTTGCCCTGGGCATAGACCGAAATACGGCCATGATCGGGCACGCCCTCCAGCGCAAAGGGATCGCTGGCCGGTGCATAGCTCATCCCCAGCATGACAACCGTCTTTGCATCGGGCCACAAGCTGGCCGGATCGGATCGCTCGTCGGCGCGGCTGGCCATCCAGATCATGTCGCCGTGGCGGCCTTCGGCAAGCCATTGCCGCAACCGCTGCCGGGTTTTCGGCGCCAGCGTCGCCGGGGCGATGCCGACAGCAGAAAAGCCTTCTTCCCTCGCCTTTTTTTCGAGCGCTTTGGCCAATCTTAACTTGTCATCCGGCATAGGCTTTCCCTATCAAACACTACCGCCAGATATGAAAGCCGTAAATGCATGCGCCCGATCCCGAATTTGCCATAGAGGCCCGCAATATCGTCAAGAGATTCGATGGCGAAGCCGCCGTCGACGGCATCGACCTGACGATCAGGAAGGGCAGCATATTCGGCATATTGGGACCGAATGGCGCGGGCAAGACCACGACCCTGCGAATGCTGCTCGGGATCATCGATCCGGACGAGGGCGAGCGCTTCCTGCTTGGCTCGCCGGACCCGATTTCCAAGGCCCATCAGGTCGGCTATCTGCCCGAGGAACGTGGTCTCTACCAGTCGATGAAGGCCTATGACGCGATCGCCTTCATGGGCGCGCTGCGGGGCCTGCCCCTCGCCGAGGGCCGCAAGCGCGGCCGCGCGATGATGGAAGATCACGGTCTCGGCGATGCCGTCGACAAGCAGATCCGGCAATTGTCCAAGGGCATGGCCCAGACCGTGCAATTGCTCGGCACGCTGGTCCACGATCCCGACCTGATCATCCTCGACGAGCCCTTTTCCGGCCTCGACGCGCTCAACCAGGGCAAGCTGGAGCGGCTGATCCGGGCCCAAGCCGACCGGGGCGTCACGGTGATCTTCTCCACCCATGTGATCGCCCATGCCGAACGCCTGTGCGAGGAAATCGCGATCATCGCCGAAGGCAAAATCCCGTTCAAGGGCAAGGTATCCACTGCCCGCGACCGGCTGCGCCCGCAGGTGCATCTCGAGACGCGGAATCTCGACGGTCCCTGGCGCACGGCGATTCCCGCCGACTGCAAGCCGCTCGGCCATCACTGGCATTTCACCCTGCCGGAAAGCGGCGTCGAGCCTTTGCTGCACGCGCTGGTCGAAGGCGGTGCGGGGATCGAATCTTTGTCGATTGAGCGCCCCGGCCTGCACGACGCCTTTGTCGAGATCGCCGGCGAAGCGGTGGCCCGGAAAATGGATGCCGACAGTGCGGCAAATGATATGGACGAAGCGGCATGATCGAGACCATCCGCGCCGCCTTCGTCATCGCCCGCCGCGATTTCACCGCGATCATCTTTTCCAAATCCTTCTTTTTCTTCCTGCTTGGGCCGCTGTTTCCGATCGGGATCGCGGTGGCAGCAGGCGGCCTGGGATCGCAGGTATCACAGGATATCGACAATCCGGTGATAGGCGTCGCCCTCAGCCCCGCAGAAACGGAGGCCCTGCTGGCAACGCGCACGCGCCTGTCCCGCAGCCTAGGATCAAGGTCGCTGCCGGAACTGGTGATCCTGAAAGATTTCCCGGGACAACAGGCGGACATCATCGCCAAGCTGGACAGGGAGAAGTCCCTAACCGCGATCCTGTCCGGCACGCTTGCCGCCCCGGTACTGACCGGCTCGGAAAGGGACGTCAAGCGATGGCAGGGCAAGATCGCCCTGCTGGCAGAAACCGCATTGGCGCAGCCTGCCGCCGTCGAAATCGAAACGAGATTTGTCGAGCAGACTGGCAGTTCCAGCGAACGCAATCAGTTGCTGACCGCCCAGGCCGGCCAGGCGATCCTGATACTGCTGACGATGATATTGGCGGGCATGGTATTGTCCAATCTGGTCGAGGAAAAGACCAACAAGATCATCGAGATTCTCGCCGCCGCGATCCCGATGGACGCGATATTCCTGGGCAAGCTGTTCGCGATGCTCGGCATGGCCCTGGTCGGGATCGCCGTGTGGAGCACGCTCGGACTGTCGGTGTCGCTTCTTCTTGGCGTGCACTGGAACGCCCTGCCCGTGCCCGCGGTTGGCTGGCCATTGTTCATCACTTTGATGATCTTCTATTTCTCGATGGCCTATCTGCTGCTCGGTTCGCTGTTTCTCGGCATCGGCGCGATGGCGACCACGGTGCGCGAGGTCCAGACGCTGTCGATGCCGGTCACCATGGGGCAATTGCTGGTCTTCTTTCTCGCCTATTCCTCGATCACCAAGCTGGGCGAGCCGGTCGAATGGTTTGCCGTGCTGTTTCCGTTCAGCTCGCCGTTCGCGATGATCGCCCGGGCAGCGCAGATGGACAATATCTGGCAGCACGGCCTGGCGCTGATCTGGCAGGCTGTTTTCACGATCATCATCATCCGCTTTTCGGTCATGCTGTTCCGACGCAATGTGATGAAATCCGGGCAGGCCGCCCGCAAGAAAAGTCTGCTCGCCAGAGTCACCGGAAAATAGTCTTGGGATTCACGCCATTTGCCGAAAAGACATTGACATTGCTGTCAATAGAGGCAGATTGAACGAGTTTTGAAACGCAACCGATTGCGACGATATGCAACGGCAGGAGAGAATTATGGCTTCCGTTCCCCAAATTGACCTTGGCAATCTGACCACGTCCCCGACGGCGGACGAAGCGCTCGAGGCGTGGTACAAGCGCAACCCTCCGATCGCTGATTCGGATGCCAATCCCTGGGACGTCAGCCGCGCGGAACTGTACAGCAAGGATCTCTGGCGCAAGCCCTTTGCGGAAATGCGCGCCCAGGCGCCGATCAACAAGGTCGAAGGCGGTGTGCACGGCGACTTCTGGAACATAACCACCTACAAGCCGATCCAGCATGTCGAGGCACTGCCGGACATCTATTCATCCGACGTTTCCCACGGCGGCATCACCATCGCCGATCCCGAATTCGATCAGGATTTCCAGCTGCCGATGTTCATCGCCATGGACCGGCCGAAACATACCGGCCAGCGCCGCACCGTCGCTCCGGCCTTCACCCCGACCGAGATGCAGCGGATGGAAGCCGAAATCCGCCAGCGGACGGCCGAAGTGCTGGATGGCCTGCCATGGGGCGAGAAATTCGACTGGGTCGACAAGGTATCGATCGAACTGACCACCGGCATGCTCGCCATCCTGTTCGGCTTCCCCTGGGAAGACCGCCGCCTGCTGACCTACTGGTCCGACTGGGCCGGCGACGTCGAACTGTCGGTGGCAGAAGACCTCACCGACCAGCGCCGTCAGATATTGTTCGAAATGGGTGCCTATTTCACCAAGCTGTGGAACGAACGGGTCGATGCCGAACCGACCCCCGACCTGATCTCGATGATGATCCATTCGGAACATATGCGCGACATGGATCCGATGGAATTCATGGGCAATCTGGTACTGCTCATCGTCGGCGGCAATGACACCACCCGCAATACCATGTCGGGCGTTGCCTTTGGCCTCAGCCAGTTCCCCGAGGAACGCGAAAAGCTGCAGCAGAACCCGGATCTCATTCCCAATGCGGTGCAGGAAATCATCCGCTGGCAGACGCCCCTCGCCCATATGCGGCGGACCGCGCTGGAGGATCATGACCTGTTCGGCCACGAGATCAAGAAGGGCGACAAGGTCGTGCTCTGGTATATCTCCGCCAACCGCGACGAGGAGATTTTCCCCGAGGCCGACAAGATCAAGGTCGACCGCGAAAATGCCCGCCGCCATCTGGCGTTCGGCTATGGCATCCACCGCTGCGTCGGGGCTCGCCTCGCCGAGCTGCAGATCCGCATATTGCTTGAGGAAATGCACAAGCGGCGGATGCAGGTCAATCCGACCGGCAAGCATCGCCGCGTCCACGCCTGCTTCGTCCACGGTTTCCGCGAACTGGAAGTCGAGCTCTCCAAATATTGATCAGTTCCCGTTCAGGCCTGATCCTGTAACCATATGGCTCCCGGTTTCGAATGATTCAGGGAGCAGGAAAAGGATTGCAAATGAACAGGCCGAATCGCCGCACCATGATATCGGGAAGTCTGGCCGCTGCCGGAGCCTATGGGCTCGTCCGCCTGTCGGGCCTTTTCGACGAGGCAAGCGCGCGGTCCGGCGGCCCGTTCGCAATCAACCGGACGCCGGAAGAATGGAAACGGCGGCTCGGTGCCGACCGCTACCGGATTCTGCGCCTGGCGGGCACCGAACGCGCCTATACCAGCCCGCTCAACAGCGAAAAACGCAAGGGTGTTTTTGCCTGCGCCGGCTGCAATCTCGGCGTCTATCAGTCAGCCCAGAAATATGACAGCGGCACCGGCTGGCCCAGCTTCTGGGCGCCGATCGCCAGCAATCGGATTGGCACGACCACGGACTACAAGCTCGGCTATCCGCGCACCGAGGTGCATTGCGCACGCTGCGGCGGCCATCTGGGCCATATTTTCAACGACGGGCCGAAACCGACCGGCAAGCGCCATTGCATCAACGGGCTGGCGCTGAAATTCATCCCGGCCTGAGCCGCCGGTTCAGCTTTCCGGTGCGTCCACCTGCTGCCAGAACTCGAGCTTGATCCCGTCGCAATCGAGGATCCAGGCAAATTTGCCATAGCCCTCGTCCACCTGCCCCAGAATCTCCAGGCCCTTGGACTTCAGCTGCTCGACATAGGCGTCCAGATCATCGACCCGCAGGTTGATCATGAACCGGGCATCGCTGGGCTTCAGATAATCGCTGTCTTCAGGAAAATGGCTGATCAGGCTATAGGGTTTTTCGCCCTTCTCTTCCGACCAGTTGAGCATCGGACCATATTCGCCGTCCAGCCCCAGATATTCCTTGTACCATTTGCGTGTTGCCGCCGGATCCTTCACCTTGTGAAAAACCCCTCCCAGTCCGGTGACCCTTGCCATTACAGTCTCCATGGTTCTTGCTTTGCGCGCTCAGGACCAAAACTATTATATCTTACATCCCGCTTCGCAACCCTGTTGGCGTGACACGCCAGACGAGCAGCTCATTGTCCCGAATATGGACAGGTTGCAGCCATTCGGGTTTCCGGCCTTCGACCAGTTGCGCCCACAGGCCTTCGGGATGTTTTTTCGCATAGATGGCCAGTTCCACTTCCGCATCACAGGCGACGATATAGCGAATATCATGCGCCTCCAGCAGACCACGCGCCACGTCCGGTGCGGAGATGAATATCCTGATCTGGTCGGCCATCGCCTGATCGTTGCGATGGTGGCTGGTGGCAAGCACGCCATGCGGGGTCAGCAGCAAGATGCGCGGACCGAAATCGAAAGGCGCAACAATGTTCGACCGGGGCAAGGCATTGAGCCGCGCGAGCGAATCGTCCGTCTCGCAGGCAGCGGCATCGGGGTCCGCCACAGCCGACTCGGCCTCGCCGCTGATTCCTTTGTACAAGGCGACCGCCAGCGGTCCGGGCATGATCAGGAACACCACCGCTGCAGTGGCGAATATCCGGGGCAGCGGGCGCTTGATGCCGCGCGCGCGGACAAAGGCCTGATGCACCGCCCAGGCCATGAATGGCAGGGCAAAGGCTGCCGCGACCGCAGTGGCGCGCTGGACAAACAGCGACAGCAGCAATGCCCAGAGAAAGGCATAGGCCAGGACGAACAATTTTCTTCGATCGATCCCCTCGGGCCGGGTTCGCAAGATATAGAGCAGACTGGCCAGACCCACGATGATCGATCCGCCAAGCAGGGTGACCATGGTCTTGCCGTTCTGATACCAGATCGGCAGCCCTTCGAGGACATTGACCAGCCAATATTCGCGGACGATCGGATCCATCGTGTTGAACGCCCCGCCCATGCACTGGGGCGCAAGTCCGTGAAGCACGGCCAGCGCCGCCGCACCGGCAACGGCCAGGCTGACGATGCGCAGCGGGATGTTCGCGGGCAGCCATCGGATCGCCGGCAGGATGACAGCGGCTCCTGCCGTAAAGGCCAGCAAATGCACAGGCGACAGGGCGTCACAATAGTTGATGGCGGCATCGAAACCGCCCTGGGTAGCGAAATAGAAGGCAAAGCTGGCGATCAGGAAGGACAACAGGGTCCAGAACAGCCGGACTCCTTCTCCGGTCTGGAAGACCCAGCGCCAGACCAGCAGCACGATGAAGGCGGCCGACAGCGGCAATCCTTCCAGCGAGATCGAAAGCCACAGCGCGAGCGCTGTGCCGAGCGCAATACCGCCCTTGCGCCGGTCGGGCCAGAACAGGGTCCACAGCGCGGTCAGCGCCAGCACGATCTGCCAGCCGTGATGATCCACCCGCATCGGCCGGATCTGCGCCACAATCGGAACGGCGGTGGCGGTCAGGGCAGCTGCCAGGATCGCGATCGGACGATCAAAAAGCTGCGCCGTGATTTTCACCACCAGCCACATGGCCATGCCCAGCGTCAGCAGCGGGACGATCACCATCGCGGCGGTTTCCGCACCCGCTGCACCGACCAGCGGTTTCAGCAGCAGGAAAAGGAGGGCGAGCGGCAGTTCGATCCAGCGCGGCCAGTGCATCGGCTGACTGTCCGGCTCGCCGATGCGATATTGGGTCGTGTCAAACCAGCTTTGCCCGCCGAGCCAGTCACGCAGTTGCACCATGCGCAACTGGTCGTCGGGGTCCCAGCCGATACCGCTGGCGATCTGGCCGCGGGTGACCAGAATCAGCACCGCGGAAACCGCGATCCAGATCAGTATGAACCGCTTCCAGGGAAAGGACTGATCAGCGGTCATCCACCCTCTCTTTCTTGCTTATGCGCCAGACATTGTAGGGGCCGATCATCGGTCGCGGTTCCAGCCACTGGAAAACCTCTCCGGCTTGCACTTTCGCCCAAAATCCATCTGGTGCACGGAGTGCATAATAGGCGAGTTCCGGGCTGCCGTCACAGCCCACCAGATATTCGATATCATGCCGCGCCATTATCCTTGCCGCCT
>Ga0075467_10001346_pt1 | contig 20251 bp, 15 predicted proteins | sample DEB08_DNA_9_FD_75067 | JGI IMG/M metagenome (GOLD analysis project Ga0075467, IMG submission 75067) | Aqueous microbial communities from the Delaware River and Bay under freshwater to marine salinity gradient to study organic matter... | ecosystem: Environmental > Aquatic > Marine > Coastal ... | reverse complement strand
GCGGCCGATCGGCGGCAAGACCATCGAGATCACGATATTGGCCTGGGGCTTTGCGGCGCGGCGCGGACGGTCGCTGCAGGTCGACGACTGCGCGCGGCTCGGCATCAATGACATGCGCTTCTTAATGACCGGCAAGGCGATACTCATCTGTCTGATGACCTTCGGCTTTGTCCGGCAGATCAGTATCGCCTATCGCTGCTATGCCGGTGACTCGGACGTGGGAGAGGCCTGATGGCGCGGGTGGTGCATCTCGGGCAGCAGGTCTGGCGCAACTATCACCAGACCGCCGCCTGCAATCTCAAGAGCCGGATCGAGCTGGCCAACGAGGAGCAGCCAAATGGCCGGGCCCATCTGAAAGCCGTGGCCGAAGCGATATCGGCGCTGCTGAAGGAAGCGCGGCAATATCAGATTCCGGTACGGCCGATCGGGGCAGGCTGGTCGCCGGCGCCGATCAATGTGGTGGAGGACGGCTGGCTGGTCGAGACGATGCGGCTCAACCGGACTTTCCGGCTGGCTGAGAAGGATTTGCATGCGGATTGCGACATTGCCGCGGAATCGTTGCTGCTGGTGCAGGCGGGTGCGACCGTCGACGAGGTCTATGAAAGCGCCGAAGAGCTGGGCCGCTCGCTGCGCACCGGCGGCGCCAGCAACGGCCAGAGCTTTGCCGGCGCCTGCGCCACCGGCACCCACGGCAGCGTCTGGCGGGCAGGTGGCATTCAGGATCATGTCCGGGCCGTGCAACTGGTGACGCCGGAGCGGATATTGTGGGTTGAACCGGAAAAGGGCGTGCTGTCCGACGAATTTGTCGCGCAGACGGGTTCCGCAATCATCCGCGATGACCGGATATTTGCCGCCGCCCAGCTGCATGTCGGCGCGATGGGCTTTGTCACGGCGATGCTGATCGAGACCGACCCGATCTATATGGTGCAGAATATCCAGAAGGCGGCAAAGATCAGGCGCGAGCATATCGACTGGCTGTGCCGCGGCGAATTCCGCAAATTTTCGGACGCGTTCGGATTGGATGAAGAGCCGTATTTCCAGCAGCTTATTCTCAATCCCTTCAACCCTTTCGAGAAAAAGGGCCTGCTGCGCTTTCTCTACAAGCGGCCCTATGACGCCAGCATCCCGCCGCCGCCGCCGGGCGCCATGGGCGCCGGCTATGATGCGCTGACCCTGCTCGGCCAGGCGATGGCGAACAGCGACCTGTTCAAGGCGGAGATATTGCAGCTGGCGATGGAACAGGCCTATCCGAAGAACCGGGATGTCGACGATCCGCCGGCCATTGCCACCTGGGGAAATACCACCGAGGAACATTCTCCCATCGCCAGCCTGTTCAACGGATCGGTGACAATGGATCGCAGCAAGCTGAGCGAAGCCTTTGATTTGATTATCGACAGTTTCCGGCGCGGCGGTGGCGGGACGGTCGTGACGCTGCGCTTCGTCCGCCAGGCCGCGGGGCTGCTGGCGCCGGCCCGCTGGCCGGACAATGTCGTGATCGACTTTGACGGGCCGAATGTCGAGTCGAGCCACCATGGCTACAAGAAGGTGGTCGAGGCGCTGGATGATGCCGGGATCTCCTTCACCCGCCACTGGGGCAAGACCAACAATCTCGACAAGCGGCGCGTGCAGCGGGATTACGAACAGGATTTCGCCGACTGGAAATGGGCGCAGGCGCAGGTGATGCCGGATGCGGCCGACCGGCAGGTCTTTGCCAATGATGAACTGGTGAAACTGGGGCTGATCTAGGACTTGGCCGTTAAATCATATGCTAAGGTTGCAAACGTTGGGGGAGTCGTGTCGGAAAAGCCACGGCCTCTATCATAGTGACGATCGCAATGAACGCTACGGACGCAAAAGCAGGCATCAGCATTGCGTTAGCTGCCGTTCCGCTTACGCCCCAAAAGCGGATGTTTAAAGTAGACGGCTCTAATGTCTGCTTTGGGCGCAAAAGCGGACATTAAGGATGGAAAGGCTTTCGTTCAGCTATAGTTCCGATTTGCGACATTGACGACAAGCCAGTTCGGCGCAACAATGGCTAAATGAACGAAGGTTTTATTTGCCCCGTGTGTTTTTATCACGACCCACTTTCACCGCCCTACGTAGATGGGCAGGACGACTGGTATCAAGAGATTTGTCCATCCTGCGGAACACAATTTGGGTATGATGACTCCAGTGACAGTCATGAAAAGATTCGCGAGCGGTGGATCAATGCTGGAGCGACTTGGTGGTCACCTGCACCAGCGCCTGAGGGCTTCAATGGTATCGACCAGCTTAGGAACGCAGGCATACTAAAATGAAATTGCCCAATTCTGACGGCCTCGACTGACTGGCAGTTATCCAACTTTTATCAGACGTTCGACAAACTCAACGCTAACGTCCGCTTTCGGGATGAAGCGGAAATTGGCGATTGCTCTTCTCAATGTTAGCTTACCACCCGGTTTCGGTCATTCGAATTGATCGGATGGACAATAATAGCTGTCGGTCAGCGACCGCCCCAATTGTGGGTATTTGGCCTTTCCGTTGGCGAACGCTGCCATCGGCTCACACAGGTCTTTCACTGCGTTGCAGCTTCAGAAAACCGTCCCTTTTTCCATGCAAGGCCGAGAAAGACCGCGCTTGCCAGCAGCGATACGGCAAGCGCCGCCAGCGACGATTCCGGCCCGAAGCCGCCGCCGCTCAATATCGCCGGGATTCCTTCCGCCGGACGAGTGTGAAGCGGGCCGCCGGTGAAGAGCGTATAGCCCGACACGGCGCCGCCAAAAAGCCAGCCCTGCGCAAAATTCCAGCCGGCGTGCATGCCGATCGACATCCAGACCCGGCCGGTCAGCAGATAAAGCCCTGCGCCAACCCCTTCGCCCGCGACCAGGCACAAGGTGGAAAAGGCAGAGGCGTCAGGATTGGACCAATGGAGTCCGCCGAACAGCAAGGCCGTGAAGATCAGCGCCGGAAACACGCCCGCAGCCCGCCAGAGCAGGCGAAAGATGATGATCCGCATCAGGACTTCCTCGATAACGCCCGACTGGACGGACTGTTTTACCGATTCCGCAATCCTGGTGACCGGGGTCGTCTCGATGACAACCCAGCCGGCGCTCCACATCAGGCCGACGATCATGGCGATCAGCAAGGCGCCGATGGCAAGCCCGATTGCAAGATCGGGCACCAGGCGGCGAAGCCCGAGCTCGGCCACCGTGCGGCGTTCACCCAGGCCGACCGCGACGGCATAGGTGCCGAGCATCGCGATCGCGCCGATCACGACGGCGATCAGGCGCGCCCCGGGCGGCGCGCTGGCGCGGGATATGAACGTCTCGCCCGACACCAGGGCAGACAGGCGAAGGGTGGCGTCGGCCGCGAGATTGAATGCCAATATGCACAGGAACGCCAGCACGCACAGCCAGACCAGCGCTCGTGCCCAGCGCAGCCTCCCCGATGCCAGCAAGCCTTCTTGACCCAATATGATGTCTGTCGCCATTCGATACCCTCCCGATGCGCCCGGATAGTCTATGTGTATTATATATACAATACACTAAATGGGAACCCGCTGGTGCGGACAGTCCGAGGTGAATGACAGCTAACGCCTTCCTTTCACCGAAACGCCGCATCGACTGCGGCGCACGGCCCGTTCCACCAATCTCAAGCCTTGACAAATGGCCCGCAGACCTGTGTTACGCCTCCAGTCTTTCCATAGGGGAAAGCACCCAGTTCCAAAGGCCCGTCATGCACGCTTATCGCACCCACAATTGTTCCGCGCTCCGTTCCTCCGACGTCGGCGAGACCGTTCGTCTGTCCGGCTGGATCCATCGCAAGCGCGATCATGGCAATCTGCTGTTTGTCGATCTGCGCGACCATTTTGGCCTGACCCAGATTGTCAGCGAAACCGGCAGCGAGGCGTTCAGGATGCTCGACGGCGCGCGGGTTGAGTCCGTGGTCACGGTGACCGGCAAGGTCGTCGCCCGCGACGATGAGACGGTGAACAGGAATCTGCCGACCGGCGAGGTCGAGCTGGTCGCTGACACGGTCGAGATGCAGGGCCCGGCAGAGGAATTGCCGATGCCGGTGTTCGGCGAGCAGGAATATCCCGAGGATATCCGCCTGCGCTACCGCTTCCTCGACCTGCGCCGCGAGTCGGTGCACGCCAACATGATGCTGCGCTCGAAGGTGATTGCCAGCCTGCGCAAGCGGATGACCGACCAGGGCTTTACCGAGTTCCAGACGCCGATCCTGACCGCCTCGTCGCCGGAAGGCGCGCGCGACTATCTCGTGCCGAGCCGCGTCCATCCCGGCAAATTCTATGCGCTGCCGCAGGCGCCGCAGATGTTCAAGCAGATGCTGATGGTCGCCGGTTTCGACCGCTATTTCCAGATCGCCCCCTGTTTCCGCGACGAGGACGCCCGCGCCGACCGTTCGCCGGGCGAATTCTACCAGCTCGATTTCGAAATGAGCTTTGTCACCCAGGAAGATGTGTTCCAGACGCTGGAACCGGTTCTGGCCGGCGTGTTCGAGGAATTTGCCGATGGCCGCTCGGTCACGCCAGCGGGTGAGTTTCCGCGCATTCCCTACAGGGAATCGATGCTGAAATATGGCAATGACAAGCCGGACCTGCGCAACCCGATCATCATCCAGGACGTCAGCGAGCATTTCAGGGGTTCGGGATTCGGTCTGTTCGACAAGATTACCTCGACCGGCGGCACGGTGCGCGCCTTTGTCGCGCCGGAGGCGGGCAAGAACAGCCGCAAATTCTTCGACGACATGAACAACTGGGCCCGCGGCGAAGGCTTTGCCGGGCTCGGCTATATCAACATGAAGGAAGGCGTGGCCGGCGGCCCGATCGCCAAGAATCATGGCGAGGAAGGCACGGCGAAGCTGCTCGCCGATTTGGGCTGTGGTCCTGACGATGGTGTGTTCTTCGCCGCCGGCAAGGAAGCCGAAGCGGCCCGGCTGGCCGGTGTCGCGCGCACCCGTACGGCGGAACAGCTCGACCTGATCGACAAGAATGCGTTCAAATTCTGCTGGATCGTCGACTATCCGATGTTCGAATATGACGACGAGCTGAAGAAAATGGATTTCTCCCACAACCCCTTCTCGATGCCGCAGGGCGAGCTGGAGGCACTGGAAAGCAAGGATCCGCTGGATATTCTCGCCTGGCAATATGATATTGTCTGCAACGGCATCGAACTGTCCTCCGGCGCGATCCGGAACCACCGGCCCGACATCATGTACAAGGCGTTCGAGATTGCCGGCTATACCAAGGAGCAGGTCGATACCGAATTTTCCGGCATGATCAACGCGCTAAAATATGGCGCACCGCCGCATGGCGGTTCGGCGCCGGGCGTCGACCGGATCGTGATGATGCTGGCCAACGAGCCCAATATCCGCGAGGTCGTGCTGTTCCCGATGAACCAGAAGGCGGAAGACCTGATGATGAACGCGCCGAGCCCGGTGGCGATGAAGCAGCTGCGCGAACTGCATATCCGCGTGGTCGAGCCGCCGAAGGAAGGCTAGCCTCGATTCCGTTAGTGGTGAGCCTGTCGAACCACGCTTATCGACGAGAGGCGCCCTTCGACAGGCTCAGGGCCAACGGGACTGACACATGACCAAACCCGACGAACATCATTTCGCATCATCGCATGGCGATATCTGCTATTTTGAATGGGGCAGGGCGGGTGACGGGCCGTCCATTCTGCTGCTGCACGCAACCGGTTTTCATGCCCGCTGCTGGGACAAGCTTGTCGATGCCTTTCCGAAAGGCACGCATGTCGTGGCCGTCGACCAGCTGGGTCACGGTCGCAGCGCCAGACCGGAGATCCGGGACTGGACGATGATTGCCGGCGCGACGGCGGAACTGGTGGAGTCGCTTGGCACGCCCTTCGATATCGGGGTCGGGCACAGCATGGGCGGCCATTGCCTGGTCCAGGTGGCCGCGCAGCTGCCGGATGCCATCAAGCGACTGGTGCTGGTCGACCCGGTGATCATGCCGCGCGCAGCCTATCAGCGACCGTCCGATTTCAGCGCGACCAGCGAGGCGGTCGGCAAAAGACGAAACAGCTGGGACGGACCGGATGCGATGTTCGACCGGTTCCGGGATCGCCATCCCTACAGCCTGTGGGACCCGGCGGTGCTGCGCGACTATTGCGAATATGGCCTGCTGCCGGACGGGGAAGGGGGCTTCGAACTCGCCTGTCCGCCGCAAAGCGAGGCGTCGGTCTACGCGACCAGCCTGTCGGTCGACCCGTGGCCGCTGATCGAGAATATCGGCCAGCCGGTGACGGTGTTGCGGGCGCCGCAGCTTGCGCCGGGCAAGACGTTTGATTTCGCCAGTTCGCCGACGCCGCCGGAACTGGCCAGCCATTTCGCCAGGGGCGAGGATGTCTATCTGCCGGACCTGACCCATTTCATGCCGATGCAGGAGCCCGAGAAGATTGCGGAGCTGATCATCGGCGGACCTTCTGCCGTGGCGCCCAGCGCCAGTATGACGGGCAATATGGTCGCCGCCGACGATCAGGGTTAACCGGATGGCGGTTTGCGCGCATCTGATATAGATTGACGCTTTCGGGTTGAACTTGTCAAAGCCTGTTCGCAGACGATAGACGCGATCTGCGTTGCGCGCCCTTCGGGACGCCGGGCCCGGGGCATACGGAGTGAAAATGACCATAAACCTGTCCGACTATGAATCCGGCACAAAATATGACGGCGACTATGAAGCCGAGCTGGCCAGCCTGCAGGACCGGCTTGCCCGCGTCCATTTCAAGCATATCATCCATGGCAGCCGGTCGATCCTGGTGTTCGAGGGCTGGGATGCGGCCGGCAAGGGCGGGGCGATCCGGCGGATGACCGGGGAATGGGATCCGCGCTATTATGATGTCTGGCCGATCGGTGCCCCGACCAGCGAGGAGAAAGACCGGCATTTTCTCTGGCGCTTCTGGCAGAAACTGCCGGGCAGCCGGGAAATCGGCGTGTTCGACCGCAGCTGGTACGGCCGGGTGCTGGTCGAGCGGGTCGAGGGTTTCTGCGAGCCGGCCGACTGGAAGCGCGGCTATGACGAGATCAACGAATTCGAGGCGCAGCAGATCGACGGCGGCACCAATCTGGTCAAGCTGTTCTTCCACGTCACCCAGGAAGAGCAGGATGCGCGGCTGGCCAAGCGGCTTGATACGCCGCACAAGCGCTGGAAGATTACCGCCGAGGATTTCCGCAACCGGAAAAAGCGGGGCGCCTATCTGGAGGCGCTCCATGACATGTTCGAATATACCGACACGCGCTGGGCGCCGTGGAAGCTGATCGACGGCAATGACAAGAAATCGGCGCGGATCGCGGCGATGAACCATGTCGCCGAGACGCTGGAGGCGGCGCTGCCGGTCGACTTGCCGGAAGCGGACCCGAAACTGGTGAAGCTGGCGGAAAAGGCTTTTGGCTATGAGGCCAAGGATTAAAAACCTCTTTGTCTCGCTTTGTCTCAGCCTAGTCGGTCTGACTGGCTGCATGTCGGCCCTGCCAGAGGATATCGCAAACAAAGACTGTAGCCACTGGGACCCTCCGAAATCTCAGCCAGACAGCTCGCAACTGGTCACAAATCTGGGATGGGTGTCGGATCACGCTGAGATCCTGTCTACCCTTACCGAGGCGAAAATTACCCACCAGCTCAAGCAGCTGGAAAGCGCAACGCAGCACCAGATGGTCGTAGTCACCGTCGAGAATTTGTATCAAGTGGCGATTGCAGACTACGCGAGAGCGCTCGGCAATACCTGGGGGATCGGACGCGTTGGTGAAAATGACGGCGTTATTTTGCTGGTCGCGCCGAACGAGCGCGAAGTCCGGATAGCGGTTGCGTGCGGCCTGGAAACTGTTCTCACCAATGAGAAAGCGAAAAATATCATCGAGACTGCCATCTTGCCCTATTTTCGGAACGGGCAATATGAAAAGGGCGTTTCAGCCGGCGTAACGCGCATCGCCAGCACTCTCGAAAAGGGCTGACAAATCTGTCTGGCAATTACCCCCGGCCATTCTTCCCGATATAGCGTGACAGCGGCGTTTCGCTGCGGATCGTCGGACCGCGCGGGTTCTTGGTGTCATAGACCACGGCATTTTCGAGCACGCGCTTGACATAGTTGCGGGTCTCGGAAATCGGGATATCCTCGATCCACTGGACCCAGTCGATGCCGCCCATGCGCGGGTCGCCGTTGGCGCGCAGCCATTTGTTCACATTGCCGGGGCCGGCATTATAGGCGGCGATGGCAAGCGGGTAGCTGCCGCCATAATAGTCCATCATCCGCTGGATATAGCCGCTGCCGAGCTGGATATTATATTGCGGATCGGCGGTCAGCGACGACAGGTCATAGGACAGGTTGGCCTTGCCAGACTGCTCCCGTGCGGTGCCGGGCATCAGCTGCATCAGGCCGCGGGCGCCGGCGTGGCTGATCGCGCCTTCGGCAAACTGGCTTTCCTGGCGGGTGATCGCGTGGATCAGGGTCCAGCTGCCTTCATGGCCAGAGGGTACCTGCATCGTCGGAAAGGAGGTTTCGTCGATCGCGCCTACTCCGGCTCCGAGCGAACTGATCCCCTTGATCACGCCCAGATCGCGCGCGCCGATGCGGGTGGCGAGATCGCTGATCAGCATATAGTCTTTCGGCGTCTTGGCATTATAGGCGAGCGCCCGGTGGAAGCGGATCTGCTCGCGCCACGGTCCGGTCCGCACCGAGGCCTTGGTGGCGATCACCAGCGGTTGCTGGTCAAAGGCAGCGCGATCGGCGTCGGTGATCTCCACGGCCGGCTTGCGATTGAATACCGGTAGCGGGCGGCCCAGCCGTTCGAGCGACAGCTGGCCGTAGAAATAGTCGGGAAAGGCGGCCGCTTTCTCGAAATAGGCCTTGGCCTGTTCGGTCTGGCCGGCTTCCGCAGCCGCCCGCCCCGCCCAATAATAGCCTTTCGAGGTGATATTGGGCGAGTCATAGGATTGCGCATAAAGATCGAACATATGCACCGCCTTGGCGGGCTGGCGCATGCCGTTGAGGGCGGCGGTGCCGGCGACCCAGGCGAGATCGGAATATTTGTCGCGCACGCGGCTGTTCTGGTCGGCAATCCGGGTCGGCGCGTCATAGGCATCCTCGATTTTCGAGGCGATGTCATAGGCGACGGTCCATTGCCGGTCATTGGCGGCCGCTTCGGCGTTGAGCAGCATCGCCTCGAACCAGGTTTCCGGCATCGCCGGCTTGACCCGCAGCGGCAACCGGCTGGCCAGCAACTGGCGCGCGGCATAGCTCTGGCCGCTGTTGCGCAGATAGCGCGCGCGGTCGGCGAGATAGCCGGCATCGTCGCGGGCGATGGCCCCGACGGCGCTGGCCTGTTCATTGGCATCGGCGGATTCGGTCAGCTGGGCCAGCCTTGCCGCGAACACTGGACGCCGCGTCGTCGAGGTGAAGCCGATCTGCCGGGCCGCATCCCGGGTCGCCCGGGCCCATAATAGCGCGTCCATGCGCGCATCATGATCGTCGATGCTGAACGCGGAGCTGAAGCGCGTGAGCAGCGCTGCTTCGTCCTCGTCGGTCAGCGTGCCGCCGCGCCAGGCGGTCCGGGCCCATTGATCGGCCTTGTCGCGCTGTCCGGTTGCCTGCAGGGCGACGGCATATTTGGCGGCACCGGCATTGGTGGCCGGTGCGAATCGGCTGAAAAAGGCGAGCACGCGGCCAGGCGAGAAGCTGTTGATATTGATCGCCTGTTCGGCGTTGCGCTGCATCCTCGTATCTTCCGGCCATCCCGGAAAGGTGACCAGAAAACCGGCATAATCCTCGAAGGAATAATTGTCGGACTGGGTCAATACGCGCCAGCGCTGCAGACCCAGCACGGCATTGCCGCCGGTCGGATCGGACAGGCCTGCATCCTTGTTTTGCCAGCCCAGTTGTTCGCCGATATTGTCGGCTGCCATGCAGGTGGCGGGACTCAAAAGCAGCGCCGTTATAACAAATCTTGATACCATGCTGGACATTTTAGGGGTAGGCTCCTTATCAGGCGCTGAACGACGAACTATATCGCCGTTAACGTTGAAAGTGACTTGGTTCTGGCTCTGCCAATTTCCAAGGTAAATATAAAGGATTATTCCATGTTTTCCGGCTCCATTCCGGCTCTGGCGACGCCCTTTCGCGACGGATCGTTTGCCGAGGACCAGTTTCGCGCCCTCGTCGACTGGCAGATCGACCAGGGCAGCAGTGCCCTCGTCCCCTGCGGGACCACCGGCGAGGCCTCGACATTGTCCAACGCCGAGCATCACCGGGTGATCGAGGTGTGTATCGAACAGGCGGCTGGCCGGGTGCCGGTGATCGCCGGCTGTGGCTCGAACGACACCAGCAATGCCCTGCTGCATCTCAATTTCTCGAAAAAATGCGGCGCCGCGGCCGGGCTGGTGGTCGCGCCTTATTACAATCGTCCCAACCAGGAAGGCATCACCGCCCATTTCAGGACATTGACGGAACATGTCGATCTGCCGCTGGTACTCTACAATGTCCCGGCCCGCACCGTCACCGACATCCAGCCGGAAACGGTGGCCGCCCTGTCGCAGCTGCCGAACGTCGTGGCGATCAAGGATGCCAGCGGCCAGATCGACCGCGTGACCGACCACCGGCTCGCCTGTCCGAAAGATTTCTGCCTGCTGTCCGGCGTCGATGAACTGTCGCTGGCGTTCAATGCGTCGGGCGGCGCCGGCTGCATTTCGGTGACGGCGAACGTGGCGCCGAAACTGTGCGCCGAATTCCAGGCGGCCTGCGCTGCCGGCGACTATGCCAAGGCGCGCGAGCTGAACGATGTGCTCTATCCGCTGCACAAGGCCCTGTTCTCGGATGCCTCTCCCGGCCCGGTCAAATATGCCCTGTCGCGGGTGCTCGACAATTTCTCGACCGACCTGCGCCTGCCGATGACACCGCCGTCGGAAGCCAGCCGCAAGGCTGTCGATGCTGCTCTGGAAGGGGCAGGGCTGGTCTGATGGCAAAGCCGCATCCAGAGGAATTTGACAAGAAGAAGGTCGTCGCCGAAAACCGGCGTGCGCGCTATGACTATTTTCTGGATGACAAGTTCGAGGCGGGAATCATGCTGACCGGCACGGAAGTGAAATCGCTGCGCTTCGGATCGGGGACCATCGCCGAAAGCTATGCCGAGGTGAAGGATGACGAGGTCTGGCTGATCAACGCCAATATCCCGGAATGGAGCCACGGCAACCGCTATAATCATGTGCCGACGCGGCCGCGCAAATTGCTGCTCAGCCGGCGCCAGATCAACAAGCTGCACGGCGCGGTGATGCGCAAGGGGATGACGATCGTGCCGCTGTCCATCTATTTCAACAGCAAGGGCCGGGCGAAACTCGAGCTGGCCCTGGCCAAGGGCAAGAAGGCGCCGGACAAGAGGCAGACGGAAAAGGACCGGGACTGGAAGAGACAGCAGGGCCGGTTGATGCGCGAACATGGCTGATCACAAACCCCATATTCAGGACAAGGATTTTGCGGCGCGCTCGATTGTCTATATGGTGCAATGGGTGCAGCGGAAAATGCCGACCCGGGCGGGGATGGAACGGAACAAGTTTCTGAAACCGATCGCCCATCGCTTCCTGCGTTCGGAATTGTGGCGTTTCACAAGGCGTTCGGTACCGCGCGGCGTTGCCCTGGGCATGCTGGCGGCCTTTCTCATCCCGGTGGGCCAGATATTTGCCGCGGTTTTCCTGGCGCTGCCGGTACGTGCCAATGTGCCGATCGCGGCGATCACCACCTTCATCACCAACCCGCTGACCTATCCGTTCTGGATTGCGGCGGCGAACCAGGTCGGAAAATTTGCCCTGCAGATCGATGCTATGACCGCAGGCCAGCCAATCAACACCCATATGCAAAGCGAATTTGGCCAGTGGCTCAGCTGGCTGGTGCGCGAGGCCGGGGTGACGGCGTTCGGGTTTCTGCTGTTCGCGGTTATTTTTGCCGCAGCCGGCTATCTGATCAGTTCGTTCGGCTGGCGCTGGTGGATCGGCCGCAAACGGAAGGGGCGGCTGGACAAGATACTCGCCGATCGGGCCGGCGATGGCCAGTAAGGCGCAGGACAGGACGGGGTTGCTGAACCCCAGCACCCGGAAGGTGCAGACCGATGCGCGGATCAGGGCCCTGCTGCTCGTGGCGGCTGCGCTGGCTTCGGCCGGGCTGCTTTACTGGCAGGTGCAGAATATCGGCCTGATCATTGCCTTTTTCGCCCTCGTGCTCAGCCTGACGGGCATTGCCTATTTTCTGCGCCCGCAGGATACCGCCGCCGACCAGGACCATGCCGATCCCGAAGACTGGGCGGTCACCCGGATGGTCGCCGACCAGGCGGCGATCGGTCTGGCGATTACCGACCGGGCTGGCCGGCTGGTCTGTGCCAACGAGCTTTTCACCAAATGGTTCAATGGCGCCGCCGTTCCGCCGGAACTGCCGTTGCAGGCCGGCGGCAGCGAGCTGCTGGCGACGGCCGGCCGCACCGCCTGGCGCGATGGTCGGGGCTATGCCGAGGGGCTGAAGCGCGGAGTGGCCGAATATAGCGCGAAAGTCGTCCGGGCCGGGCAGGGCGATGAATATCTGCTGTGGCAGATGATTCCGCAGATCCAGGCCGACCTGCTGGACGACATGATCCGAATGGTGAGTGGTGGCGGCGGCCGGGCCTTTTCCGAAGTCGGCATTTTGGCAAGCGTGATCGGCGGCGAAGGCCGGATTCGTGCGTCCAACCAGGCTTTCGCGCTGCGCGCGACCGGCCGGGTCGACGCCAATATTGCCGGACGCAATTTCATCAATTTCCTGCGTTCCGATGACAAGGGCACGATCTTTTTCGAGCGCGAAGGCCGGCACGGCACGCCGGTGCGGCTGTTCCATATCCCGCTCGACCGGGAAAAGGAAAAGGGACCGGCGCTGATCCTGCTGATCGACGATGATGGCGGGATGGTCGAGCGCGGCAAGGCGCTCGAGCAGGTGGAATCGATGCTGTCGCTGCTGCCGCTGGGGCTGGCGCTGACCGATCGCGACGGACGGTTCCTGTTTCTCAACGAGGCCTTTGCCAAGACCGCCGGCATTGGCGAAAAGGAACAGCCGCTTTATCCCGGCGACCTGATGATCCGCGACGACAAGTCGGCGGTGGCCGATGCCGTGCGCCGCTATGCCAGCGGCCCGCCGCTCGCGGGCGATCTGGCGGTGCGGCTGCGCAACGGCGGCGAGGAGCCGGTCGCGCTGGGCATCGCCGGCGTGCGCGGCCTGGGCGAGGCGGCGGTGCTGCTCTCGATCCGCGACAATAGCGAGGAATCGAAGCTGAAGAGCCAGGTGGCGCAGGCGACCAAGATGCAGGCGGTCGGCCAGCTGGCCGGCGGCGTCGCGCATGATTTCAACAATATCCTGACCGCCATCATCGGCCATTGCGACCTGATGCTGCTGCGCCATGCGCCGGGCGACAGCGACTATGACGATATCCAGCAGGTCAAGAACAACAGCAACCGCGCGGCCGGGCTGACCCGGCAGTTGCTCGCCTTTTCGCGCCAGCAGACGCTGCGGCCGCAGGTGCTGCAGCTGCCCGACGTGGTTGCCGATGTCTCGAACCTGCTCAAGCGCCTGCTCGACGAGACGATCGAGCTGGAAGTGCGGCACGGGCGCAATCTGGGTCTGGTGCGGGCCGATCCCGGGCAGCTGGAGCAGGTGATCATCAATCTTGGCGTCAACGCGCGCGACGCGATGCCGAAGGGCGGCAAGATATCGATCTCGACCCAGGCCGTCGTGGCATCCGATGTCCGCGCGCTGAAGAGCGAGATCCTGCCGATCGGCGACTATACGGCGCTGATCTTCAGCGATACCGGACAGGGCATCCCGCCGCATGTGATCGGCAAGATTTTCGAGCCGTTTTTCACCACCAAGGCCGTGGGCAAGGGTACCGGCCTCGGCCTGTCGACGGTCTACGGCATCATCAAGCAGTCCGGCGGCTATATTTTTGCCGATTCCAAGCCGGGCAAGGGCACCACCTTCTCCATCTATTTCCCGGTCCATCGGCCAACGGCGGAGGATGCTGCGCGGGCGACGCTGAGCTCGCCGCCGGTCAAGGCGACGGCCAGGAAAGAATTGTGGGGCACAGGGCATATCCTGCTGGTCGAGGACGAGGACATGGTGCGCGCGGTCGCGGAGCGGGCGCTGACCCGTCAGGGCTATACCGTCGTCACCGCGAGCGAGGGCGAGGAAGCCCTCGGGCTGCTCGCCGAGCAGGCGGAAAAGGAGCAGCCGTTCGACATGATCGTCTCGGACGTTGTCATGCCCAATATGGATGGCCCGACGATGGCCAGGCATGTGCGCAAACATTATCCCGACCTGCCGATCCTGTTCATGTCCGGCTATGCCGAGGAACAATTGCGCAAGTCGATCGACCTCGACAAGGTCAATTTCCTGCCCAAGCCCTTTTCCGTGGCGCAAATCGCCCAGGCGGTGGGCGAGACCCTGGCCGAACATGCCAAAGCGGACGCGGACCACAGATGATATGGATGGAAATTCAGAGAGATAGTGAAATTGCAAAAAAATAATGTTCCCCCCTTGTTCTATGAGAACAAATAAGGTACATCATCACAATCATTGATTGATGCTGCTTAAACATTTAGCGAAGGGGACAGGCAAATGGCCGGCAATTTAAAAGTCGTAGAATCGGAAAATCAATTGAACTCATCAGACAGGCAAAAGGCGCTCGACGCCGCACTGGCGCAGATCGACCGCGCCTTCGGCAAGGGCTCGGCGATGAAGCTGGGCCAGCGCAAGGCGCTGGAAATCGAAGCCATTTCCACAGGTAGCCTGGGACTGGATATCGCGCTCGGCATCGGGGGACTGCCAAAGGGACGGGTGATCGAGGTATACGGACCGGAAAGCTCGGGCAAGACGACGCTCGCGCTGCACGTCATCGCCGAAGCCCAGAAGGCAGGCGGCACCGCCGCCTTTGTCGATGCGGAACATGCGCTTGATCCCGTCTATGCCAAGGCGCTCGGCGTCAACACCGATGAACTGATCATCTCCCAGCCCGACACCGGCGAGCAGGCGCTGGAGATTGTCGACACCCTGGTGCGTTCCAATGCAATCGACATATTGGTTGTCGATTCGGTCGCCGCCCTGGTCCCGCGCGCGGAAATCGAGGGCGAAATGGGCGATACCCATGTCGGCCTGCAGGCCCGTTTGATGAGCCAGGCGCTGCGCAAGCTGACCGGCTCGATCAGCCGTTCCAAATGCATGGTGATCTTCATCAACCAGATCCGCATGAAAATCGGCGTGATGTACGGCAACCCGGAAACCACCTCCGGCGGCAATGCGCTGAAATTCTATGCCTCGGTTCGTCTCGACATAAGGCGCACCGGCCAGATCAAGGAACGCGATGATATCGTCGGCAACACCACGCGGGTCAAGGTCGTCAAGAACAAGGTTGCGCCGCCCTTCAAGCAGGTCGAGTTTGACATCATGTACGGCCAGGGCATTTCCAAGGTCGGCGAGATCATCGATCTTGGCGTCAAGGCCGGCGTCGTCGAGAAATCGGGCGCCTGGTTTTCTTATGACTCGGTGCGCATCGGACAGGGACGCGAAAATTCGAAGCGCTTCCTGCTCGAGAATCCGGAGATGATGGCCAAGCTGGAAAACCAGATTCGCGGCAAGCAGGAAGCCGTCGCCGAGGAAATGATGACCGGTCCGATCGGCAAGGCCGATGACGGCGATGACGCCGAATAGGTGAACCGATCATCCTCGCGGTGTCGGGCGAAGGGGCGGACATGCCTGTGCCCCTCGCTGGCCGGGTCTTTGCCGGCCTGACTCTTGCCGCCGCCCCACGGATGAACCGATAATTGCAGTTTTGCCGGATCCGTCTCCCCCGAGGCGATCCCTGGCATGGGGCCGTCCTTCTGTCCCCCGACATCGAGGACGGCCCGTTTTTTTTGCCAAGGCCCGTGCAAATGTCGGAAAAGATTGACATTTGAAGGCCCACAACGCTTCTTTGGCGCGAATCCTGACGCATTTTGCGCTTTTCGAAAGGCCAATCCAGCAATGACCATCATCCTCCACCATCTCGAAAACAGCCGCTCGCAGCGGATCATCTGGCTGCTCGAGGAACTGGGCCTGCCCTATGAAATCAAGCGCTACGAGCGCCATCCCAAGACCCAGAAGGCGCCGGACAGCCTGAAGGCGATCCATCCGCTCGGCAAGTCGCCGATGATCGAGGATGGTGGCGAGGTGATCATCGAGACCGCCGCCATTGCTGAATATCTGGTCGAGAAGGCCGGCGGCAAGCTGGGCGCGCCGAGCGACGCAAAGGGCGCGCGCCTCTACACCCAATATCTGCATTTCGCCGAGGGCTCGATGATGCCGCCACTATACGGATTACTCGTGGTTGGCCGGCTCGGTCTGCTCGGCCTGCCGGCGCGCAAGCCCGTGGGCCAGATGGTCACCGACCTGCTGGTCTGGCTGGAAACCGAACTGGCCGATCGCGCCTATTTTGCCGGCGATGAGCTGACCGCCGCCGATATCATGATGAGCTTCCCGCTGGATGCCTGCCAGACCCGCGCCGGACTGGACTCGCGCTATCCGAACCTGATGGCCTGGCTGGCGCGGATTCACGCCCGCCCGCAATATCAGATCGCGCTCGAAAAGGGCGGGCCCTATGCCTATGCCTGAACCGGTACAGATTCTGCCGGTTGGTGCATTGCAAGGATTGTCAACGGCAGATCGCTCGCCTAAGTCGATTTGATGCAAACAACCAATGATATAAGACGGTCTTTTCTCGACTATTTCGCCGGTCACGGCCACGAGATCGTGCCGTCGGCGCCGCTCATTCCCTATAATGACCCGACGCTGATGTTCATCAACGCGGGCATGGTGCCGTTCAAGAATATCTTCACCGGCGTCGAGAAAAGCAGCTATGCCACGGCCACGTCGAGCCAGAAATGCGTCCGCGCCGGCGGCAAGCATAATGATCTCGACAATGTCGGCTATACCGCGCGCCATCACACCTTCTTCGAGATGCTCGGCAATTTCTCCTTCGGGGACTATTTCAAGGAGCAGGCGATCCACCACGCCTGGACCCTGATCACCAAGACCTGGGGAATATCGCCCGACCGCCTGACCGTCACCGTCTATCATACCGACGACGAAGCCTTTGACCTGTGGAAGAAAATCGCCGGCCTGCCGGAGGAGCGGATCATCCGGATCGCGACCAGCGACAATTTCTGGTCGATGGGCGATACCGGCCCCTGCGGCCCGTGCAGCGAGATATTCTACGATCACGGCGAGCATATCGCCGGCGGCCCTCCCGGCAGTCCGGACGAGGATGGCGACCGCTTTGTCGAAATCTGGAACCTGGTGTTCATGCAATATGACCAGCGCGGCGAGGGTGACCGCGTCGACCTGCCGAAGCCGTCGATCGACACCGGCATGGGGCTGGAACGGATCGCGGCGGTGATGCAGGGTGTGCACGACAATTACGAGATCGACCTGTTCAGAGCGCTGATCGCCGAATCCGGCTCGCTGACCGGCACCGCAACCACCGGTGACAACCAGGCCAGCCACCGGGTGATCGCCGATCATCTGCGCGCCTCCTCCTTTCTCGTCGCCGACGGCGTGCTGCCGTCGAACGAGGGGCGCGGCTATGTGCTGCGCCGGATCATGCGCCGCGCGATGCGCCATGCCCATCTGCTCGGCGCCGCGGATCCGCTAATGCACCGGATGGTCGGTGCGCTGACCGGTGAAATGGGCAATGCCTTTCCCGAACTGATCCGCGCCAAGCCGCTGATCGAGGAAACTTTGCTGCGCGAGGAAACCAATTTCCGGCAGACGCTGGCCAACGGCCTGAAGCTGCTCGATGCCGAGATCGCCGACATGGACGCAGGCGATGTCCTGCCCGGCGAAACCGCGTTCAAGCTCTATGACACGTTCGGCTTTCCCTATGACCTGACCGAGGACGCGCTGCGCGCCCGGTCGCTGGGCGTCGACCGCGAAGGGTTCGACAAGGCGATGGCCGAGCAGAAGGCGGCTGCCCGTGCGGCCTGGAAAGGCTCCGGCGACCAGGCGTCCGATGCGATATGGTTTGACATTGCCGAGCGCGAAGGCAGCACCGAATTCACCGGCTATACATCCGAGGAAGGCGAGGGCGTCGTTGTCGCGCTGGTCAGGGACGGCAAGGAGATTGAAACGGCGGAAAGCGGCGACAGCGTCACACTGCTGACCAACCAGACGCCCTTCTACGGCGAAAGCGGCGGCCAGATGGGCGATGCCGGCGAGATTTCCGGTGCCGACGGCTTCAAGGCCGTGGTCACCGACACCAGGAAACCGCTGGGGCGGCTGCATGCCCACCAGATCGAAATCCGGTCCGGTTCGGTGGCGGTCGGCGACAGCGTGCATCTGCTCGTGGATGAAGCGCGGCGCACCGCGCTGCGCGCCAATCACAGCGCCACCCATTTGCTGCACAAGGCGCTGCGGCATCATCTCGGCGATCATGTGACGCAGAAGGGCAGCCTGGTTGCCCCCGACCGTCTGCGCTTCGACTTCTCGCATCCGAGTCCGCTGTCCGAGGCCGAGATAAAGGCCGTCGAGGCCGACGTGAACGCGCAGATCCGCGGCAACAGCCCGGTCACCACGCGCCTGATGAGCCCCGATGACGCGGTCGCCGCCGGCGCGCTGGCGCTGTTTGGTGAAAAATATGGCGACGAGGTCCGGGTGCTGTCGATGGGCCGCGATGCCGATCTGGATTATTCCGTGGAACTGTGTGGCGGCACCCATGTCCATGCGCTCGGCGATATCGGGCTGATGGTGATTGTTTCGGAATCCGCGGTTGCCAGCGGCGTGCGCCGGATCGAGGCACTGACCGGAGAAGCGGCGCGTCTTTGGCTGCTCGATCGCGATGCCAAACTCAAGACGATTGCCTCGACGCTCAAATCCTCGCCGGAGGAAGCGGCGGACCGCGTCGCAACGCTGGTCGAGGAACGCAAGAAGCTGGACCGCGAGCTGACCGAAGCGAAGAAGGCGCTGGCACTGGCGGGCGACGGCGGCGGTGCGAAAGCGGCGGAGACGGAAAGCATCGGCGATGTCGCCTTTACCGGTCAGGTGATCCAGGGGCTCAATCCCAAGGAATTGCGCGGCCTGGTCGATCAGGCGAAGAAACAACTGGCCAGCGGCGTCAGCGCGCTGGTCGCGGTCAATGATGGCCGGGCCACCGTTGCGGTGGGTGTCACCGATGATCTGACCGGCCGCTTCAGCGCGGTCGATCTGGTTCAGGCCGGGGTGGCGGCGGTCGGCGGCAAGGGCGGCGGCGGTCGCCCGGACATGGCTCAGGGCGGTGGTCCCGATGGCGCCAGGGCCGAGGACGCGATTGCCGCGATCAGGACTGTTCTTGCGGGCTGAGCCCGTCGGGCACCAGATCATCGGCTGTCGCCTGTCCGATCGCCGTGGACATGGATTTCAGCTTGGGCTCCTGCTCCAGATCGCCGTCTTCCTGAATCTGCTTGCGGTATATGTCGCGCAGTTCATGGATCGAGGCAATGACGGGTCCCATGGCCACGCCATTTTCGACCAGCACCGCCTCTGACAATTGCAGGGATCCCTCCAGTGCCTCGGGCACGGCATTGGTCGCGCCGGCCTGGTAGAGTTCGGCGGCGTGCTCGATGTCCCGCGCGCGCGCGATGATCGGCAGGTCGGGCACCCAGGCGCGGACCTTCTTGACGATCTGTACCGACAGGACCGGCTCGTCCATCGTCAGCACCAGCGCCTTGGCATGGCCCAGCCGGAGGCGGTCGAGCATCTCGTTGCGCGAGACATTGCCGAAAATGATCGGATAGCCCTCTCGCCGCGCCTTGGCGACCGCGTCAATATTGGATTCCACCGCCAGGAATTTCTGATTGTGGGTCTTCAGCAGGTCAGCGACCAGCTTGCCGACCCGGCCAAAGCCGATGATGATCGTCTGCTGCGCCTCGACCGGCTGTTCGTCCGGCGCCGGGCCGCCATCGCTGCGCATTTCCATGCGCCGGGCAATGTCGTGGCCAAAGCGGGCGAGCAAGGGCGTGATGGTCAGGCCGATCGCGGTCACGATCTGCCAGAAGGCCGCCGTCTGGGGCTGGATGAGACCGGCTGCAAAGGAGCCTGAGGACGAGTTCTCCGTTACCCGTTGGGAAGTGCGTCTCGAAGAGCCCCTTCACCTGGCCATCGGTGGCAGAACCAACCCGCTCACCATCTCACCCGACGGCTCCAGGATCGTCTTCGCCGCCGACAGACGG
>Ga0075467_10001345_pt1 | contig 20255 bp, 17 predicted proteins | sample DEB08_DNA_9_FD_75067 | JGI IMG/M metagenome (GOLD analysis project Ga0075467, IMG submission 75067) | Aqueous microbial communities from the Delaware River and Bay under freshwater to marine salinity gradient to study organic matter... | ecosystem: Environmental > Aquatic > Marine > Coastal ... | reverse complement strand
TTCACGCACCCTATATTTTCTGAGTCACGCTGGCGTTGCAAGCAGGTAACGATCGGCTTATCAGACTTCAGCTTTAATACGACCCACAAAACGGAACTCACTTCTTTTGACAGCGCGAGTAATGAATGTCAACAAATCACTCTGAACGAGATTTACGATAGTGAGGGCCCAATAGTTCAACATGTTATCAATACTCATGAGAACAACGTTCAATCGATACTCAATGATGGCACCTTAATTGAAGAAGGGCTTGAGATAGAAGCCTGTTTTATTAGCACTGGAGGCGCGGCGCCCGATGATGAAGACCTCGGAGACGATCTGCGTAAAATTGGCGGCCACAGTGTTAGTTTTGCTCCACACCTATATCGTTACCTTTCGGGTACTTATGACAACGGAGGCAGCCTTGAGTATGCCTCTCTAAGCAAGTGGGATGTAGACACCAAAAACGGGACCCAATATCCAAGCGCAACGGTTGAATACGTACCGCCTGTTGAACAATCTCGTTGTTTTGACCCATTGTGTGAACCTGGCCTTACCGCCGCGAATCAATACAGCCATTCGCCAATTGAGCCTGGGCTAGGGACCTTTGATTTTGAGATGGCGCTTTTCCCATCGCAATTTCCAGGCTTGGTGCCAATATCCCTATTTTATTCGTCACACGCCGCGCGGGTGCAACACGAAGACAGCTATCAATCCTTAGTAGGTAACACGGTCTTAGGCTGGCATCTCAGTTACGACAAAACACTCCAATTAGACAATCGTGGTCCGGGCCTAGTGACCTCATCGCCGGTTTCGACTCCTAAGAATATCTATATCATTACGCCGACCGATGACCGTCTAATTTTTAATAAAACCAACTCGGGTAACTGGCAGAACGTGTCACACCCGGGCGTTAGAGCTATTATTGAAAAGGTAAGTGCCGACACCTACGAGGTGTCTCGGCCAGATGGTTATCTCGAGCGCTACACGGTAGTTGGTACTAGGGGGAAACTGAATTTCATTCACTACCCTGACGGTCGAGAGATCACCATTACTCGCAGCACCACGATTGGCAACGAGTATTATACCTTAGAACAAAACCACCCAGTGGCTAGCACCAAAGTCCACACGGTCTATGGTGCACCGGTGCGGATTGAATCGTTAGCTAACCCAGACTACGCATTCGATTTCAATTACACGCCTGATTACCTATTGGAGAGTATTCGCCGCCCTGATGGCAGCCAACTCTCATTCACTCAGCACCGCGATAGCGCTGACATGCCCGACGAGCCAACGGTCTCGAATCTCCCAACCCCTTTTCTAGATACCGTTTCTCTAAACGGCGTAGAGCTACTCGGCATCAATTACGACACGCTGGGCCGCGCGACTAACATAGACTCAGTAAGTGGGGCGAATTACTCGGTAGCTTACAACGGCAGCGATACAACAACCATTAACGGCCCACTCAGTGCTGAGTATAGTCTGCTAAGCACACCTCTAACCGTCGAGACGACTGATTACTGGGGCGATCTTGACATCATCAATGTGATCAATGTTAGTTGTAGCGCGTGTGGTTTTACGCAGGCCACCGAATATCAAGAAGGCGGGGTTATTAGTAGCCAGACGCGTAGTGGCGAGCAGCCCTACAACGCCACGTTTAACGTGGGCGGTTTGGTCGACTCCGTTTCGCTGGACAGTTCCAAGCAACGGAACTTCACTTGGAATACTGAGCAACAACAGCTGACCGAGATTACCGGCACTGACCTCATTACCACTCGGCTTGCTTACACCGATGGCCTCATTACCAGCACCACGTTTGATGGCGGTGATGCCTCACGCACGATAGACACACCTCGTGTCAATGGGCAGGTCACCCAAATCTCCGGTGTTGGTAGCAACGTAGTTTCGATTGATTATAACGCGCAAGGCTTTGTAAACGAGGTGACTGACGGCACGGGGCGCAGGTTTACCATGAGCGAGCACAATCATTTGGGGCAGCCGCAGCGGATTACGGACCCCAATGGCAGCGTAACCAATGCCACCTACGACATTATGGGCCGAGTGTTAAACGTCATGCGCGACGGTGAAGACCGGTTGAGCGCAGCGTACACACCCGAGGGCCAGCCAGAAACGGTAACCATTGATGATGAGGCATTTAATTACTCCTACGACAGCGCATTTAGGCTGAGCGGGATAAGCGGTGCCGATGGTCAGCAGCTTGATGTTGACTATCTGGCCAATGGTTTGCTTGACCGTAGCACTCATTCTCACAATGGTGTGAGCCGGTCGACGAGCTTTGACTACAATGCTGAAGGTAGTGTCACACAAACCAATCATACGTTTGGGAACGGCTCCTTACAGCGCATGTACAATTCGCGCGGTCAAGTCACTCAAGAAACCGATGGCACGAATGCCACGAGTTATCACTATGACAGCAATGCCTACCTGACGTCGGTCACGGATAAGGGTGAGCAGACGCAATTACAACGTGACACTATGGGCCGCTTAACCTCACTGACTACCGATGGCGGGCATCAAACTACGTTTTCTTACACCGGTTTGGGCGAGCAAACTCAGCAACTCAATAGCAACTGGGGCTACCGCAACTACGCTTATGGTTCGACCGGGCTATTAACCACAGAAACCACGCCGCTACGGTCTAATAGCTATGATTACACCGCCAGTGATGAAGTACTTTCGAGAACAGCGCAACACAACGATACCTCAATACCGACCATTACCACGCACTATGGTTATGACGACGACAGTGACTCTGCGTCGGGGAAGAACTATGGGGTGGGTCGGCTTACCAGCATAGAGAACGGCTACGCAGCCTACGAATATCGCTACAATCGGCAAGGGACTCTCGCCAGTATGGCGATCAGTATTGATGAGTCTGGCAACCCCGATCCTGTAGCGCTGTCTAACCCCGACGGGCATATTGAATATCGTTACGATGAGCACAACCAGCTCTCAGGCCTGACATATCCGAATGGCGATCAAATCGAGTATGTACGTGACCCAATCAGCCGCAAAGTTACACACCTTAGCCGCAATACTATTTTAGTCGCCCAGTTCGCTCACGCGAGTCAACTTCAACCCGCCACGCGCATTGAGTTTGGCAATCAAATTGTCACCGCCCGACAATTTGACGACCACGATCGGGTCACAGGCATTACCACCGGTGTCGACCTTTGGCAGCAAGCCTACACTTACAACATTGCGCAGAATCTAGAGAGCATTGTTACTACCAGTAACTTAGATGTTGGTGGGTCGCAGTCGTTTGGCTACAACGTGCGTAATCAGCTGAGAGGCGCTACAGGTGACTATGGTCGCATAGTGTATCGCTATGACGACAATAACAATCACACGCGATTAATAGAAAACGGTGTACTTACCTTTTATCAATACCAAACTGGCAGTAGCCAGCTTGTTTCGATCAACGATATCAATGGCGTGGTGTTGAGGGCTTTATCATACGACGCCAACGGCAATACCACACAGGACGGTGCACGGACCTTACACTACGATGCCGAAGGTCGTTTAGACATCGTCTTTGAAGGCGGTGTGGAGATCGCCAGTTATATGTATGACCCTTACGGGCGACGCGTCAGTAAAAAAACGTCCTCCGGTGATCTGTACTTTCGTTACCGCGAAAACGGTCAATTGCTCGAAGAAGTCGACGCGGCAGGCGCCTTGGTTCGTCAATACATCTACTCCGAAGAGGGCGAACTAATTACCATCTACGTCGCCGCGCTAGACCAGCTTTTAGCCGTTCACAATGACTTTTTAGGCGCACCTGTTTTTCTAACCGACAGCAATCAAAACGTGGTCTGGTCAGCCAAGCGAAAACCTTTCGGTGAAACTGAGGTTACCGTCAATACCGTCGAGTTTCCGTTACGGGCATCCAACCAATATTTTGATCAAGAAACAGGCTATCACTACAACGAACAGCGGTATTACAATCCGGTTACTGCAAGGTATTTGAGGAACGACCCGATTGGCTTAGAAGGCGGACATAATACTTATGATTTTGCGCTGAAGAACCCGTTGAAGTATGTGGATCTAGATGGGCGTGAATCAGGTTTTGCCTTCAGACTTGATCAACGAGTTCGAGATTATTCGAATGGAAAAATAACGACCAAAGAGTATCTAGATTCCAACTTTGCTGAGGGAGTCGGTGGTTCGATTGGCGGGGCATTAGTTGTTAGCTGGTTCTTGGCTCCAGAAGTACTTTTGCTATTAAGTACACGTGCACCAACTTTGACAGCTGTTGCTACTGATATCACCGCAGCCGAGATAGGTATGACTACTGGCGGGGTTGCCCTTGCCGCAAAGGGCGGAGGAGAAGTTTTTGATCTCGCTTTAGGTTTGGGCCGTCATGCCGGAAGTGGAAGTCAATTATTAAGAAATTTTGCTAAGAATACAGGTTCTAAGACATATGGAGATATTTACGGATATTTACCGGTGCAGAATAATATTTTTAATGCAATAAAGGATGCCAAGAGTATTAACTTTAATCTTGATCAATTTAGTCTGAGTCGATTTAAGAGTTTTTTGAGTAATCCTAAATATGGAGATGACAACATCACGAATTGGGAGCTACATACAATATTAAAAAATCCCTCTTTCCTCAATAAGACAACCTTTTACGGGCCAGGTGGTGTTAAAGTAACTGCTCCGGTAATAGATTAACAATTAGGTATGTTATGAACAACTTATCTGAAAAAGATTTAGAAATTTTATCAGGAAAAAAAGCTAGGCTTTGGCGATTTTTGCCGTCACATGATCGGCTCGTGTTTCTTTTGAAGGACCTAGTTAAGGAAGAGGATAGGTATCTTATTTTTTTGGGATGTGAACAGATAAATATTACTGTGTTTTGGGCAATACAAAACCCCGTAATAACAAAGGGAGATGTTGCGAGTTACGTTCTTACCGACGGAGACATAAAAATCCAATTTGAAGAGAGTCGAATAATGGATAATTATGATTTGAACTAAACCAAATCTAGTATTTTCTCGTTACAAACAAAAATGTATGAATTTTTCGTGAGACTGCTCAATTTTATATTACTGTTGGTCTTATGCGTTAACGTATCATGGGGTTATGATTATGACGCTAACTTAAATAAAACTATTGATCTTGAGATACAAAATCAGCATTACGACGGTGTGTCAAACCTTTGCGGCAACGACAGAAAGTGTAAGCTTAGTGATTTCCAAAAAAAGACCCAAGGCGGGTCTTTTTTTGCATTTGAAGTCGGTTTAGTTGCCGCAAAGGGCGCACCAAAATTATTAGGTCATCTGAGAATAGGACATACGGCTCCTTGGGCTGAGATGACGAAAGCTCAGCGTAGAGCTTTTCAACACTCGTATTCGCGGCATGCATCTGAATTAGGGTTGCCAAAATGGGCTCAGGGGAATGCTGATGCGTTACGACAGCACTTTAATAATGTTGTTGGGCATATACGATCAACGGGTACGAATTTGGGTACAAGGTTGAAGCCATTTGATGGTAAATCAACGAGAGTTAATTACTTCGAATCGAATCTTAATGGAATAAACTATTATTACTATGAAACACTAAGTGGTCAGTTTATTAGTGCTGGTCGGGCGAGATAGGAGAAGAAAATGAACATTGTCGAAATATATATGCTTTGTAAATCTCGCTCTAAAGAGTTTGCTGTTGCTTTTCTTGAAAATTTTGCTCCAAATCGAGAACCTTGTTCGGATGAGTACCCGTATCCAGAGTACGAAGAACCAGCAAAACATGTGTACGATGATGTTGAAGAACTATTAGGTGAACTCGAAAATAGTAAAGGTGAATCATATTCTTTGTATTGGAACGGAATCGATATGCCGAAAGTAAAAAACGCTATGTTGTTCTATACAGAAGATGGCCAAATGGTGGCGGGTTTAGCTGTAGAGCAGAATAGTGTCGAGAAATTGTTTAGTGAACTCGCATTATTTTCTGATGCCAAATATGGATACGTTTCTTTTGATAGCCCGCCTCCAGAAACTAAAGATGAGTTCGTGCAATACTGTCGAAACTCCGATCAAGTTAGAATGGTGGACGGTGAGATGCTCATGAGTTAGTTTTTATTGGGGTTTAGTTGCCGCAAAGGGTTTATTGCGAGTATTGCCTGATGTGGCGTCGAACTATCGAAAGAGATTTTTATTATCAAGACCAGATCTGCCTGGGGGGTATCAGGTTCACCATAGTATCCCGCAAAGATATACAGAAATATTCGAAGCTGCAGGCGTTAACCTACAAGAAACTTAGTTTTTGAGAGGCGTAGCTGGAACGCTACATTCAAAAATCACAACTGAGTGGGCACGTTTCCATAAGCTACATAACAACAGCCCAACAGCAGAAAATGTCGCGATTAATAAATAGGGACGTACCACAGTTAATGGTTCGTCCCATGATTACTAAATGGAAGTAATCACAAACCACCCATCATTGATAGGTATATCAACGTTGGAATCAACATCAAACCCAGCCATTTACCTTTAATCAAATTCAGCGATGATGGATTGCTGTTGGCGTGTCTGACGGCCTTGGTAATCATACCAACCGCGTTTAACCTTTAGCCGATGTTGTTTAGTTGTAGTTGAGCCATTAGCTGGCGTAGTATTAGCGTTAGTCATTGTAACTTCGATGTAGGTTGTTGTGATTAGCTGACTTTTGGTATTGATGCCTCGGTTCGATTTGCTGGAATCTCTGATATCAATCACTCGAATAACAAATCTATGTTTCTACCGGAAAATAAAAAACCCACAATATCTAAGTAGATAAAGTGGGTTTTCTAAAATTGCTTATTAAAGGTAGGGCAATTAAATCAAACTAGGGATTTTTCTGCTGCTAAAACAAGTGCCATCATTTACATCATTCTTCAGGCATCCGGCCGCTTTAACACATCCCTTATTGACTCTTTTAAACCCAAACGATTGTATATCGAGTACAAGGTTGGCCGAGGCATTCCCATCTCTTTGGCTATATCCGAGGTCTTCCTATTTGCCATTGCGGTATGCTTGTAAATCACCAAGGCACGCTCAATTTCATTAAGAGTTTCCTTATGGTTTTCACCGTAAATGGAGTAATTGGAAAATGCCGACATGATTTCTCCTAGGGCTTTACTTTCCTCGCTCCCGGGAATAAGCATCCGCATATCGGTAAGCCTATGAGATCGCTCCATCTTTAGAATTATCACAAGAAAGATCGTAGTCGAGATAGGTATCAATCCTGCCGCATTAACTTTCACATCGAATTGCATTAACAAGATAACCGCAGTTGCGGCCACCATTATCGGCATCAAAGCCAAAAGCACTAAAGAACATCGCGTCTTCACCAGATGATTGTCAGAGTTCTTCCATGATAAAGCCAAAGACGTTATCACAAAAACAAAGCCAGTAATCATGGCCACTTGAAAGACGAAATAATACGGGCCTTTCAACGCCGTGAGGCCAGGCCCTAATCGTTCAGCGCCAACAACAACCAAATCGGTAAACAGAAAGATCAAGCTCACTACAATGCCAGTAGACAACACTATCCTTGGAGCAAAATCTGACTTAAACGCAGCGACATGTATCGAATACAAGCACATCCAAGTCACAACCATCGAACATAAAACGTAGTAGGCTCTCAGAAGCATGTCTGAGGTGTTTGCCTGGAGAGGACCAAAATAGATAAGTAATTCACAAAGGTTATGTAGAGAAAACATCAACACTAAACCCAGAAAAATTTTCATCTCACCAGGAACTTTCCTAGCGATCCACAACACAGTCCCTTTGAGGACCAGTGCAGTTAATACTATTATTATAAAAATACTCATGCCCAAACGCTCCTTAACTTGTATATCCGAATTGACCGGCAGTTTGTCCTGAACCTGCAAAGCATCCTACTATGCGACTGCCTTTAGCTACTTTAGCACTGTTCAGCAATCTGTCATAGCCCACCGGCAACGTAGCCGTTGTAATGTTACCTAATTTATCAAATGTCTTGATCATTCTATCAGGCGATATTCCGGTGATTTTTTCCAGCTTTTCAAAGTATCGGTTGCCTATTTGATGGGTAAGTAGCCAATCGAACTCGCTCCATCCAGTTTGCTGAAGCGTCTCGGCAAACATGCGGCGCTGCATTCTTAGGTTGGCCGCTGTCAGTTTTGCCATCTCCATCTGGCCCTCCATTGAACCATCCTTTTTAATCTTATAGACACATTTCTCTACGTGGGCGCTATCGACTTGATGATTGAATACTTCAAAACCTGAGCAATCATAACCATAAGACCCCCCCAGCAACATAGCTCCTCCGGCGTCTCCCACGGTAAGGGCACCTATACGAAGTCGCGCGTCTTCTACGCTCATACCTCGTTTAAGTTGGCGAGTAAATTCCCAGAGAAGGGTCGACGAAACCTCTCCCGTGACTACTAATGCCTGTTTAATCAAACCGGCGGTAATGTAAACCGATGCTATTCGCAGTCCATCCAAAAAACCAAAACAGGCGTTAGAGACATCAAAAACGTAATTGGCTTTAAGGCCTAAAGCGTGTTGAATCACATGCGCGGTTGCCGGTTCAGGGTGATCCCGCTCGATACCACAAAAAATTACAGCGTCGATATCATCTGGGTTCAGGTCCGGGCAACGTCCCATCGCCTCTTGCGCTGCCTTTATCGCTAACTCAGAGGGTAGGGTGCCGTGATCTGAAACGCGGCGCTCGATTATGCCCATCTCTTTAGAAAGGTAATCAAGGGGAATGCCATATTGGCGTTCACTATCGATTTCTTCTAGTAAATAATCTGATGTTACTATTTGAGGAGGGAGATAAACTCCGGTTGACAAAATTTGTGCCTTAGCGAGTACATTAGCTTTCATGGTAAAACCCCATATTTATATGTTAAAAGTTATCCAAGCTCAATTTGGCTTGGTAAAAACACACTGAAACGCGACAGTTGATAAATCAACACGAGAAATGGCTAAATAAGCAAATGCGTTCATTAGTCCGTAACTGGAGTGGTAACGAGCGTGTTTCACTCGAATGAACCGGTTTGATGCTTAATCATTGCCTCTTTTCGCCGGTATGAGTGCTTATACATGTGACAGGATTCTTGCTGGAAGAGGGGCGACGGCCGCTAGACATGCTTTATCAGGAAGTTGGCATGCAATTCGGAAAGGCTTCATAATGCTAGCTGATAAAGAAACCGCTACCTAAACTATGGCTAATCAGCTGCCCGATAGGACCTTGTTAATGTCTGACGCTCTTGAAACTCAATTAGAAACTCAATTGGAATTGAGGATGGCTGAGGCTAAAAACTATCTTCGAGCGGGGGATGTAGACCAATCAATTGGTCTCTTAGAGCACGTAATCGCAGAGCAACCTTTTCATCGTGAGGCCTTATATTTCTTGGCGGTGTGTTTACGTAGGCAAAGTAAGCACGACCAAGCATTTAAGGTGCTAGAGCGTTTGCTAGGTGCGCAGCCTGAAAATGGTCGAGCGTATCAAGAGTATGCTCATAACTATGTGGCGCTGGAAGATACAACTAATGCGGTTAAAAGCTTCACAAAGGCGGTTTCGCTAAACCCCAGTTTGATCGCAAGTTGGACCTTCTTGCACACTCACTACCAACAACTTGGCAATAGCAAAAAAGCAGATGAGGCGGCTAGGCATGTGCAGCATTTATCTCAGATGCCGCCCGAGTTAGTATCTGTTAGTAGTTTATTGCATGATGACAAAATATATTTAGCAGAGCAGCTCTGTAGGCAGTACCTAAAAAAACACGCCCACCACCCAGAGGCAATGCGACTGTTGGCAGAAATCGGCACGCGCCTGCAAATCTTAGATGATGCCGAGTTCTTGTTAGAAAAGTGCCTAGAGTTTTATCCAGACTTTCATCATGCACGTGCTGATTATGTTCAGGTGTTGCATCGTCGGCAAAAGTTTGAGAAGGCCTTAGAGCAGGCGAAAGAACTATACGCCTTGGACCCATCGAATCCGGTATTCGAGCTAAGCCTAGCCAGTAGCCTTCAGGCCGTTGGAGACTTTCAGCAGGCGTTGCGTATCTACGACGAGATTCTGCGTAAAGATCAAACTAATCATTCGGTTTATTCAGCACGTGGTCACGCCTTGAAGACCATTGGGCTAACGGATGAGGCAATCAGCTCATATCAACACGCGTATAAAATAGCGCCTAGCTATGGAGACGCGTATTGGAGTTTGGCAAACCTTAAAACCTATCGCTTTTCGCAGCAAGAAATTGATTCAATGCGCGAGCAACAGGGGTTAAGCTCAACCTCGATTGAAGATAAAACTCATCTTTGTTTTGCCTTAGGAAAGGCTTTAGAAGACCGCGAGGAATACCGTCAGTCGTTTGAGTTTTATGATCGAGGCAACCAACTCAAACGACAATCGAGTAAATATTCTAGCGAATCCTTGCTAGCTGATTTTGAACAGCAAAAGTCACTTTTCACGGCCGATTTTTTTGCACAACGAACCGGCTTTGGACACGACTCGCCAGCGCCGATTTTTATTCTTGGCTTACCGCGTGCAGGTTCCACCTTATTAGAGCAAATACTGGCTTCACACTCGCAAGTCGACGGCACCATGGAATTGGCTAATGTAATTGGTTTAGCAAATCGATTAGGGGGCAGGGCGACCAGCGACAATAAAAGCCAGTACCCTGATATCTTAAGTAAAGTAAGCCATCAACATTGTCAAAAATTTGGTCAGGACTTTATTCACGATACGCTAATCCATCGGCAAGCAGGCGTCTATTTCATCGACAAAATGCCGAACAATTTCCGCCATATTGGGTTAATTCACTTGATGTTGCCAAACGCTAAAATCATTGATGCTCGGCGTGAACCAATGGCCTGTTGCTTTAGTGGCTTTAAGCAGCTATTTGCTGAAGGTCAGGAGTTTACTTACGGTCTTGAGCAAATTGGCATTTATTATCGAGCGTACATCGATCTGATGAAGCACTGGGACACGGTGCTACCAGGGCGCATTTTAACCGTGCAGCACGAAGATGTGATTGATGATCTAGAAGGCCAGGTAAGGCGACTACTCGACTATTGTAACTTACCGTTTGAGCAAGCCTGTATTGATTTTCATAAAACCGAAAGAGCGGTCAGAACGCCTAGTTCGGAGCAAGTGCGCCAACCAATCTATAAAACATCAATGCAGCAATGGCAGCATTACAAAGAATTCCTAGCTCCGTTATTGGAGGGTCTCGGGGCGACAGGTCTCGGGGCGACAGGTCTCGGGGCGACAGGTCTCGGGGCGACAGGTCTCGACGAGGGTCAGTCTCAATGAGTGAGTTTGTAGATTATCTGCACGAAGTATTCGAATCCTTCGGCCCAATTAGAAGTCGTAAAATGTTCGGTGGGCATGGCATCTATCATAACGACTTAATGTTTGGCCTAGTCGCCGATGACGAGCTATACCTAAAGGCTGACAGCACCAACGTTTCTTTATTTGAGGATCTTGGGCTCGGCCCATTTGAGTTTGTTGCCAAGAATAAGACATCTAAGATGTCATACTACCTCGCGCCCGAAGTAATTTACGATGACCTTGAGCAAGCCGCATACTGGGCTGAACAAGGTTTTCAAGCGGCCTTGAGGGCACAGGCAATCAAACTAAAGCGAGCGGCTAATAAAAAGCCTAAGAAGTGAATAAAGTTAATCCAAAAAAGCTACTTAACAGTAAATGGACCGCTATAAATCCGGTCAATAAAGAAAAACATTTCTTAATTGTTGAGGTCGAATACGACGACGATGCCAATGTTGTTGAATGTGTTATTGAAGCGGTGATGAGCAAGCGCCTACGGTCACTCGAGTGGCGTGATTTGAATGATCCCTGTCAGTGGCTCATAGGCTGGAAGTAGCAGAGTCAACGCTTTAGCCTTGGTGCCATCACTGATTTCGATTTTAATTGATTAGTTGTCTTCATTCTTTAACAAGTCGTCTCGCTGACGTTTATAGCGTTGATAGTCAGGTTCTAGTCCCTTAAGACATTCTTCACGCGCATCTTGGTTCGGTTGGTGTTGACAGCGGCTGCGGCTGTCTCTTTGCACTTCCTCATAAAGCTGCTTGCTCGAACATCCAGAGATTGCTATGAGGGCTATTAGAATGGTTAATCTATTTTTCATAGCGATGCACCAATATATCTCCTGGTTGGCACTCTAAGAACTCGCATATTTTTTCTAAGGTATTAAAACGAATACCTTTAACCCTGCCTGTTTTAAGTAGCGAGATGTTTTGCTCGGTGATGCCGACATATTCGGCCAATTCTTTTGAACGTTTTTTACGCATGGCTAGCATGGTATCTAGATTTACGATGATGCTCATAGCGACCCTAAACGAACGAAGCGTTTTCGTTAGCCAGCGCAAGGCCCTCTTTGAAGCACCACGCGATTGTCAAAAATGTTGCGGCAATGAATAGCAGCCAAAATTCGTTGCTGCCGAGACTAATTATTAGCGCTTTCTGATTGGGGCCATTATTGATGGTGAGCAATACGCTGAGCACCGCGGTATTCAACACTTTTAATATCGCGCTAACGAACAAAGCTAAACAAAAACCGTGTAACGCTCTAACACTTGCTTTGGTAAAAAAATTGTCAGACCTAAAGTGTTCGAATAATTGTCGTAGTTGAATCAGCCCATACACCACCATTAGAGTCGTAGCGACACTATAAGCGCCGGCGCAGATAATTTGCCAAGCTTCGATGGTTTCAAGTTGAAGCACGCCTTGTTGAGCGATGTTTAGTAGCGGTGCATTACTTTGAAAGTTAATCCAAAACCAAATCGTTAAGATAGGGAGAGCCAAAATAAGGCAGGTGCAAATCACCGACATCAATGTTGAGAGACGCTTTAGTTTATTAGAGTGCATTTAAATCAAGCCGAATTAGTTTTGGATCGTCATTCAAAATACACTAAAAACAACTTAAAACAATAATTATTTATCGTAAAACAGTAATAAACTGTTTCAGCCATCAGATGTGTTCTAAAATTTGAGCAATAAAAGCATCCTGATAGCGGTCTGCTAACATGTCAAAATACAAAATACTAAACAGCTCAAAAATGTATGCAACAGCGTATTAAATTTCAAAACCGCGATCATCTGGATCTGTCCGGTGTGTTACACCTACCAAGTGATGGCCAGCCAATTGCCTATGCACTGTTTGCCCATTGCTTTACCTGTACCAAAAGCATTAAGGCAGCGGTGGTAATTGCTGACACCCTGGCTCAACGGGGGCTAGCAACCCTGCGTTTTGACTTTACTGGCTTGGGCGGCAGTAAGGGTGACTTTGTCGATAGTAACTTCTCGACCAATATCAATGACTTGATCGACGCCGCGGAGTTCTTAAAGGCTGAGTATCAAGCGCCTAAATTGTTGATAGGGCATTCTCTGGGTGGCACCGCGGTACTCGCCGCGTCGCAAATGATTGAATCGGCTAAGGCGGTCGCGTGTATAGGGTCGCCGTCTAAGCCCGAGCATATTTTACATCAGCTTGAGGATCACTTAGCAACCATCGAGCAATCGGGTTCCGCTGAAGTTGAGTTAGCTGGCCGCCCCTTCAAGTTTAAGCAAGCGTTCGTTGATGACGTGGCTAAACACACAATTGACTATCGAAACTTGCGTAAAGCCCTAATGGTAATGCATTCGCCTAGCGACAAAACGGTATCGATAGACGAGGCTGGTAAAATATTTTCACAAGCATTGCACCCTAAAAGCTTTGTCAGTCTTGAACACGCCGATCATCTACTAAGCGATAAGCAAGATGCCAAATACGTCGCCGACGTGTTGAGTAGTTGGGTGACTAGATACATTGAGGTAGCGGAAATCGAGCCCAGCGAACACCAAGGTGTGTCGGCCAGTGCTCAGACTAAGCAAGGTTTTCTATGCCAGATTAATGCCAGTGGTCATCGCATGCTAGCGGATGAACCTGTCAGCGTTGGCGGCGGCAATCTTGGGCCGTCACCTTATGACTTCTTAGGCGCGGCATTATCAAGCTGTACCGCCATGACGCTGAATATGTATGCTCGCCATAAGAAAATTGATTTAGAAAATGTCGACGTGACCGTTGAACACAGTCGGATCCACGCGGACGACTGTGTCGATTGCGAAAAAACCGATGGTAAGGTTGATGTTTTTAATCGCGCCATCACATTGAAAGGGAATTTAAGCCAAGCGCAGCGCCACCGCATGTTAGAGATTGCGGACCGATGCCCGGTGCACAAAACCTTAGAAAACGAAATTAAAATCACTACCGAATTAAATAACTAATATGTCTACTACTAATATTTCTTGCCCTAAATGTGCCTCGACCAATCGAGTTCCATCGGAGCGTCTTGGTGATAAGCCCAAATGCGCCAAGTGTAAAATAGCCTTGTTTCAAGGCAATCCAATCGAGTTAACCTCAGCCAACGTAGCGACGGTGTTAAACCATAACGAGATTCCGGTTTTGGTAGACTGCTGGGCACCTTGGTGTGGCCCCTGTGTGAGCTTTGCCCCGACTTTTGAGAAGGCGGCCCAAGAGCTAGAGCCTAAGCTTCGATTCGCTAAACTCAATACCGAAGACCAACAGCAGGTGGCGGGTCGCTGGCAGATACGCTCGATACCAACCTTGATTTTGTTTAAGGCTGGTAAGGAGGTAACACGCACCTCTGGCGCAATGTCGCTCAGTCAGTTGAAACAATGGTTGGTAAAAAATGGCGTCGCTTAAGGTTAAGCATCAGTCGCACACTCAATTATAGGAAAACTAATTATGCATACTATCGATATTATTTCAGACGTCTCATGCCCATGGTGCATCATAGGTTATAACTCATTACTATCGGCATTGGAGCAATTGAATGCTAAAGACACCGTCAAAATTTCTTGGCGGCCGTTTGAGCTAAACCCATCAATGCCCGCAGAAGGTCAAGATCGTGCCGAGCACCTGCAGCAAAAATATGGTGTGACCGATCAACAAGCCAAAGTGAATCGACAAAACTTAGTTGATAGAGGTTTGTCGGTTGGCTATCAGTTTAAGTTCCCAGAAAACGGCCGCGTATACAACACGTTTAATGCTCACCGATTAATTCACTGGGCCAATGAGCACGATTTACAGACAGAATTGAAGCTTGCCTTATTCGATCTATATTTTAAACAGGCTGGTAATCCGAGTAGCGATGAAGATCTACTTAGCTGCGTAGAGAAAGTTGGCCTACCTAAGCTGCAGGCGAAGGAGATTCTTGACTCTGATAAATTCGCTGCTGAAGTTCGTGCTGACCAGCAACTTAGTCAGCAGCAGGGTATCAGTTCGGTACCAGCATTCATCTTCAACAACAAGTATCTTGTCTCAGGTGGTCAGCCTAAAGAGGTATTTATCAATGCCATTCAAGAGCTAGATAAGGAAGAAGCCGCTTAAGGTCGGTATAAGCTAAGAGTTGCTTGGATAAAACTGAGTTTTTTTGAAGCTAAGCCTCGTAAAATTTAGGCCTTTTTCAAGCAACAATGTTTATAGCGTTTACCGCTGCCGCACGGGCATGGCGCTTTTTTACGGATACGTTCAGCAACGTAAACATCGGCACGGTTTTGCTTATAGAAACTCTCGAGCTGCTGGTACAGAATCGGGTGCTTCTGCTTTAAGCGCTTGGGACGTTCAAAGAAGTACTCTGTCGCAACTGAGAAGAACTCCGCATTGTTGGTTGCGCCGTAATCGCGAATATCACTTTTACCCAAGCCTATATCGGTGATTTTTCGGGCGATCAACTCTAACCACGGTAGCGAAAAGCTTTGCTCGGCGATCTGTCGCGGTAAGCCGTCGATATCACCATCGGCCATATCAATCAAATGAGCGAACTCATGCAGAGCAACGTTACGTTTATCGCGATCGTTATCAAAGCCTTGATGCAAAGCCGGCTGGCTTAAAATCATCTTGCCGCGCAGATGAGCCGTGCCGACCAAGCCGGTGATATTAGAATCATTCTGGCGGAACTCCGAGCTGTCATTGAACGAACTGGGCACTAGGTAAACAGTATCAACTTTGACGTAGTGCCACTGCTTGAAACCCCAAGCTAAAATCACTGAGCCCGAAGCAATTAGCATTCTATCGGCATCGCTTACTTCAAGGTTGTGTCCAACGAATTCGGTGTGGTAGATGAAGGCCAAGCAGCGCTGTTCAAATAATGCTTGGTCGTCTGCGCTCAAGCCTGAGTAGAAAGAAACTTTGGTTTTTAGGATCTCTCGTTGATGCTGACTAATGACAACCGGAGCCGGCGGTTCAGGAAAAAATGTGGCACGGAATCTGGATACTATTTTGCTAAACAAAGGGAGCCCTTTTAGGTTAGATAGTCAAGTTGGTAAAGCGGCACTGCGAAAAAATACTTCAGCAGCTTGCCACGCCGCAAACATATTCGCAATTCTGATTGTTGAGTTGATTTAGTCTTGCCGCGATTTGGATTATGATGCTGTACGACGATTACTATAATTCATCTTGAGACCTCAGCATAAATCAGGGACGCAATAAAAATAGGTTTGAATGTCTCCAATTGAGACGGAAAACGCAGCTAATAGCTAGCTATTAGCAAGTTTTTCAACGAAAAGTGGAGGCATTACAGACATTTTTATTCGTTCGTCGAGTTACGCTGAGGTCCCATCTAATCAGGGTCTTAATATGAACGCTTTTCGATTGATTTTTAGCTTAGCAATGTTAGCTATGCTCAGTACCACGGTTTCTCTTGCTGCGAGCAAGGCCGATAGCGAGTTTGAAAGATTAATGGCTGATCACTGGGCGGGTCAACTTAAACAAAGTCCCGAGTTTGCTACTAGTTTGGGAGTCAGAGACTACGACCATTTGTTAAGTGACCCTTCGCTCGCGGCCTATGACGCCTCGATTAAACAAGCAAAAGAATTCATCGCTAAGCTAGAAGCCACCAAAATCGAAAAGCTGAGTGAGGCTAATCGCTTAAACCACTCACTGTTACTACTTGACTTAACTAACGAAGTTGAAGGGTCAAAACATGGTGGTAAATATCTAATAATGAACAATCGCTCGGGCCCGCATTTGAGTCTCACCGGCATGGCGAGTCGTTTGCCTTTTTTTAAAGAGAGTGATTATCAGAGCTATCTAAAACGCCTAGCGCTGATGCCTGAGTATTTAACCCGTGCTACCAGCCGTATCCAAGCCGGGCTTGACGCTGGTTGGGTACAACCGTGTGCTCCGATGAAAGGCTTCGAACAGTCAATTGAAACGCACCTTGTCGATAATATAGCTGATAGCACTTTTCTTAAGCCGTTTGAAAAGCGACCGAGCATTGTTGATGAGCAAAGCTTTGCCGATATGAAATCACACGCAACCAAGCTGGTCGAGAATGATATTCTGCCAGCGCTGCAACGTTTTAAAGATTTTTATCTAAAACAGTACGCGCCTAAATGTCGTGCCAATGTTGGTACTGATGATATGCCTGGCGGCAAACAATATTACGACTACCGGGTAGCTTATTTCACCACCACCGATGCCAGCGCCGATCAGATTCATAATATCGGACTCTCTGAAGTTGCAAGAATCAAAGCCGAAATGCTCGAGGTTATCAAACAAGCAAAGTTTGAGGGTAGCTTTGAAGAATGGTTGATCTACCTTCGAGACACGCCAGAATTTTATCCAAAGACAGCTGAAGAGCGCATGCAAGTGGCGTCGACTATTTCCAAGAAAATGGATGGCCAACTACCCAAACTGTTTGGCAAATTACCTCGCATGCCTTATGGGCTAAAAGAAATTCCCTTAGACATTGCCGAGAAAACCACCACCGCTTATTACAACCGACCCGCTGGTGATGGCTCTCGTGCAGGCTTTTACTTTGTAAATACCACCTTGCTAGAGACCCGGCCACTGTATCAGCTTGAAGCCCTATCCTTGCACGAAGCCGTGCCTGGCCATCATTTACAAATTGCATTAGCACAAGAACTCGACTTACCTGATTTTAGAAAGTACGGCGGGCAGACCGTTTTTGTTGAAGGCTGGGGCTTATATTCAGAGAGGCTCGGTTTAGAAGTTGGCTTTTATCAAACACCGTATACCAACTTCGGTCGGCTCTCATACGAAATGTGGCGCGCCTGTCGTTTAGTGGTGGACACCGGCTTACACAGCAAAGGCTGGAGCCGACAACAAGCGATTGACTACATGGCCGAGAACTCAGGCTTATCAATGAACAACATAACCTCAGAAGTAGATCGCTACATATCATGGCCGGGGCAGGCGTTAGCCTATAAAACCGGTGAGTTGAAAATTCGTGAGCTCAGAGCAAGGGCTGAAAAGCAGTTAGGCAATGATTTTGACGTGAGAGAGTTTCACGACAAAATATTAGAGAATGGCGCGCTACCGCTGTCGGTATTAGAGCGGTTGATCGATCAGTGGTTGATGAATAAGGTTTGAGGGTTTGGTTTGATGACTAGCATCTGAAGGTCTGGCGTTTAAGGCTAAAATCGAAAGGTTAGGGTTTAGATAACTAAACCCTATCTTTAAAAAAGTGAACGTGACATGACAGAAACCTTTCGCGACTTTGGACAACGTGGTGTAATTAATTGGTTGATGAATTGGTTAAACTCGCAGCCCTTAGCCATGATTAACGACCTCCTGATACTTCTATAAAGGCACCCGTTGTATAGCTAGACTCATTTGATATCAGCCAAGAAACGGCAGCCGCAACTTCTTCTGGTTGACCACCTCGTTTAATGGGTAAAGACTCTTTCAATCGATCCACTCTGTTTGGTTCGCCACCGGATTTATGCATGTCTGTATAGATAAAGCCCGGCCGAACACAATTCACACGAATGCCTTCGTCTGCCACTTCGGATGCTAAACCAACTGTTAATGTATCAATTGCCCCTTTTGAAGCTGCGTAATCTACGTATTCACCTGCTGCGCCAATTCTCGACGCAACAGATGAGATATTCACAATGACACCGCCACTTCCCCCATGTTTAGTCGACATTCGGATAATCGCTTGTTTGGAACACAGAAAGCTACCCGTAACATTAACCATTAGCACCTTGTTGATTCTTTCAGCGGTCATGTCTACGACACGGCTTTGTTGAAAAAGAATTCCGGCGTTATTAACTAGAGCAAAAGGGCATCCTAGCTCCTGATCCACTTTTTCAAAGAGTCGCTCTACTTCTATTTCGGATGAGATATCAGCCTTAATCGCAATCGCTTTTACGCCATGCCTTTTTGCTTGCTCAGCCACTTTGTTTGCCGCATCCTCATTTGATAAGTAATTAACACAAACGTCATACCCGTCAAGCGCAAGACGTCTCGCGGTCGCCGCGCCGATGCCCTTACTCGAGCCAGTTATGATGGCAATTTTGTTCATATTAATTTACTTAAATGGATTTTCTTTTACAGCCGATTTTATGTAAGCATATCACTCTATGCAAAAGGCTGTAATTTGCCCATAACGGACTTTGAGACAGACATAATTTAGGAGTGGCTAAGCTCCTAAATTGTCACAACATCGCATCAGGCACCTCTGTTTATCAGCCACGCCACATGAGATTTTAAAAGTTTTTGAAATCTAACGGTTCTAGATACTCAGTTCGGGTATGGTAGCCGCCAATAGTCCAGTTCGCCTATGTTTTCGTCAGCCAGATTACCAGTAAAGTCCATATTAGTAGGCTTCAAGTTAATTATTTTTGTAGCCATTCTATTGTTTCCAAATAGCATGTTCGACCACCACTGCCACGAATAATTATATTTAGATCCGTAAGCAAGAGACCTAGCACCTAAACCGGCATGGCCAGTATCATCTGCACTTCCATCTGCTCTATGCTCACCGTATTTCCATTTTATAAACTTTTCACCATCGTGAGTATCGACGCTTATCTGAGTATGTAGGTATCTATATACTTTGAAAGCCATTGACACATCACCGAATGATTGAGATCCCCGATATTTCTCACTCAATTGATTTCGTACGGCTAAGAAGTATGCGTACGCGGCGTTGTAATTAAAAGCTAAGGATTGGTTTAATGGGATAGTCGATTGAGTATGACCTATTCGAGCCTGACTATTTACCAATCTTCCCATTCCATATTGATCTGGCCCATTCTTATATGCGTAATTTTTATCAAGACTACTGGGACTATCAAGACTACTGGGACAGCCATAACTAATACTTGTAAATCTTACTTTAATCTGGGAGTCTAAGCACTTAAAGGAATAAAGGAGAGTTAGGATGACTCAATCCAGAGAAACTATCGTGTCTGTTGCCGACACGCCCTACTATCATTGTGTGTCT
>Ga0075467_10001343_pt1 | contig 20265 bp, 19 predicted proteins | sample DEB08_DNA_9_FD_75067 | JGI IMG/M metagenome (GOLD analysis project Ga0075467, IMG submission 75067) | Aqueous microbial communities from the Delaware River and Bay under freshwater to marine salinity gradient to study organic matter... | ecosystem: Environmental > Aquatic > Marine > Coastal ... | reverse complement strand
CGGCCCAAAGCATGGGCAGGTACGGCAGCCCCAAGGGTCAAGGACAACGCGGTGGCGAATGCGATGGTTTTGGATTTAAGCAGCATGGTCGGTTTCCTTTTGGCTGTGCCCCCGAGAAGTCGAGGCCCCCGAGCAGTCGAGGCGATGAGGAAACCATGTGCCTTGCGGCCGTGTTAGGCAAAATCAACGGGTTGTTATGTGATAGCAGGCGTTTAAGATATTGAATAAATTTGGTTTAATTTTTTAAAGCGGCGAGATTTATGCTTCAAACCCACAGTCTTTGACAGAGTCGGGGGGCAAAGCTGCCCCCCGTTCTTTCAGGTTACACAGAAAGGCAGATGTATTTCAGTTCCAGATAATCGTCCATCCCGTGGTGGCTGCCTTCGCGGCCAAGACCGGATTGCTTGACGCCACCAAAGGGGGCAACCTCGGTTGAGATAATCCCGGTGTTCACACCAACGATGCCGTATTCCAACCCTTCTTGGACGCGAGTCACGCGGCCGATATTTTGGGCATAGAAATAGGCTGCCAGACCAAAGATCGTGTCATTGGCATAGCCGATCACCTCTTCCTCTGTCTCGAACTTGAAAAGGGGTGCCATCGGGCCAAAGGTTTCTTCTTTGGCAACCATCATGTCTTGCGTCACGCCCGTCACGATCGTTGGCTCAAAATACGAGCCGCCCAATGTGTGGCGTTTGCCACCCGTCATCACCTTGCCACCTTTGGCGACGGCATCGGCAATGTGTTCTTCGACCTTTTCGACGGCGGCGACATTGACCAGTGGGCCAAATTCAACCGCTTCGGTCAAGCCATCGCCAACGCGCGTTTTGGCCAAGGCGGCCCCCAGTTTGGCGGCAAAGGCGTCATAGACCCCTGCCTGCACATAGATCCGGTTGGCACAGACGCAGGTTTGGCCGTTGTTGCGGAATTTCGACGCCATAGCGCCCAAAACCGCAGCGTCCAGATCGGCATCATCAAACACGATGAACGGCGCGTTGCCGCCCAGCTCCATCGAGCATTTCATAACTTGATCGGCAGCTTGCTTTAGCAAAATACGCCCAACTTCGGTGGAGCCGGTAAAGGTCAGCTTGCGCACGGCAGGGTTTTCACAAAACTCTTTGCCGATGTCCGAAGATTTTTTCGAGGTGATGACGGACAAGATGCCTTTTGGCAGGCCTGCACGGGCGGCCAGCACCGCCAGCGCGAGTGCTGACAAAGGTGTCTCGGCGGCGGGGCGGGCGACAAAGCCACAACCAGCCGCCAAAGCCGGACCGCATTTGCGGGTGATCATGGCATTCGGGAAATTCCAGGGCGTGATGGACCCGACAACCCCGATGGGTTGTTTCAAAACGGTGATCCGTTTGTCTTTCATATGGCCGGGAACGGTTTCGCCGTAAACGCGCTTTGCCTCTTCGGCAAACCATTCGATGAAACTGGCACCGTAGGCAACTTCACCTTTGGCTTCGGCCAGCGGTTTGCCCATTTCAGCGGTCAAAATCGCGCCCAGATCGTCTTGGTTCGCCATCATCAGGTTGTACCAAGCACGCATGATATTGGCGCGCTCTTTGGCGGTACGGTTGGCCCAGTCTTTCATCGCCACTTCGGCGGCGGCAATGGCGCGGGCGGTTTCTACGCGGCCAAGGTTTGGCACGGAACAGATCACATCATTGCGGGCAGGGTTGGTCACCTCAAAGGTTGCGCCATCATCCGCGTCTATCCATTCGCCCGCCACATAGGCTTTGGTCACCAGCAAGCTGGGGTCTTTCAGCATCGAGCGCAGATCGTTTGCAGTAGAATTGACCGTATTTGTCATTGAAGCCTCCCATTCAGATTTGGGATATGCAAATCATGGGCGCGAGAGGAAGTCCAGTTCCTCGGCAAAATTGGAGTTATCATGGACATGGATCTGGCCTATGCGAATGGCGCGTTTATTGCGGATGCCGCAAGTTATCCGCCGAAATGGCAGGCAGATGCTGCGGCGTTTCGGGATGGTTTGGGGGCAAGGGCGCGGTTAGGGCTGGCCTACGGGCCGGGCGCGCGGCAGCAGTTTGATCTGTTTTTGCCAGAAGGTGCCGCGCGCGGAGCGGTCAGCTTTATTCATGGCGGCTATTGGATGGCGTTTGATCGGACGATGTGGTCGCATTTGGCGGCAGGGGCGTTGGCGCGGGGGTGGGCTTGTGCAATGCCGTCCTACACCTTGGCCCCCGATGCGCGTATCTCTGACATGACGCAGGAAATGGTGGCGGCGACGGCGGCGATTGCCGCGCAAGTCGCGGGGCCAGTGGTGGTCACTGGCCATTCTGCCGGGGGGCATCTGAGCGCGAGGATGGGTTGCGCGGATGTGGCGGTGGCGAGCGTCGTGCGGGTTGTGCCGATCTCACCTCTCAGCGATTTGGAGCCGATTGCCGCGACCAAGATGCAGGAAAAGCTGTGCTTGGATGCCGCTGAAATTGCAACTGAAAGCCCTGCGCGATTGGCCTTGCGCAAGGGTGTGCAGGCCCATGTTTGGGTTGGCGGGCAAGAACGGCCCAGTTTTTTGTGGCAAGCGCGGCTTTTGTCCGAAAGCTGGGGGTGTGATTGGACGGTCAGCCCCGGCAAGCACCATTTCGACGTAATTGATGCGATGCAAGACCCGAAGTCGGATTTGGTTGAGGCTTTGGTTGGCGGTCTTTGAACCGATTTTCACGCACGCCCCAGCCCGTTAACCCCCCGCATTAGCGGGTTGTTTGCGGGCTGGGGCGCAAAACTAGAAAGGCCAATGCAAAGGCGAGCAGAACCGCCACGGCAGCGCCGCTCATAAACAGTGCAAAGGCAGCAGCCATGCCACCCGCAGCAGGTGCAACGCTTGCCAACAGGGCGGGAAGCGTGCCGGCGACAATGACCCACCCCAGCGTCATGCCGAACCAAACGACGACTGCCAGCGTTGTTGCCCCCAGCAAAACCGGCGCGCGCTGGGCCGCTGCGGCACGGCTGCGCAACCCACGGCGCAAGGCGGTGAACTGACGGCCAATATCGGCCTGCACGGCCAAAACGGCAGGCACCAGAACCAGAACCAAGAACATGCCAAAGCCGAGCCCGTAAACCAAGGTAATCACCGTAGGGCGCAGGAATTCGGCCTGCGACGAGCGTTCATAGAGCAAAGGTGTCAGCCCCATCACGGTGGTTGCGGTGGTCAGGAATACCGGGCGCAAGCGGTCCGAGACCGCATCGATGATGGCAGGGTAAAGCCCGCGCTTTTCTGAATACTCATCAATGGTGGACACCAAGACGATGGAATCGTTGATGATAATCCCTGTCATCCCGATCATGCCAACGATGGAAAACATCGACAGCGGCACATCCCAAGCAGCATGTCCGTAAATCGCACCGATTAGGCCGAAGGGAATGACGGCCATAACCACTACGGGGCGGGTCCAGCTGGCAAAGACCCAAGCCAACACCATGTAAATCCCCAACAGACAAAAGATCAGACCCAAGGCCGCGTCACCCAGAAAGTCGCGCTCTTGTTCGGCCAACCCTGATTGGCGGGTGGTGACGCCGAAATCTTGTTCCAGTTTTGGCAAGATATCCTCGGTCAGCGCGCGCTGCACTTCGGCGGCGCGGGCCGGGTCATCCTCGGCGATATCGCCGGAAACGGTGACGATGCGCAGTCCGTTTTCGCGGCGAATGGTGGAAAAGCCGGAGCGGCGTTCGACCGTAACAATATCGCCCAATGGCACATAGACTCCCGGTCCGGCCCGCAGTAGCGTACTTTCCAAGAAGTCGGCGGTCAGTTCCGATTGCGGCAGTTCCACCCGGACCGTGGCGGTGCGGGGGCCATCGGGGAAGGTTGCGGCCTCTATCCCGTTCAGCCGCGCGCGCAAGCTGCTGCCAAGCGTGTCGATCGCAAAGCCCAAGGCCTGGCCTTGCGGGGTCAGCGACAAGATCAGCTCTTCCTTGTCGTAGGCAAGGCTGTCTTCGAGGGCGGAGACTTCGGGGAAGGGGGCCATAGCAGTTTTCAACGCTTCGGCAGCGGCCTTGAGCGTTGTGGCGTCTGCGCCCGAAATATCGACCGACAGTGCATCGCCACCGGGGCCAAAACGCCCACCGCGAAAGCTGAGTTCCTCTAGCAAAGGATGGGGCACCACCTCATCTTGCAAGTCGGCTACAAAGGCCGAGGAGGTATAGCTGCGATCATCGGGGTCGATCAGTTCCATCGCAATGCCGCCCAAAAGGTCTGCATCCTTGGTGCCCGCGCTGGACAGGCCACGCCCGCTCCCGCCGCCCACTTCGGCCATGACAAAGGTCGCAGGGTTGCGCCCATGTTCCGCCGTGTAACGTGCGGTCACAGCATCGGCGGAGCGCTGCAATTCGCGCATCATCGCCATGGTATCATCGCGTGAGGCCGAGGGCAGCATCGAGAAATTGCCCGAAACCGAGGCTTGTTCGGGCGAGTTGAAGAAGCGGAATTTCAGATCACCGCTGATAAAGAGGGCAGATTGGGTTGCGAGCAAAAACAGTGCTGCCGCAATCGTGACCGCGCGTCCGCGAATGACCAATACGGTGAACGGGCGTACGGCGACGCGGATAAGCCATTGCAAGCCTTTGTTCATCTGGCGCGACGGCCAATCATACCACGCCTCGTCGCGTGCGGCGCGCAAGGCATGGGCCATGTGATTGGGCAAAATCAGAAAACATTCCACGAGGCTGGCGATTAGCACCGCAATAACGGTGAAGGGAATATCAGCGATCAGCGTGCCAAAACGCCCGCCAATGGTGATTAGCCCTGCAAAGGCAATTACAGTGGTGAGGGTGGAGGCGATGACCGGCATCGCCATGCGGCTGGCCGCGTTTTCAGATGCTTCAATAGCCGTTTCGCCCAGATGGCGCGCGCGAAAATCGGCGTGTTCACCGACCACAATCGCATCATCGACCACGATGCCCAAGGTGATGATCAGCGCAAACAAAGAGATCATGTTGATGGTCAGGCCAAAGGCATACATGATCGCCACGGCTGCCAGTAATGAGACTGGAATCCCCGCCGCGACCCACAAGGCCGTGCGCGCATTCAAGAACAAAAACAGCAAGGTCACGACCAGCGCGAGGCCCATCGCCGCGTTATCCAGCAGCAATTCCAACCGGGCCGAGATATATTCGGCGCGCGCGCGGACCAGTTCCACCTTGACCTCGGGCGGTAAAAGCGGCGTCATTTTGTCGACCACTGCCTGTACATTGGCCTGCATACGGATCGCATCACCTGTGTCATTCCGATCAATCCGCACGGTCATAGCAGGGTTCGCACCGACAAAACTTGCGCGCCCACGGTCTGCGGGTTCTTTTCGCACCGAGGCCACATCGCCCAAGCTTAACGTGGTGCCATCGCTGGCTTGGCGCAGCATAATGGCGCGAATTTGATCGGCGGTCCGGGCCTCTTGCCCGGTGCGCACGCGCGATGCACCGCCGCCCACATCGCCCGCAGGGGCCGATTGGGTGGCAGCCCCAATCGCTGCGGCAATCTCGGCCATGGTCACATCATGGCGGATCAGGTTGACCGATTGCACCTCAATCGTGATTTCGGGGTCGGCGAGGCCTTGGATCGTGGTGCGGGTGATGCCTTGGTCAAACAACCGCGCGACAAATTCATCCGCAAAACGGCCCAGTTGATCAACCGCCACCGGACCTGTGATGACCACATCTGTCACCCGGTCGCGCCACGCGCCGCGCCGCACAACCGGATCATCGGCATCGGAGGGCAAGGTGCGGATACTATCGACTGCTGATTGCACATCCTCGCTGGCTTGCGTCAAATCGGTGCCGGCTTCAAATTCCAGCGTGATCCGCGCCGACCCTTCCGAGGCAAGCGAGGTCGCATCGGTCACCCCGTCCACTGTCAGAAGCGCAGGTTCCAGTACCTGGACAATTGCCTGGTCCACATCCTCGGCGCCCGCCCCATCCCACGTGGTGGTTACTGTCACTTCTGAGATAATCACATCGGGAAAAAACTGCGCCCTGATCCGGGTTGCCGCCGCAAGACCGGCCACAATCATCACCGCCAGCACCAAATTGGACAGTGTGTGATGGCGGGTAAAGTAGGACAAAATCCCCTTGGACCGACCGCTTGGTGTGCGACCGCTTTGCGCGTCTTTTTGCGGCTGTGCCATGGCCTAGCCCACCATCCGGCTTTCCAACCGCTCGATCACGCGGGCAGGCACTTTTTCTTCCGCCAATTGTGCGAGGATGCGGGTCTTCGCCTCGGCGGGCATCCGGTCATTGCCTTCGACAAAGGCGATCAATGCTGCGCGCCGTTCGGGCGTCAGATCAACAAATTCCGGTTGGGCTGCGGCTTGGGTTTGGGCATCCGTTCGCGTTTCGGGCCGAACAGGTTTTATCTTTATCCCCGCGCCCAACAGCGGCGACAATTCTCGCACCACATCGCGCCCTGCAAGGCCGCTGGCGGCCAAGATCACCTGATCGCCTTGGCGGCGTAACAATTGTGCAGGCAGCGTTTCGAGCCGATCATCATCGCCCACGGCCAGCACGGTGCCATCGGCACCGTATGCACTGGCGGGCAGCACGACGATGGATGTCAGCACAGGTTCGGCCACCCGCGCGGTGACAAAATCACCGGGGCGAAAACCGGGGGCAGAGGCCAGCGTGGCATAGACCAAGCGGCCTGTTTGCCCTTCGCCCACCGCAGCGCCCACGCGCGATAGTTGGCCTCTGGCCACAAGCTCGGCGCCCGAAACCTCAAGTGCGACCGTCACATCTGTGGGGATTAGCTGTCCATCGCTATCAATTAGCCGCGCAAACTGGGCCGTTGACAGGCGGAATGAGGCTTCGAGCGCTGTCGGATCAATCAGATCGCCAATCCGCTCATTGCTGCCCAGAATACGGCCCGGAACGGTGGAAATGCCGCTTAGCACCCCGTCAAACCCGGCGAACAGCTCGGTATCGCGCAGGGCGCGCTCTGCCTCGGCCAATGTGATGCCTTGGCGCGACAAGGCTGTTTTGGCTTGATCCAATCGCGCCTCGGCCGCCGCAAGGGCGGACCTGCGCGAGAGCGTCGCTTGATCGGCGGATGAGGCCGCAAGGGCTGCGGTTTCGACTGCCGCAGCCGATCCTACGCCGCGCTTTTCAAGGTCGATCTGCCGTGCCAATGCTTGCGCGCGAAGGTCGGCTTGGGCTTGGGCTGCGGCCACATCATCGCGGGCCAGTAGCAGCGCACGGTCGGCATCGCGAAGTTCTGCCTCGGCCCGCGCCATATCAGATTTTGCAAGGTCGCGCGCAGCGGTGGCATCTGCCGGATCAAGCCGCAGCAACAATTGGCCCGCGCGCACGCTGGCCCCGTCTTCAACGCCGTCACCAAGCGCGATTACGGTTCCCGCGCGTGGTGCGCGCAATTCCAAAGTGCCGCGTGAGCGGATTTCGCCAAAGGCGGTCAGCACTGGGGCGAAATCAGTCTGAACGGCCGTCACGACATTGGCCGAAAATACCCGTTCGCGCGCGGGCGCACCCGGCCCGCCACCGGCCATTTTTGCTTCAAACGCGGTGCGGATGGTTTGGCCTGCCATAGCCAGCAAGCCCAGCGTCAATGCCAGAATGAAAAGCCCGGTCAATGACCGTCTGAAAAACCGCATATGCACGCTCCGGCAAGTCTATGGGTAACTATACGCCCGAAACAGGCGCTTGGATGAAAAAACACGCCTACCAAAGTTGAACGCGGCACAGGCAGTCTTCCGTCGCAGAAGGGCAAGAAAACTATGGCGCTATTTGCGGCGCTGATGTTCATCCAGTCGCGGCATGATTTCTACAAAATTGCAGGGCCGGTGCCGATAATCCAACTGCCAGCGCAAAATCTCATCCCATGCATCGCGGCATGCGCCCGGACTGCCCGGCAGCGCAAACAGATAGGTGCCATTTGCAACGCCGCCCGTGGCACGGCTTTGCACCGCCGAGGTGCCAATTTTTTGCATGGAAATCAAAGTGAACACGGTGCCAAACGCTTCAATCTCTTTCTCATACACATCGCGGTGCGCCTCAACCGTGACATCGCGCCCTGTCAAGCCTGTGCCGCCGGTTGACAGGATCACGTCGATATCCGGATCGGCACACCAATCGCGCAACTGGCTGGCAATCTCGGCCCGTTCATCGCGGATGATGGTCCGCGCGGCCAGGATATGGCCAGCCTCGGTCAAGCGCGCGACCAGCGTGTCACCCGATTTGTCATCCGCGCTTTGGCGTGTGTCTGACACGGTCAACACGGCGATCCGCACGGGCATGAAGGGTTTGGTTTCATCAATGCGTGACATGGAGGTTCAAGCCTTTTGCAAAAGAGCAAGCCGCAGGGCGAGGGCGGCAAAAATTCCGGCACTGACCAGCCCAAGTGTGCGGGCAAATCGTGGCGAGGTAGCAAGATGGCGGCCAAGGCCTGCGGCGAAAACCCCGACGGCCCCGTTTATGATCAGGCCACCAACCCCGATCACAGCGCCAAAGACCAGAAATTGCGACAGCACCGCACCGCGCGACGGGTCCACAAACTGCGGGATAAAGGCAAGGGTGAAAAGGATTACCTTCGGATTTGTCAGGTTTACCAACGCCCCATCGCGAAACGCCTGCAAGGGCTGTAGCGCGGGCGCGCGGGATCGGTTCAGGGTGGTTTGGCGCAGGCTTTGCGCGGCCAACCACAGCAAATAGGCAACGCCAACCCAACGGATCGCATCAAACAGCCCCGGATGTGCGGCCACCAACGCCCCAAGACCCAAGCCTGCCAAGGTGACATGCACCATTCCGCCCGCTGTTATCCCTGCCGCCGCAGCCACCGCCGCCTGCGGCCCAGACCGCAACCCTTGGCCCAAGCTGAACATCATATCCGCGCCCGGTGTCAGGTTCAGCGCAAGGGCTGCGGGTATAAAGGTAAGCAGTGTAAGGCTGTCGACCGGACTCATTCGGTCAGCCGCGCTTTAACTGCTAGCAAATCCGCCCAAGCCTCACGCTTGGCCGCAGGGTTGCGCAGCAAATCGGCGGGGTGGGTTATAGGCATCACAGGCACGCCTTCCGCCTTGGCCCAGGTCCCCCGCAGCCGCGCCACGCCGACCTGACCCAAAAGTGCAGAACAGACGGTATTGCCCATCGCGATGACCACGCGCGGTTTGGCCAAAGCGATGTGCCGTGCCAAAAACGGCTGCAACATCGCGATTTCTTCCTCGGTTGCGTCTCGGTCAACCGGCGGTCGCCACGGCAAGACATTGGTCAAATAAGCTGAAGTCGTGGAATCCGTGTTCCCGCGTGCAAGCCCGATCGCGGCCAACATTTTGTCGAGCAACTGCCCAGCGGCGCCCATAAACGGCTTGCCTGCAACCACATCTTCGCGCCCCGGGGCATCGCCAATCACCATCAGCGAGGCCTGTGGATTGCCATCGCAAAACACCAAGTCACGCGCGCCTTTTTTCAATTCGCAATGCTCAAACGTTGCCAATGCCGCCCGCAATGCCGCCAAATCTGCGCAGGCATTGGCACTGAGCGTTGCGGCCTGCACAGGGTCCGGCTTGGCGACTTCCATCAAAACCGGGGCCGCAGGTTTCGCCTTTGCCAGCACCGGCTCTTGCCGCTCTGGCAGGGCATAGCGGTCAATCGCCGCCTCAACCATCACTTCGGTCACGCCAAGCTCTGCCTGCCACGCAAGGGCGGCTAGCGCTGCGTTCCAGTCATAATCGGCAATGTTGGTATCGATTCCCATTGCGCCAGACTATGGCCCCGCCATTGGCAGGGCAAGCACGCCATTGGCAGGGCAAGAACTGGCACAGTCGCATCCGGGCCGCGCAGTGAATTCAGCGTTGCCCCTTTCGCCCTGCTTTGTCATAAGCATCCCTATGGCCAGACCGCCTTCAGATTGAGGACGCAGACATGAGTTTTCGCGCACGCCATTTGCTGGGGATCCAGCACCTCGCCCCGGACGAGATCCGCGCAGTTCTGGATTTGGCCGATAAATACGTCGATCTGAACCGCCGCTCGATCAAGAAATCCGATGCGTTGGCGGGCATGACCCAGATCAATATGTTCTTTGAAAATTCGACCCGCACGCAGGCCAGCTTTGAATTGGCGGGCAAACGGCTTGGTGCGGATGTGATGAACATGTCTGTGGCCCAGTCGAGTGTCAAAAAAGGCGAAACCCTGATTGACACGGCGCTGACGCTGAACGCCATGCACCCCGATTTGCTGGTGGTACGCCACGGCGCATCCGGTGCTGTTAACTTGCTGGCCGAAAAGGTGAATTGCGCTGTCCTGAATGCGGGCGACGGGCGGCATGAACACCCCACGCAGGCGCTCTTGGATGCATTGACCATTCGCCGCGCCAAGGGCCGAATTCAGCGGCTGACCGTGGCCATTTGTGGCGATGTGGCTCACAGCCGTGTGGCTCGCAGTAATTTGATATTGCTGGGTAAAATGGAAAACCGCGTGCGGCTGGTCGCCCCTCCCACCCTCATGCCCGCAGGCGTGGCGGAGTTTGGCTGCGAGGTGTTTGACGACATGCGCAAAGGCCTTGAAGGCGCGGATGTGGTGATGATGCTGCGCTTGCAAAAAGAACGTATGGATGGCGGGTTCATCCCGTCCGAGCGCGAGTATTACCACCGTTACGGCCTTGATGCCGAAAAGCTGGCCCATGCCAAACCAGATGCTATCGTTATGCACCCCGGCCCGATGAACCGCGGGGTCGAAATTGACGGTGAGATTGCCGATGACATCAACCGTTCAGTGATCCAGGAACAGGTCGAAATGGGTGTGGCTGTGCGCATGGCCTGCATGGACCTGCTCGCCCGAAACCTGCGCGCAGAACGTGGCGCCAAGGCAGCCGGGGTTATGGTGTGAACAGGGCAGCAAAACGAGATGAGGCCGCGCATGCCTGAGCTTCCCCGTGACAGCGTGATGGGTGAAGTGGTGATGGCCCCGCTCCGCCCCGGTGAGGAGATGCTGGCCGAATGGCCTGCCAATAAAAACAGCTATTGGCGCAGCCATGCGATTATGGCGGTGATAGGCGGCTTTGTCGCAGGGGCTGCTTTGGTCGCCATCGGCAACCCAACCCCTTGGGTCGGCCCGGTCGCCGCTATTGCCGCAATGGTCGCACGTGGTTGGTATTTGGCATCCGAGGCGTTGGTGGCAAATTGGCGTCTGACTGACCAGCGCCTGCAAGGTCCCGGTGGCCGCGTCATTCCGATTGCTCAAATCAAACGCGCCCGGCCTTTCTTGGGCGATGTGCAAATCATAACCCGTTCGGGCGACAAACATCTTATGAAATACATGGGCGATATCCCAGCAATTGTGGCGGCGATTGAAACGGCCCAAGGCGGGCAGTCAAAATGAGCCTGCGTCCAAACCTTGCGCCTTACGGCTTCATCTTGGCAAAAATACCTATGTCCTTGCGACCCACTCACTCCCAAACTTTCAGAACTGGCACGCTCTCATGACAGTCTTTCTTGAAAACGCTTTGATCATCGACCCCGAGGCCGGGACCGAAACGCTTGGCAACCTGATCCTTGATGAGGGTCTGATTGCTGCGATCGGGGCCGCAAGCGCGCCTAAAGGGGCCAAGATCATCAACTGCGGCGGCAAATGCCTTGCCCCCGGAATCGTCGATATCGGAGTGAAAATCGGCGAGCCCGGCGAGCGTCACCGCGAAAGCTTTCGCTCGGCGGGTCTTGCGGCGGCGGCCGGCGGGGTGACCACGATCATCGCGCGCCCCGACACCAACCCCGCGATTGATACGCCTGAGGTGCTGGAATTCGTGACCCGCCGTGCGGCCGAGGCCCCTGTCCGCATCTATCACATGGCCGCCCTTACCAAAGGCCGGCAGGGCCGTGAGATGGTTGAGATTGGCTTCATGCTGGATGCAGGCGCCTTGGCCTTTACCGATGTCGATCATGTGGTCACCGATACCAAGGTTTTGGGCCGTGCGCTGACCTATGCCCGTAGCCTCGGCGCCTTGATCATTGGCCACCCGCAAGACCCCGGCCTGTCCAAAGGAGCGGCGGTGACCAGCGGCAAGTTTGCATCGCTTTTAGGCCTCCCGGGCGTACACCAAATGGCGGAACGGATTGGGTTGGACCGTGATCTTGGCATGGTTGAAATGACTGGCGTGCGCTATCATGCTGACCAGATCACTTGCGCGCGGTCTTTGCCGCCCTTGGCGCGGGCCAAGCAAAACGGGCTGGATGTCACGGCGGGCGTGTCGATCCACCATCTGACGCTGAATGATCTGGACGTGGGCGATTACCGCAGCTTTTTCAAACTCACCCCGCCCTTGCGCCCCGAAGAGGATCGTTTGGCCGTAGTTGAGGCGGTGGCGTCGGGGCTGATTGATATCATCTGTTCCATGCACACCCCTGCCGATGAGGAAAGCAAACGCTTGCCGTTTGAAGAGGCGGCGTCGGGCGCTGTGGCGCTGGAGACGTTCTTGCCAGCTGCGATGCGACTTTATCATGCGGGGGCGATGGATTTGCCGGGGTTGTTCCGGGCGATGGCTTTGAACCCGGCCAAACGGCTGGGGCTGCCGCAAGGCCGGATGGCTGAAGGGGCGCCGGCTGATTTGGTGCTTTTCGATCCAGACGCGCCTTTTATGCTGGACCGTGCTAAGTTGCGGTCCAAGTCAAAGAACACACCTTTTGACGGGCAGCGGATGGAAGGGCGCGTGATCGCGACTTTTGTGGCAGGTCTGCAGGTTTTTGGAGAAGGGAACACACATGCCTGAGATAACATCTGGCCCGATGGTGCTGATATTGGTGGCGGTGCTGGCCTATCTTTTAGGGTCGGTGCCGTTTGGACTGGTTATCACAAAGGCGCTGGGATTGGGCGATTTGCGGACCATCGGGTCGGGCAATATTGGCGCTACGAATGTGCTGCGGACCGGAAACAAGCCTGCGGCCTTGGCAACCCTTTTGCTGGATGCGGGCAAGGGCGGAATTGCGGTTTTGATCGCGCGGGCCATGGTGGGAAATGATGCAGCACAACTGGCGGGGCTGGCCGCGTTTCTGGGGCATATCTTTCCGGTATGGCTGAATTTCAAGGGCGGCAAAGGGGTTGCCACGTTTCTGGGCACCCTTTTGGCGCTGGCTTGGCCGGTTGGGGTGGCTGCCTGTTTAAGCTGGTTGGTGACGGCCTTTTTCGGACGGATTTCATCGCTTGCGGCCTTGGTTGCGGCGGCCAGTTCGACCCTGTGGATGCTGGTTTTGGGACAAGGGCAAATGATGTTCTTGGGCATCATTTTGACCTTGTTGGTCTATTGGCGCCATGCCCCGAATATCAAGCGGTTGAAGGCCGGGACCGAGCCCAAGATTGGCAAGAAAGGGTGAGCTTTTCACCAAATGCCCGCACGCGGACATTTTCGCAACCATCTGATCTATAACGATTTTGATAATTTTCTTTACGCGTTCTTAACCTTTTGACCGCAGTTCAGGTGGGGGTCTTTGACTGAGTGTTTGGGCCGCGGCTGCGTCAAGATAGGCGCGGGTGCAGGTGGTGATGTGGCGGAAACGGTCGCCGCCAAGCTGGGTGCCGCCGTACCAGCGCGTCACCACGATGATATGATCGGTCAAACCTTCGCGTTCCAGCATCCGCAAGATTGCAGCGGCAGCGCCTGCCTCGCCGTCATCATTGCGCAAGGGGCCATCGGTTGCCAAGAGGGCTGCCCAAGAGTTATGGGTGGCCTTGGCAAATTTCTTGTTGGACTTCAGCACTTTGAGGAAAGTGTCGATATCGGCGCGGGTGTGGACAGCGCCGCCCGAAACGGCGTAGCGCGAGCCTCGGTCGCTGACCGCAGCCATTAGTTGCAGCATGGAAGTCCCCTTTGCGTTGGGGCTGTGTTTAGGCGCTGGAACTATCGGGCGCCAGTGCCTCTAGCTCTGCCTTGATCGCGCAAAAGCTGGGCGGGGATTGGGCGACCGAGCCATTGCTTGTTGCCAAAACATCGATGCAGCCCTTGGCGCAAGCGCCCGTTGCGCAACGCTCGACGATTTCGGCGAGGTCAGCCCGTGTCAGCCAGCCGTCAATGACCGCACGCGGCACGTCAACGCCTGCCCGGCGGGCCATGCCACGGACGAGACTCCATGTAATGGGTGCGTCTACATATCCGATCATGCTGTTTTCCCTTTTGGTAAGTGTTTCAAACGCGTCGTATATTTCGGTTTGCACGCAATTGGACCGACTTGAAGACAAGCCGCAAAAGCGGAACCTGTAAATTTAGGGTGTTATGATTTGGCAAACTGCGCTTTGACCCAGATCAAGGCCGCCGATTTTCGAAAAGCGCCCTAGATGGGGCGGGCGCGCGTGACGGTGTCGTGGTCTTTGATTTTGTCTGCGATTGCCTGAAGGGCATTCAGTTCGGACGGCAAAAGCCGGGACTGGCAGCGGCTGAGCGCCATGTTAGAGTGGATTTGGGCCAATGCGCAGAACAGGGTTGGCGCGATCTGCGCCAAGGCCAAAAGCGATTTTTGCAAACGCATCTGGACGGAATAAATTGCAGCCCCATCGCGGGCAATGGGAGGAAAAACATCCTCCATCATATCGGCCAAGTTCAGCGCAGGCACCCATATGTTGGGAAACAGCAACTGAGCTTCATCGGGATCGGTGAGGCTGGCGAACAAGCGGACCGCGCGGCCAAGGATATCAATCGCGGTGCCGGGGTCATTGATCGCAGGCGACAAAGCGCGTTCTGCGATTTCAGTCAGCACAGAAAGGCCGAAGCGGGGGTCTTTTTCAAAGCTGCGGGTATCGCCGATGCGAAATGCCTCGGTGATTGCGGAGGTATCTTGCGGCATATTCCCCACAACATAGGCAATGGGCACGCCTAGGTGGACAAAGGCACCGGGCAGGGCGGCAAGGTAGATCTGGCATTTTAGATCTTCGGCCAGATCTTGGAGCGTCTCCATATGGACATAACGGATATAGCCGATGTCGGGATGGCGGATGGGATGCGCACCGGGCGGTGGTGGGCCTGAATGGCCGTGACCGCCAAGATACGGGTCTGCGATGCGTTCGTCGAGTGCGATCTTGGCTGCGCGCTCAACCTTTTCGATTGAGTCGGTCATCAGGCCAAAGATGGTTAGATGCGCAATCCAGCGCAGGATGGCGATCACCACGATAACCACGACCACAATGGTCACTGCAAACAGGACCAGCCGGTCATTTTGGGTCAGCACCCCGGTGTTTAGCGCGATGATCCCAATCAGGCTGTAAACAAACGACCCAAGGAAAGTCGCCAGCACGCGCTGGGTCGTGCGGTCTGTTTTCAGCAGAGAGATGACGCGCGGGGTGACGGCGGCGGCGGCACCTACAAAGGCCTGCACCATGACGGCAAGCGAAAAAGTGACGACCGAAAGCATGGAACTGGCAAGGATGGTCAGCACAGACTCGGTTGCATCGGCCCCCAAGGATGCGCCCAAACCATCGGGCAAAAGCGGGCCGGTCAGGATGGCGGCAAAATTGGTGAACACGGCAAGGGCTGCGTAAAGCACAGCCACAAACCAGAGTTGTTCAAACAATTCCTTCAGGAAAAGCCGCCATTGAGAGATCATATGCACCACCGTTGCGAAGGGTCCGTGATGGCAACGTGCCTGCCGCAGGAGCGGGTGGCAAGGGATTAGCGTGCGCTTTGTCGCCAGATATTAGCGGAGTGCGGCAACGGCGCGGGCCACCGTGGCGCGGCGGTCGGCATTTGGCGGGTGGGTGCCAAGGAATTTATTGCCGGGGTCAGGCAGGCGATCAAAGAAGGCGGCACCGCGCAGCGCGTCAAACCCTGCGCGTTCGGTGATTTCGGTGCCAAGTGCATCTGCCTCCAGCTCAAACCCTTTGGAAAAGCGGCGTGCGCCGACGGTGGCCCCTATTTTCTGCGCCTCTTGGATTGTGGCCTCATCCCCACCGCTTATGGCCACAAGGATACCGGCCAACAAAGCACCTTGGGACGCGCTTTGTTGTTGTTGCGGGATGTGGCCTGCAATGTGATGCGCCGCCTCATGCCCGATGACAAAGGCGATTTCATCGATATTCTGGGCATTGGCGATCAAGGCGAGGTTGAAGGCAAGGACGGGGCGGCCAGTTTCATCCAGCGATTGGAAGGCGTTGGGGGCCTCGCCGGGGTGGTCATCAATCGCTATGCGGAAGTCGCAATTGATGCCACGGGTGCGCGCGCGGCAGATTTGCTCGGCCAGAGGTTCGACGGCGTCGACGGCGGCGATGAAATTCCTTGCGGCTTGGTTGGGGGGCAGGATGTTTGGCGTCGTCCTGGTTTGTTGCAGGGGTTGGGAGCCCAGTTGGGAGGCAGTTTCCATCGGCATAACGCAGCCTGCGAGCGAGAGGGAAAGCAAGACTGCTGCTATGTGGCGCATGGGACCCTCGTGCGGTTGGTGTTTCTTGTAACTAACAGAAGTTCGCGCTGGAAAAAGCCCCCCTCACGCAGGGGTGTTTGTGGGGCCTTTGTGAGGGCATTTTATTTTGGCGCGTCGGGCGCTAAACTGTGGGCAAGGGTGAAGGAGAGCGTAATGCAACGGATGATTCTGATATCAGGTTTGGCGCTGCTGGTAGGCTGTGGCACGCCGCAAGAGCGCTGCATTGCAGCGGCGACCCGTGATTTGCGCGTAGTGGACCGGTTGATTGTGCAGACGCAGGGCAATTTGGACCGCGGCTATGCGCTGGTAGAGGTGGAGCGGACGAGCGAGCGCTTGGTGCTTTGTGCACCGGGGCGTGCGGCCACGGCCACCGGGCCAGCGCAACCGCCGCAAATGTGCTGGCGCGACTATGACTATACGGTGACCGAAGCCCGCGCGATCAACCTTGCCGATGAGCGCGAGACGCTGGCCGAGTTGCAGAAAAAGCGGGTGGCGCTGGAGAAGGCAAGCAGGCTTGCAGTGGCAAGCTGCAAGTTGGCGCATCCGGAATAGGGCAGAGGCCGGAATATGGGTTTAGTGCGCGGGGGCGTTTGCCGCGTCAATCAGCGCGCGGCCACCATCGAGGGTGACAATTTGCCCGGTCATGAAGGCCGATGCGTCAGAGGCCAGAAATTGCACGGTTTCGGCCAACTCATCGGCACCCGCGATCCGGCCCAAGGGGGTGGCGGCGGCGATGGCGTCACGGTAATCGGGGTTTTCGCGCAGCGCGCCTTGCAAACTATCGCTCATCACCGAGCCGAATGACACGGCGTTCACGCGGATCCGGTTGGGCGCAAGCGCCACGGCAAGCGACTTCGTCATCTGCTCTACGGCAGCACAAGATATTGAATAGCCAAGCAATTCCGGCTGCGTGCGGCGTGCGGCAATAGATGACATGTTGATGATGGACCCGATAATCCCATCGGTCGCCCCCGATTTTTCGGCTTGAAGGATCATCCGCTTGGCGGTCATTTGCGACAAGCGCAGGCTAGTCATCAGGTTTTGCTGCCACATCAGTTCCACTACATCCGCATCCGGGTTCAGCGGGTCCGAGGGCTGCATTTTGCGGCTGGCGTTGATCAAGATATCCACGCGGTCAAAGGCGTCGATGGTGGCCGACAGCAGGTTGGCGATGGTCAGTTTTTCCCGCAAATCGCCGCCAAAAAAGCGCAAAGCGCCTTCGGCCTTGGCCTCTTCGCTACATTCATTTCCCAAACGCGTCTCATCCACATCGGCGAACATCACATTGGCGCCCTTGGCCAGAAAATGCCGCGCGATGGACAGGCCGATGCCCGCTGCAGAGCCGGTGACGATGGCGGTTTTGCCGGAAAGGGAAAACGACATGGGCTTCTCCTGCTGTCTTTTAAGAACGGGGCGCGCGAAGCGGCCGCGCGGCGCGGGTAATGCGGAAACGTGGGTCAGAGCCGATCTCTTCAACCTCACGGAACAAGGCTGCGAGGGTGCGATCATAGGGCAAATGGCGGTTTGCAACCAACCATAGGGTGCCATTTGAAGCCAAAAGCCGGGCGGCCGATTGCAAGAAGGCGATACCCAAAGCGGGGTCGGGGTCGCGGGCGGTGTGGAAGGGCGGGTTGCAGACCACTGTATCGACGCCACGGTCGAGCTTGAAGGTGGTCGCATCAGCCCAATGAAACTGCGCGCGGGGGTCGGTGATGTTCAGGCGGGCGCAGGCGAGGGCTGTCGCCTCGGCCTCAACCAGATGGACCTCTTTTACGCCGGGTTGGGCAAGTATGGCGCGGGAGAGATAGCCCCAGCCAGCCCCAAGGTCGATAACCCGAGCGCCTAGTTTGGCAGGCAAATTGGCGGCGAGGAGGGCCGAGCCTGCATCGGGACCATCGGCGGAAAACACGCCGGGAAGAGTTTGAAAACGGCCTAAGGGAGTTTCAAAATGGTGCGGTTTGGTGGTCCAATCATGCATCAGGTCATCGCCGGGGCGAAAGCTGAACAGCTTGCCATGTGCCTTGGACACCGGCTCTGACACGGTGAACCGTGCGCGCAGGTCGCGCAAAAGACTGTCGATCCCATCAGTTTTTTGCCCGTCCACCACGATCAGGCCATTAGGGCCAGTGGCTGCAGCGGCGCAGGCCAGCAGGGCATAGGCCTCGGCCTTGGCGCGGGGCACGCAGACGATGGCTGCGGCAAAGCGGGTGGTTTTGGGCCGCTCAGCCAGCACGCGGTAACCGCGCGCGGCGAAATCATCATAGTCGGGGCGCGAGGTTTGCACCACGGTCAGCCGCGCTTTGGGCAGCATCGACAGGCTGTCGCGGGCTGAGGGGCGCAGGACCAAAATATCGCCTGCATCAGGCAAGGCCAGCATATCGGTTCGCAAAGCGAATGTCAGTCGATCTGAGCGCATGGGCAGCCGCGTATCGCGACCCTATTCCTTTTATTGCTGTACTGCTTGGTCAAAGCGGCGCAAGAGCGGCAGCTTTACTCTTTTTCCATGGTGCATTGCAACGGATGCTGATGGCGGCGCGCAAAATCCATCACTTGGGACACTTTGGTTTCGGCAATTTCATAGGAAAAGACGCCCACCACGGCCAGACCTTTTTTATGCACGGTCAGCATGATTTCAAACGCTTGCGAATGGTTCAGGCCGAAAAAACGTTCCAAAATATGCACGACGAATTCCATGGGCGTGTAATCGTCGTTCAGGATCAACACCTTATATAAAGGAGGGCGTTCGGTTTTGGTTTTGGATTTGGTCAACAGGCCGGGATCACCGATGGTTCCATCCGGCTTTTCAGACATCTGGAGGGGCAGTTCCGGCAATTCGACGCTCCGCTTGTAGGGATTCGGGTTTTTCCGTGCAATGCCCCTAATATAGCGTTTTTTATGAGGGCGCAAAGGGGGGGGCATGCTTTGACGTGGCGCGCCTTGAATTGCGCGGGGAAACGGGAGAGGTTGCCTGCGCTGGGTCGGTATTGATTTTGGGGGGATCTGCGTGAGAAAAGTTACAACAGTCGGATTTGATGCCGACGATACGCTGTGGCAAAACGAGGCGTTCTTTCGGCTGACGCAGGACCATTTCACCGTTTTGATGGCCGAATATGTCGAGGCTGACCATTTGCACGCACAACTGCTGGCAGCCGAGCGGCGCAACCTTGGGCATTACGGGTTTGGCATCAAGGGATTCGTTTTGTCGATGATCGAGACGGCGATTGAGGTAACCCAAGGCCGGGTGAGCGCGCGGGTGATTGCCGAGATCATGGCAGCAGGGCGCGAGATGCTGGCCCATCCGATCGAGCTGTTGCCCCATGCGCGTGAGGCGGTGGAGGCGGCGGCGGTTGAGCACCGGGTGTTGTTGATCACCAAGGGCGATTTGCTGGACCAAGAGCGCAAGCTGGCGCAATCGGGGCTGGGTGAGTTGTTCCACGGGGTTGAAATTGTGTCGGATAAAACGCCCGAAACCTATGTGAAAATTTTTGAGCGTCATGGAGGGCGGGCGGATTGTTCGTTGATGGTGGGCAATTCGATGAAATCGGATGTGGTGCCAATGATCGTAGCCGGCGGGCATGGGGTGCATGTGCCGCACGGGCTGATCTGGGAATTGGAAAGGGCGGACCCGCCAACCGGCAATCCGCGCTTTCACAGTTTGCCCGATTTGGGCGCATTGGCAGGTTTGTTGGAAGCGTTGCATATCGGCACTAAAGGATAGCCCGCTATAGGTGGGGGTTGGGCCTTGCCCGCCCCCCAAATGTAGGGTTCGAATTGTTGCATTAAGAACGCGGCCAAAGCCTTTGAATCTTTTAGGGAATTTTGGGGTTTCCTGAATCCGGATCGCATGCTACTTTTTGATCAAGCAGTTTAAGCCCCACAAAAAAAATCGGGGCATCATGAGGCAGGACAAGGG
>Ga0075467_10001342_pt1 | contig 20276 bp, 21 predicted proteins | sample DEB08_DNA_9_FD_75067 | JGI IMG/M metagenome (GOLD analysis project Ga0075467, IMG submission 75067) | Aqueous microbial communities from the Delaware River and Bay under freshwater to marine salinity gradient to study organic matter... | ecosystem: Environmental > Aquatic > Marine > Coastal ... | reverse complement strand
CTGCTTTGATGTTGGTGCCAACTGGATTGCAATTGGGAACCAATAACACTTCGCCACAGATAGGCAGGGTCTTAAGCCATTGAATAAGTTGATAAATAACCACATTACCTTGCACTTCAGCTCCGTGGATTGAGCTCTGAATATACACCTTAGGCCCAGGCTGCTCACCAACAAACCGATACAAAGGCACATTCATGTTTCTACCGGATGCGTTTTGGGCCACCACTATGTGTTCTTTTAACAGCTTATTCATGCAACTCGTGCGTCCTGTCTAAAACTCTAGGTTTTAGATTTTGGAAAGTGTGGGGATATAGATTGACGAACGCTATTGCCCCAAAGAATAGCCTGGTTAAATAGGCTATGTAGGTGCTTTTGATCAATTTCTAGAATTTTTGAAATTCTGGTGACTTTCAACCAATTACCACTTTCAAAGGCTTTGACTAACATCAAATAAACAGATAAGTCATTTTGACCGCCACACAGGGCTTCTTTTACCTCATCAACTAAAGGTAACTTCTTGATCAACGACTCCATTTGTTGATCTAGCAAGGCGTCCAACATTGAAAACAACCCCACTAAAAATGCTGTAGGAGGGTTATTACCAATATTTTTCTCAATTCCCAATAGATCACAGAATTTTGCTCGCACCAAAGACAAATGAAGTAACTCTAAAGGTTTATCATCAGATAAATTTGCCAAGGCCAGCAAAGCGATAAACTTCTTAATTTCTACTTCGCCCATATAGTTAATTGCATGTCGCAATGAAGTGATTTTGTAACGTTTATTAATAGTAGGGTTATTGATAAATCGCAGAAGCATGTAAGACAGGCCCACATCGTGTTCTATGACATTATTAACACTTTCTAAATCGAATGACTCACTGGAACTAGCACCCATTAATTCGACTAAAGTTAATTTTGAGGTAGGTAGATTTTTATTGGATACCGATATTGGTCTGGCGAAGAAGTACCCTTGAAAATAATCAAACCCCATATCCGTAAAAATATTGAAGCTCTCTTGTGTGTCAACCTTATCTGCAATCAATTGCACATTAGCATCAATGAATCGATTAACATTTTTTGACAAAGAATCTAAATTTTCAACGTTAGTATTCACTTTAATCATATCAATAAAAGGTAAATACTCATTCCAACTTGGCTCCAGACTGGGATCTTCTAAAGCGATGTTATAACCCATATTTTTAAGATGCTTACACATATCTAAGAGATTATTATCATTGCTTCGGTCAGCAACCAACTCTACCACCACATTTTCTGGGTTAAGATAAGTTGGCAAGCCACTTATTAATGTCTCAGGCTGAAAATTAATAAAAGATTTTTTACTACAAGAGATATCGTCTAAATTAAGTGTTTGATAATTTTTGTTGATGAGCTTAGTAGTTACCGCATCTCTTTCTTCAGTAGGATAACAATTATTTTTACCATCCCTAAAAAAAAGTTCATAAGCAAAAACTTCTTTATATTTATCTAATATGGGTTGGCGAGCTATAAAAGCAAACATATACGTCCTGTCTAAATATATTCAATATCGTGATTTTTCGCTTGGGAAACAATAGCTATTTATGACTAATGATTCAGATGTTTTACATGCTATCAACAGTATCATAGCACTAAAAAAAAGGGGATGAATACACCTCTACTCATTAAGGTCATTTTAAACTTAACCTCTGACCAATTGTTTTATTATGATGCCTCACTTTACCTGAGCATTATAGAAAGCACAGTGCATTTTTAAGTGGGGTGATACTTATTTCCAAATGTTGACGACTTCTTTTAAGAGCCACTCTCAAGTGGTGATGCTTAAAATAAGAATTTTGATGCCTTTACATCGACATATAATGCAGTCTTAACATCCTCGTTTATAGACAGCTCTCCACCAATAATATGCATAGGTTAGATGAGTAATGCTTTAAGAATTAGAAGCAAACCTACAAAAAACACAAGTAAATTGTTAATCAATGATTGTACCAATTAAAATAGTAACAAGATTTAGCTTTGACCAGTGTTCAGTGAAGGTGTTAGACCCGCTTAGTGCTCCCCAAATTAGCCAAAGCTAATAATCCGATAAGATTTTTGACTTCGACATGCCCAAAATAATTAAGCAAATGTTAAAAAATCGCGTGTTTTATAGATATCCAAACATAAGAACATTTACCTTTTCATCATGCTTATCAAAGAGGCGTTGATCCAAGAGATACCTTTATTGCGTACAAAAGTTAATATTTGAAATCAACAATATCTTTAGACTTCAAACAGTTGAAAAAAATATTTACGTCACAGCTTATAAAACTGACAAATATTTTTTCAAAAAGTATCGATCAATCAAATATCGACATAAAACTCTAAAAATAATGGGATGAATTTAGGTCGCAGATTCAGTTTTTTTTTGCTAAAATCAGCGAGCTGAGGTTAAATACGGGGGTAATTATGAGTACAGATTTACGCGCACTGACATTAACTGTCCCGCAGACGGGAAGTATCGAGACTTACGTTCAAGCTGTGAGTAGCATTAATATGCTCAGCGCTGAAGATGAACGTGGTTTAGCTGAACGCTTACAACAAGATGGTGACTTACAAGCTGCCAGAAAGCTGATTATGTCTCACTTGCGTTTTGTAGTTCACATAGCAAAATCGTATTCCGGTTATGGTTTACCTCAAGCTGATTTGATTCAAGAAGGCAACATTGGCTTGATGAAAGCGGTTAAACGCTTCGATCCAACGGTAGGTGTTCGATTAGTCTCTTTTGCTGTGCACTGGATAAAAGCTGAGATACATGAATTCGTACTAAAGAACTGGCGTATCGTTAAAGTGGCGACCACCAAAGCTCAACGTAAGTTATTTTTCAATCTTCGTAAGAACAAGAAACGCCTCGGATGGTTCACCCATGCAGAAGTACAAAAGGTAGCAGAAACGTTAGGTGTCAGCACCAAAGAAGTATTGCAAATGGAAGCTCGCATGAGCAGTCATGATCAAGCTTTCGACTTGTCTGCTGATGATGATGAAAGTGGTAGCTTTGCACCAGTTCAATTTCTTGAGGATAAAACGACAGACGTAGAATCTGATGTTATCAATGCAGATTGGGATTCGAATGCATCCGGCAAATTGTACGCTGCACTCAAAACACTTGACGACCGTAGTCAACATATCATCCAAACTCGCTGGTTATCAGATGACAAAACAACCTTACAAGACTTGGCTGATAAGTACCAAGTGTCTGCTGAGCGTGTTCGTCAAATTGAAAAGAATGCGATGAAAAAGCTACAGACTTCAATGGTAGCTTAACGAAATTTTATGTACCGATAGTCAACAAAAAAGCGCAATTATTGCGCTTTTTTTTGTCTAAAATAAACTCAATCCTCAGTTGAACTATTGGGCAGCACCCAAAATATTCCAGAAAATTCAGCTACAGCATTATCACCGTCTAAAATAGCAACATTTAACTTAATCTGACACTTTTTGTTTTTACCCAAAGATTCTAATTTACCACTCAGTGACTCGATATTACACAACGCTCTAGGCTGCATGGTAATAGGTTTATGATAATGAATATTACCATCACCTAACACAATCTCACCATCTAGCCCCTTTTCTTTGAGCTGTAAAAAAATCATACCCCAGCCAGTCAAAGTTGCCAGAGAAAAGATGCTGCCAGCAAACATAGTGCCGTGTAGATTAATATTTTTGTTCAAAGATGCCCGGGTCTCAATAGTACGCCCTGTATATTGATGTATGTTGATACCCATTTGTTTACTAATAGGAATAGTGTCATGCCAAGTGCTTTGAAGTAACTTGCACCATTTGGGATGCAACAAAATACTGCTTGGGTCAGTAAGTTTTTTCACCATCTGCTGACGCTGTTGCTCTCCTAGTTCTTTAGATGCCCCACTTTGAGCTTCAAACCCCAAGCTAGTAAACAACGCGATTGATGCCAGGGTACTATTGGTCACAATTCGCACCGCACCCTCTGATCTGGCTACCGCTTCTAAAGAGGCCACCAACATTTTTGCCAACCCTTTTCCTTGGTAGTCTTTTTCAACAGCAACATGGCGCACTTGCGCTTCTTCTGCCGTATTCATATGTACTCGGCCAACAGCAATCACATCGCCATCAGGGTTACGGATCATTCGATGTTGACTGACTTGTTCGTATTCATCCTTTTCAGAGCCCTCAGGGTATTTCCAAGGCTCTCTTAACATTTTCCACCGACATGCAAAATAGTCCGTAAAATCTTGTTCATTCGATGGCGTATCAATTTTATACATCTGTTCAAGGCTCTCCATGGATTTATTTGGCTGAAGACACTTAACCTCAACAGTCATCGGCTATTAGAAACTATAAAACGGGCAGCGGCAAATTATACTTTTAATTGAAAAGTGACAGGGCCATCATTCAATAATGAAACCTGCATGTCTGCACCAAACTTTCCTGTTTGAGAGGGCATCCCGCTGGTTTGACAACATTCGATAAAATATTCATACAGGGTTTCGCCTAACTCAGCTGGTGCTGCACAGGAAAAACTTGGTCGATTACCGCTTTGTGTATCCGCGACTAAAGTAAATTGTGAAACAATCAGCAATTCACCTTCCACTTGCCTTACATTAAGATTCATTTTTCCTTGTTGATCAGAAAAAATTCGATAATTCATAACTTTCTGACACAGTTTTTGTGTCTTCAGTTTATCGTCATCTTTTTCAACCCCCAGTAATACTAAAATACCTTGACCGATCTCACCTACAGTATGTCCAGCTACATCTACTTTTGCTTGCTTAACCCGTTGGATCAGCGCAATCATTGCTGTTCTGACCAAAAGTTGGCCATGGATTGAGTGGCGGCACATAAGGCCTCAGTGGTCATTTTCTCACCTGCACTATGCCCGGACTCGGGAATGATATTGAGTTGACTATTTTGCCACTGTTGGCTTAATGAATAAGCTGCTTCAATTTTGCATACACAGTCATATCGTCCATGAATAATTGTAACCGGCAAATGTTGTATTTTCTCAACATTTTGCAAAATATAATTTTCAGAAATAAAACAAAGATGTTTTATGTAGTGGCATTCCAACAGAGCCAAGCTGATAGCTCGATGCACATCTGAAACCAACTGGCCCTCATCAAACTGGCAATGAAGTCGGCTAATTCTAGCTTCCCACAAACACCATGCCTTGATGGCCGCCATTTTTGTCACTTCGTTATTACTGTTAAATATTTGGTAATAGGCATCAACAATGGATAAATCCGCAGGTCTACTTTTTATGGGTGTGAGAAAGTCTTGGTAATATTCTGGGAAAAGCTGCGCAGCCCCACCTGACGCCTCTAGATACCAAGTATAATCTTGCTCTCTTGCTAGAAAAATTCCACGTAAAATAAGTCCTATCACATTTTCAGGTTGCCGAATTGCCACCAGCAAAGCCAATGTGGAACCCCAAGAACCACCAAATAAAACCCATTTTTTAATCTTAAGGTGTTGCTGAATCAAAAGTACATCATCAACCAAAGCATGACTGTTATTATTGTCAAGCTCGCCAAAAGGAGTAGATTTCCCACACCCTCTTTGGTCAAACCCAATGATCCAATATTTATCAGGGTCAAAAAATCGGCGGTAATCCTTCCCTATTCCAGCCCCAGGGCCACCATGCAAGTACAGCACTGGAATACCTCTGGGATTACCAGTTTGTTCCACATATAATGAATGATCGCTGGATACGGCTAACATTTCTGATGCAAAAGCTTGAATATCAGGGAAGAGTTGAGTCATACGAATTTACATATCCTATTTGTTTATTTTTCTGTAATGATTTAATTTACTACTTAAGCACATTAAAAGTTATTTTATTATCAACGGAGAAAGAATATGTCAGGACAAGGTTCAGGTGGCAACGTATTGGCCGCAATATGCAGTTTTTTTATTCCCGGATTGGGGCAATTGGTACAGGGTAGAATTTTAGCTGCCATATTATTTTTTGTGTTGGTGAGTGTCAATTATTCCCTAGCCGCCACTGGCATTTTATTTTTTATGGCTATCTTTGGTTTTATTTTTCATGTCTGGGCCATCATTGATGCTGCCCGATATAAAGGTTAACTATGAAAAAAATTATATTAGTATCATTACTGATTTTCTTAACTGGATGCCAAAGCGCCTATTATGCTGCATGGGAAAAGGTGGGTGTCGAAAAGCGCGATATCTTAGTCGACAGAGTTGAAGACGCAAAAGAATCTCAAGAAAATGCCCAAAAGCAATTTAGCTCAGCATTAGATGAATTTAGTCAGCTCATTAACTTTAACGGCGGCGAACTGCAAGATATATACAGCCAACTCAAAGATCAATTTGAAGCCAGTGAACAATCTGCAGCTTCGGTAACCAACAGAATTGACAAGGTAGAAAGTGTTGCTGAGGCTTTATTTAATGAGTGGGAAGAAGAACTTGAAAAATACACTAATGAAACGCTCAAACGAGATAGCCAACGCAAACTAAAAGACACTCAACGCCGTTACAAATCGTTGCTTAGCGCCATGCGTAGAGCAGAAAGCAAGATGACCCCAGTTTTATCGGCTTTAAGAGACAATGTGCTGTATTTAAAACACAATCTAAACGCCAGTGCCATAGGTGCATTGCAAGGCGAATTTAGTGGAATAAAGAAAGAGATTAATCAGCTTGTATCAGAAATGAACAAAGCAATTGCTGAATCCAACAGCTTTATATCTAGTATAAAAAGCCAATAACTAAGTCTGGCTCAACACAGCCTAGGATGTCGAATTGGGTTCTTCATCCTCTTCAATAAACATGTCTTGTGATTCATCGTTTAAAAACATCTCCAGTACATGGGTCACCTCTGCCCCAATCAACACCACCATCCAAGACAAATAAACCCAAACAAACAAAATTGGGATCACCGCTAAAGCACCATAAATCAGCTGATATGAAGGAAAGCTTGTCACATATAAGGCAAACGCTTTTTTGCTGGTTTCAAATAACACAGCACCGACTAAAGCACCAAAGGCAGCATGTTTCGGATCAATTTTTTTATTAGGCACCAACATATAGATAAGAAAAAATGCACCAACAGAAGTAACAAAAGGTACGACTTTGAGAATGGTTGTCGTCACGCCAAGTGTATATTCTTCGGCTGAATTGGCCAAACTCATTAAGTAAGAACTCACAGCTACACTTGACCCCATTAATAGAGGGCCGAGTGTCAGCACCATCCAATAAATCGCAAGGGTAAAGATTATTGGTCTTTCACTTTGTGATTGCCAGATGCTGTTAAGGGTTTTATCGATATTGGATATCAACATCAATGCGACGACCATCAATGACAGGATCCCAATGGCACCCATTCCAGATGCGTTACTCACAAACTCCGTGACATAGGTTTGCACTTGCCCACCTGCATGAGGTACAAAACTGTTAAAAATAAGCGCTTCAAGTTCACCTCTGGCATCGGCAAATGCAGGAAAAGCTGACAATATAGTTAAGGACACCATAATAAAAGGCACAAGGGACAACAAGGATACGAAAGCTAGATGGCCTGCAGACACGGTTATTTTGTCTTGTTTACAGTGTCTAACAAACAGCAAAGAGAATTCTTTTGCTGTGATTAACCCTTGTCTTACTTTTTGAATGTCAAAAGTATTTTTTTGCATGCATTGATACCATTAGTAACTATTTGCTATTAGTCTGCTCTAACACCCAGCATATGGCAAATAGCGTAACTCAGTTCACTACGATTAAGAGTATAAAAATGGAATTTCCTCACCCCTTCTTTAGCTAAGACTTTGACCATATCCATAGCAATGTTAGCGCCCATTAAATTTCGAGTTGTCTGATCGTCGGTTTCTAAACCACTGTACATTTTATGCAACCACTGAGGCACATGTACATTGGTAAAACCGGCAAAACGTTGCAATGTTTGATAATTGGTCACAGGTAATATTCCTGGCACAATGTCTAAATCAATTCCTGCAGCCGCAGCACGATCACGAAAACGTAAAAAGACTTCGGCATCAAAAAAAAACTGACTTATCGCTTCGGTAGCACCAGCATCCGCCTTGCGCTTTAAATTGAGTAAATCAAACTGGCTATTGGGTGCTTCTGGGTGTTTCTCTGGATAAGCTGCAACTGCAATTTCGAAGTCTGCTACATCTTTTAGCAATGTGACTAAATCAGAAGCATAAGACTGGGGTTTTTCAACACCGTCTGGTAAATCACCTCGCAATGCGACAATTTTTCTGATCCCGCTTTGCCAATAATCTTTTGCAATTTCAATGAGTTCTTCACGGGTTGCATCAACACAGGTTAAATGTGGCACAGCCTTAATGCCGGTCTCAGCCTGAATACGTTTCACCACATCATGGGTCCTGTCTCGTTCACCACTATTCGCCCCATAGGTCACAGACATATAAGACGGCTTTAAGGGCGCTAAACGCTCTACAGATTTCCACAACGTTTTTTCCATTAACTCGGTTTTAGGTGGAAAGAATTCAAACGATACATCAATCCCTTTCACCTCTGATAATGATTGATTTAATGCATCTATCCCTTGAGCGTAAGACGCCATGGGTAACTCCAAAAATATTTAGCCGTATAGACGTCCAAAATAAACTTTGAACGTAAAGCCGTCAAGATGTTTAGCAGTCTACCATTGACCTTTTCCCCGTAATGTTTAGAATTTCAATGCATAAGAAAGATAAAAGAATGAAAAAATGGCTAATTTGACAAAATGGAACGGTGAATATATTCATCCTTACGCAGAACACGGCAAAAAAAGCGAGATGGTAAAAAAAGTCACAGTCTCCATACCGCTTAAAGTATTGAAAGTACTCACCGACGAGCGAACTCGCCGTCAGGTGAATAATCTGCGTCACGCAACCAATTCTGAATTATTGTGTGAAGCATTCTTACATGCTTTTACCGGACAACCATTACCTGATGATGAAGATTTAGAAAAAGACAATACTCAACTCATTCCCAAAGAAGTAAGGAAACTTATGATGGAGATGAACTTATCTAAAAAAACAGAAGAAAACTAAGTGGCAGAAGGTAAAGCCTAAGCCAAATATGTTCATTTAAAACCTGAAAGTTTATGACTCTAAAATAATCTATACATAATCATATTTTCCACCTTTTTCTAAGGCCGCCTGATAAGCAGGTCTCGCATGGACTTTTTCAACAAACTTGGTAATGTTTGGGAAGGTTTTGGTATTACCTCGTGCCACTGCAGCTTCAAGTGGAAAACTCATTTGTATATCAGCACCTGTTAACTCTTCACCTGCAAACCAAGCGTTATGTGCTAAATGGCTTTCAATATAATCCATGTTTTTAGCTATAATCGGCCCGTAATAAGCCGCCATCAATTTATCCACAATCTTATTTGCAATTATTTTAATAAAAAACGGCTTAGCATTGGTTCTTACCCTATCCAGCACTAACTTAGCCACTAGAGGTGGCATCAGTGTGCCTTCAGCAAAGTGCAGCCAGTATGTGTATTGCCTATGTAACTCAGTACCACGTTGTGGAACAGTGAGGTGCCCCTCAGCTCCCTTTTTGTAGTAGGCCCCGATTAAATATTCAATTATGGCACCTGATTCAGCCACAGTAATATTCCCATCGGTAATGATTGGGGATTTGCCCAAAGGGTGAATTAATGTCAGCGTGATAGGGGCTAGATTGGTTACACTATCTCTCTGATAGGGTTTAACTTCGTATTCCAGATCAAGCTCTTGCATCAACCACAAAATACGTTGTGAACGGGAGTTATTTAAATGGTGAACTACAATCATCTAGCCTTCCTTAATAAAAAAGTTACTTATATTTTATACACATAAACCTTGGCTAAGACTACTTTGGTTATTAATGTATATAACTTAATTTTTGTTAATGCCTCAAACCCACCCGTTCACCGGCTTCTATAACTTGCTGCTTTATCCATTGCCACAATTGTGGATTAGCCTTTTCAATAGCAGCATTTTTAAGCAGTATTTGGCTGACAGAAATGTCGTGGTCAATCCAGCTTTGACAGCCGTTATAAAGGTTTTGTATCACAGGCATTAATCTGTCTATTGCTTTCGCAAATTGCGCTTCTGGTGTATCAGCTTGTTCAAATTCCATCCAGAGTTTGAGATAGTTTTTTGCTTGTTCATTAGGCAAAATAGCAAAAATTCTTTGCGCCGATACCAATTCATTTTCATAGTCATCGTGGTTAGCGTCATAAGCGAACTTATCACCCGTATCTATTTCTACAATGTCATGTAACAACAACATTGTGACGACTATTAGTGGGTCTGGATTTTGCTCTGCGTAGGGCAGAAGTGTTAAAGACAATAAAGCAATTTGCCAGCTATGTTCAGCACTATTTTCATAACGTAATAAACCAACAGGTTTAATCTTACGTTCAACATTTTTTAATTTTTCAATTTCGACGATAAACTGGGTGATAGCTTGAAAATTCTCAGTCATTTATTACTCTCTGAACTAGTGGCAGTGATCGTATTAAGGTAAGTTAATAGCTCGTTTACTTCCCACCTGGATCTAAACTCGAAAAATATATAGATAGATTGGCAATATCGGTATCACTTAATCCAGTGGCCATAGGTGCCATTATCATATTTTTGCGCTCTCCATCACGAAATGCTTTCATCTGTAAAACCAAATACTGCTCTTTCTGTCCAGCTAGATTAGGATACATGGGGATCATAGAAATACCATTACTACCATGGCACGCTCCACAAGCAACAGATTTAGCTTTGCCTGCCGCAATATCTGCTGCGAGTATGGGTGACGACATAAGTCCAGCGGTAGCAAAAACAATGCATAATAAATTGCTATGATTTTTTTTCATGTTTAATCCTCAGTATTTCACCCAAATGTATGAGTAGATATTAGCGTTATTAAATAAGCGTTTTATATGAAGTTAGATTATTCGTTTGTTGAGGAATTTACTGCACTGAGTAGTGAAGTCAAGCCAATTAAATTGAAAAACTCACGCTTAGAAGTTTTTAATCACTGCCTTGCAACGGCTTTAAACTTCCCGAGTGAGTAGCAACACGACAGCCATTTATTCAACCTAATATCTACTGAACAGGTGTATTGAATTACAGGTCTGTGGCGCAAAAATATGGAGGGCACCAAATTGAACAATGGAACCCTGAATTGGGAGGTGGACGCGGGCTCTTTCTGGCAGAAGATATAGATGAACAACAAAAATTCTCTGTACTTCCCTTGTGATTTGGGAAAAGAGTGAGAAATATTTTTAGTAGTTAGGGATATCGCCCTTGCATAAGCTTAGATATTTTTCAAAAGTAGTGGCAAAAACATTCAATATACGCCAACGTATATAATTCGTAATTTTTGTAGGAAAAAAATGAAATCACTCTACTCAATTGGTTTTGTGTTATGTTTTTTATGTGCATTCTGGCACCCAAAAAACATTGCATCAGAGCAGGTGATAATATCAAAGCATGACACTCATATTAATTTACTTGGTAAAATTGATTGGTTGATAGAAGCAAAGAGCTTACAACTATCTGACATTCAAAACTTACAAGATTGGCAGACCAGCTATATGCCTAATCAAATTAACCAAGATCAGAGCCTATGGGGCAAGTTCAAAATTGTATTTGATAATCCTGCCGAAGAGCAGTATTTTTTGACTATTGGTAATCCCCAATTGGATTATGTTGACGTTTTTTTATTGGATGAAAAAGAACGTATTTTAGGCTCTTACCTAATGGGTAGTAATCAGGATTATTCAAAACGGGCTTTCAAATACAGAACATTTATTGCCCCGATAAGTGCAGAACAACAAACGGTAACAGTTTTTATAAGAATTAACGACGACGGCCCATTAGTGTTTCCCGTCAACCTAGACAGACAATCATCATTGGTCGAAAGAGAACAATTTCTTTTAGCAATCATTGGTTTTATTAGTGGTGGGCTTACTTTGCTAGCCTGTTATTTTTTAATTACCTACATCTTTATGCGCAGCCCCGTGCGTTTTTGGTTTGCGCTTTCTAGTGCCGCATTTTTATTATTATTTTTAAACACCAAGGGGGTATTAGGTCAAATAACGGGGATTACTGCCTACATATCGAATCTTAGCTGTGCATTGCTTGGACTATTATTATTAACGTCAGCAAAAGTCACTTTTGCAATATTAGAGAGAGTCCCTACTGTCTGGCGATATGCTCTATATAGCTTTGGATTTATAACACTGGGAATGGCATTTTCCTCTGATAGCGCGCTGCAAATCACATTTTCAGCGCTGATGGCGGCTATATCTGGAACGCTTATCGGGTTACTAGCATTTTTCTATCATAAACCTGATAAAAAAACGGCTAACTTGGTTGGTTTGTTAGGACTGGCTTTTATTACCATAAGCGGCTTTGGACAAGTGTCGTTATTTTTATCTGGCATGCCATTAACGCAACAGATATCCCTGATCTTCACCGTGCTAATAATGTTAGGCATCATGATAATTGCATTAGCGATTGAAGCACATGACCGCGTTCTAACATACCGTCACAACATGCAACAGCAACTAACAATTAAAAGTCTGCAACACTTTTATGACTTATTTAGGAATTCTGCAGAGGGGCTATATACTTCCAACCTCGACGGTCAACTAATAAGTGTAAATCCTGCCATGTGCAGCCTGTTTGGCTATCTTGACGAGACAGAGATGTTGAGGGAAATAAATAATGCGGCTCAATTTTATTCCAACCCCCAAGACCGTGCAGTTATGCTTGGAGAGATACATAAAAGCGGTAAGGTCATTAGCAAAGAGATAAAAGGTGTACGAAAAGATGGCAGCGAATTTTGGTTTTCAATTTCATGTCAAATCAAGCGAGAAGATGAGAAAGAGTACCTGTTTGGTTCTATATCAGATGTAACCGAACGCAAGCTATCAAATATTAGTCTGGAATATTTGGCCACACACGATTCGCTTACGGGGGTCTACAATAGAAGTGAATTTGAACGTCGACTTCAAAGCGGTTTACATAAAGCTCAAAATCACAAAAATGATTTAACGCTACTTTACATGGACTTAGACCAATTTAAGGTGGTTAATGACACCTGCGGACATAAAGCAGGCGACTTGCTAATCAAGCAGATAACACAAAAGCTTGATGCAGTAGTGATGGAAAAAGGGATTTTGGCAAGACTCGGTGGTGCTGAGTTTGGCGTATTACTTGAGGGGGATAATGCGCAAATGGCCTATCTGCTGGCCAACAAACTTCTCAATACTGTTCAGGAGTTTCGTTTCATTTGGGAAAATCGGATCTTCACATTAGGTATTAGCATTGGCCAAGTACCTTGGCAGCCTAATATCAATTCGCCAGAGCAATTATTGAGTATGGCCGATTCAGCCTGTCATTTAGCCAAAGAGCGTGGTCGCTACAAAGTGCATACTTACGCGGCACAAGATAAACATATGCAGCGCTATGAGTATGAGATATCTTGGGTATCACATATCAATTATGCCTTGGAAAACGACGGCTTTGAATTGTATTACCAACATTATCAAGCACTGAGTAAACGTGTAGAAGGTCATCACTATGAAATATTACTCAGAATGCGCGATCAGGAAGGCAATATTGTCCGTCCAGTTACTTTTTTACCTGCTGCCGAACGTTATAACCTCACTGGGAACATAGACCGTTGGGTAGTAGAAAATTATTTTTGCTGGTTGGCGAACAATCCCCAACATAACGCTGAACTGATGCGAGTAAGCATTAATCTGAGTGGCCACTCGTTAGCAGATAAAGAGCTCAAACTATTTGTTTTGAGTGCCTTTGAAAAGTATAAAATTCCTTATACAAAAGTATGCTTCGAAATTACCGAAGGCATGGCCATTTTAAAGATGGATGAAACCTTAGAATTTATTAACACCTTTCACAAATTGGGCTGCTTGTTTGCCTTGGATAATTTTGGTAATGGATTTTCATCCTATAACTATTTGAAAAATTTGCCTGTTGATCAGATCAAGATAGATGGGAGTTTTGTAAAAGACATACTGGTTGACCCTGTTGACATGGCTATGGTTAATTCAATTAAAGACGTGGCTAAAGCCATGGGAATAGAAACAGTCGCCGAATTTGTTGAATCAACTGAAATAATGGTTGAACTGGGTAAAATGGGTGTTGATTTTGCCCAAGGATATGGTGTTGCTAAACCTCATGCGCTGGCTGATTTTACTCAACATAGATAATCTCAAGCTATTGCAAAAGACTGAATGATGCCCATATAGAGATCCAAAATAGTAAATATATGTTCATGAACTTGAATATACCAGTACACAATAAATGTATATTTAACCCATAATTTCCTTTAATTAAGTACGTTTTACAAAATATGAAGCCTAAAATAGATCAGTATCAATATGTTAGTTCGGCCAAATTACCCACTCACTGGGGTAAGTTTCATATTCATGGTTTTATTGATAATGAACTAGCGCAAGAGCATATTGCCCTCTCATACGGCCAATGGGACGCAGAAGATATCGTGCCTATTCGTATTCATTCCGAGTGTTTGACCGGCGATGCACTGTTCAGTACTCGTTGTGATTGTGGTGCACAACTACAAAAGGCATTGGAAAATATTGTTCAGCAAGGCAAAGGAGTATTGTTGTATCTGCGTCAGGAAGGGAGGGGCATAGGATTACTCAACAAAATTCGGGCTTATCAATTACAAGATGAAGGCATGGATACTGTCGAAGCAAATGAACACTTGGGTTTTGATGCCGATATCAGGGATTATGGTATCTGCAAGTTGATGTTACATAAATTAAAAATCAATAATGTCAACCTCATGACTAACAATCCCAAGAAAGTATTAGCTCTTTCCAATATGGGAATTAACGTGGCACAACGCACCCCCATTGATCATGGCATAACCGATGATAACCGAAACTACATTCGTACTAAAACAGAGAAGTTAGGTCATCAGTTCGATAAGGCCCTGCTTAAATAACATTCCCGTCAGCGAGCATTCAGCCATGGTTAAGGCTAGCTAACGTATAACCTAACCTACAGTTATAAATGTTGCCTATACTTTTGGGTAGCTCTGGATTTTTCCATTTAAGAAGGAAAGGGTTATGCGTAAACAAACCAAGTACATATACATCTATATATGTGTTTTATGCCTATTGATAGGTAGCGTTGTGCAACTTGCTCAAGCGCAGGATGAATTAAGCTCAGAAACCTCTGAACCTGTTGTGCTTGACCAAGCACAACTCGATCAAATATTAGCGCCAATCGCCCTTTATCCTGACACGTTACTCTCACATATTTTGGTGGCATCAACCTACCCCTTAGAAGTCATTCAAGCCGCTCGTTGGCGAGCAACAAATGCAGACTTAGATGAACAACAAGCTCTCAATGCAGTGGGAAATAAAAATTGGGATCCCAGCATCCAAGCACTGGTTCCGTTTAATGAACTATTACAGAAACTCAGTGCAGACTTGAACTGGTTACAATCACTAGGTAGTGCGTTTTTAGTGAACGAAAAGCAGATACTAACAAGCATTCAAAACTTACGTCAAAAAGCCTACCAACAAGGTAATTTAGCAAATAATGACTATGTCAATGTAGAGCAAGAAGAAGGTGAAATTATTATAGAAACGGTGCGGGAAGAAATCGTCTATGTGCCCTACTATGATACGCGCGTTGTTTATGGCAACTGGTGGTGGCAAAACCACCCACCCTATTATTGGCATAGACCAGTTCATAGCGTGTTTAATGCTGGTTTGTATTGGAGCATAGGGTTCAACATTCGCCCCAGCTTCTATTTTGGAGGCTTTAATTGGCGTAATCGTCATGTTGTCGCTAACTATCACTACCGAAGCCATGCAAACAGATATTGGTCAAATAATCACAATGTCCACAATAATCGTCAAGTGGTTCGAGTTAAAGAGTACCCTCGCTGGAGTCATAACCAGCAACATAGACGGGGTGCACAACATCGAATTAATGGTCAACGTATTGTGCAAAACGTTAGCGGTAGTAATAAAAGACAAGGTAACCAAAAGATTGATAAACAAAGAGTGTTAAATGTTAATGATTACTCAAAAAACCATAACAGACCTAATGCTAAACAGTTCAAACAAGCTTTAGGTGAGCAACCACAGACTGACCGTCAAACAAAAGTAATGAAGACTGATAAGTTAGTGAGTAATAAAAAACGGATTATCAATCAAAATAAAAAACACCAAAGTCATAAACGGAACAATGATTATCGACCTCGCACCCCCTCTAAGATTGATAATAAGCAGAAAAATAGTGGGAAGTCACAAAAAAGGGTATCGATAGGAGCGAAAAGTAACAAGGTAAAACGCTCCACAGTTGACACTCAGAAGACAGCAAGCACTTACAACTCAAATAATAAAAGTGTTCATAAAAGTAAAAACTATCGAGCTAGTTCAAATAAACAAAACAAGTCCAGGCTAATAAAAGTGTCTCGTCAAAATAAGAATAAACAAAGATAATCTGTATCCCACACCTGCCAAAGTATAAGTGCATTGTACCTCGCAAACCGAATATAACCTTCTGGACGGTTTATTTGAGTTTTGTAAACCCTTTGCACACTATAAAGATGATCATAATAGTAAATTTATGACATTGGTATTAGGGAGTGTGGACTAATTTTGGTAAAATACAGGACATGATAAGCTTGTATAAGTTACGCAGCAGATGAATTTTAAAGGTAATCATATCCTGTCGGTCAATCAGTTTGACCGCGACGCGATTGAAAAAGTATTTAATGTAGCTCACCAAATGTTGCCCTATGCTAAGCGGAAAAAACGTACAACCGTATTAGATGGGGCTATCTTAGGCAATTTGTTCTTTGAGCCTAGTACCCGAACAAGAGTCAGTTTTGGCACCGCATTTAATTTGTTAGGTGGCGAAGTACGGGAAACAACAGGACTAAGTAACTCAGCCTTAGCTAAAGGGGAGTCTTTATATGACACCGCGCGGGTTTTAAGTGGTTACTCCGACATCATAGCTATGCGTCACCCCGATTCTGGATCTGTGGCAGAATTTGCAGAAGGCAGTCGCATACCTGTCATCAATGGTGGCGATGGTGCTAATGAGCACCCCACTCAGGCATTATTAGACTTGTATACTATCCAAAAAGAATTACTCAGCCATGGTAGTAGTATTGATGGCATGCACATCGCTATGATTGGCGATTTAAAATACGGTAGAACCGTGCATTCATTGTCTAAGTTATTATGTTTATTTAATAATGTTCGTTTTACCTTGATATCGCCTAAAGAATTAGCCATGCCGACCTCGATTATTGATGCTATCGAGAACGCAGGTCATCAATGCAAAATCACAGATCAATTTGAAGGCATTGTGGACGCAGATATTTGTTACCAAACGCGTATTCAAGAAGAACGTTTTCCTTCCCAGGAAGAAGCCAACCAATACAGAGGAAAATTTCGTTTAAATCAACAGATCTACACCAAACATTTTCAGTCTAAGACAGTTATCATGCACCCCCTACCTCGTGATTCTCGAGTAGAGGCAAATGAGCTGGATAACGATTTAAATCTTAACCCTAATCTTGCCATTTTCCGCCAAACTGATAATGGCGTTTTAGTGCGTATGGCATTGTTTGCCATGACCCTTGGGGTAGAAAATATTGTTACTCAGTTTGATCGAGAAGTGCTTTGGCACGTAAATAGCTAATAACCTGATGATCAAAAGATTATCTGCAAATAAATTCACTTAATGAAAGAAGTTACTATGCAAAAATCAAAAAGCCTTTTCGCCCGCGCCAAACAACACATCCCCGGCGGCGTTAATTCCCCAGTTAGAGCCTTCAAGGCAGTGGGCGGCACTCCACCTTTTATCAGCAAAGCTGATGGCCCCTATATTTATGATGTAGACGGCAAACGTTATATCGATTATGTGCAATCTTGGGGACCCATGGTATTAGGGCATAACAATGCGGTTATTCGTCAAGCCGTGATTGATGCAGCCGCCAATGGTTTAAGCTTTGGCGCACCGACCGAAGCAGAAGTGTTCATGGCTGAAAAGGTCAATGAGTTAGTTCCGTCGATGGAAGTACTTCGCATGGTGAACTCAGGCACAGAAGCAACCATGAGTGCTATTCGTTTGGCGCGTGGGTTTACAAATCGCGATAAAATTCTAAAATTCGAAGGTTGTTACCACGGCCATGCTGATGCATTACTGGTAAAAGCCGGCTCAGGTGCATTAACTTTTGGCGTTCCTAGCTCACCGGGTATACCAGCTGATTATGCTAAACATACCCTCACCGCAAATTTTAACAATCTCGACTCTGTGACTCATGCATTTGAGCAACATCCTGAGGATATCGCCTGCATCATTGTTGAGCCCGTAGCTGGTAATATGAACTGCATTCCCCCTGTTGATGGTTTTTTACAAGGTCTTAGAGATATTTGTGACCAATACGGTGCTTTGCTTATTTTTGATGAAGTCATGACTGGCTTTCGTGTAGCAAGAGGTGGCGCTCAAGAAAAATACAATATCAAACCCGATCTTACGTGTTTAGGCAAAGTAATCGGCGGTGGCATGCCAGTGGGCGCATTTGGTGGAAAAGCTGAAATCATGAGGCATATTTCTCCTGATGGACCGGTATATCAAGCAGGCACATTATCGGGTAACCCTGTCGCAATGGCAGCAGGCCTAGCGGCTTTAGGCGAAATTCAGAAAGAAGGTTTATACGAGCAACTAACCAAAACCACTCAGACCTTAGCAGAAGGAATTAAGGAAATAGCTAACAAACATGGCATTCCCATGTCGGTTAACTATGCAGGCAGCATGTTCGGGCTGTTTTTTACTGACGTAAAACGCGTCATCAATTATCAACAAGCCACTAGTTGCAACATCGAACAATTTAATCACTTTTATCATGGTATGTTAGAAAATGGCGTGTACTTTGCTCCTGCTTCTTACGAAGGCGGTTTTGTATCCGCAGCACATACCGACGAAATTGTGCAACAAACATTAACCATTGCCGATAAAGTATTAGCTAATGTTGCAGCCCGCTGCAGCTAAGCAATGATAATATTTCATACGTTATAAAGAGATAAAATACACCTAATGCTTGAGCAAGTATTACAACCATTACCGCTGTTTTTATTAGTTATTATTGCGCTCTATACAATAGTATTAGTAATGCTCCTTAGAAAAACAGCGCGTTTAACGGCTAGAGCTTCCACCAGCATCGAAAATGCTCAGCAAATTGAACAACAAATAGCGCATCAATCACAAAGCGAAGAGGCACTACAACAATACAAAGACAAAGCCGACGAGGCGATGCGTTTAAACCAAACGTTTCGTAAGTTTGTGCCTAAACAGTTTGTCGATCACTTTGCCAAACATGGTTCAGACACCTTAGAACTTGGTCGAGCTGACGAAGACGAGCTGGCTATTTTATTCTCAGACATCCGCGGTTTTACAAGCTTATCTGAACAAATGAGCCCGCAAGAGCTAATGAATTTTCTGAATTCATACTTCTTACGCATGAACGAACCAATTCATAAAAATAATGGTTTCATCGACAAATTTATTGGTGATGCAGTCATGGCCTTATTCGACAATCCAACAGGCACTAATACCGATAAAGCCCGAGACGCTATCCGCGCCGCGCTCGATTTACGCTACGCTATAGATTTATATAATCAGCACCGCGCCAATTGTGATTATCCGCCGGTAAACATTGGTATAGGCATCCATTTTGGCCCGGTGATTATTGGCACTGTTGGCTCAGACGACCGTATGGACACCACGGTCATAGGTGACAGTGTGAATATCGCCTTTAGACTCGAAGCCCTTGCTCCAAAATACAATACCGATATCGTCATCAGCGCCCAGACTCTGCATCAAGCAGAAGCTAAAGACCTGTTTGAATACCGTTTATTAGACTGGGTCAAAGTCAAAGGCAGAATAAGCTCGATAGAGGTCTATGAAATTATCGATCACCAAGACACAAACGTAAAACAATTGAAATTGGCCAATGCTGCATTGATTGAAAAAGGCCTGGGTTACAGGAAACAACAAAATTGGCAACAAGCCATCACTCATTTCCAACAAGCTCTGGATATTTACCCTGGAGATACCCTCGCCATTCATCACTTAGACCAATGCGCCAAGCTACAAAATACTGAACTAGCTGAAGATTGGGATGGCTCGATATTGTTGTAACAAGCTCACCTACAATAATTTTAACTTGTGACCATGTGTCAGCCTGACGCGCTATTTTTTTTGG
>Ga0075467_10001340_pt1 | contig 20284 bp, 16 predicted proteins | sample DEB08_DNA_9_FD_75067 | JGI IMG/M metagenome (GOLD analysis project Ga0075467, IMG submission 75067) | Aqueous microbial communities from the Delaware River and Bay under freshwater to marine salinity gradient to study organic matter... | ecosystem: Environmental > Aquatic > Marine > Coastal ... | reverse complement strand
TATTTTATTGCTCACCACAGCAGCGGCGTCGAAACAAGCGCCAGCTTTCCGCAGGCCATGGCAGCCAAAACCTTTACCTTCGGTTCTAAAGGCTCTACCTCCGGAAGACTGATGCCGGAGTACTATATTCGCCAGCATTTGGGCGACACGCCAGACAAGCTATTTAGTAAGGTCGGCTACAGCGGCGATCACAGTCGCACGATTGCGCTGGTGCAATCCGGTGCTTATCAGATTGGCGCGGTCAACTACAAAGTGTGGGACAGCCAACTGGCTGCCGGCAAAATCGACACCAGTAAAGTTAAAGTCATCTGGCAAACCCCGACCTATCCTGACTACCAGTGGACTGTGCGCGGTGATGTCAACGAAAGCTGGGGTGCCGATTTTCAGGCGCGCCTAAGCCGTGCTCTATTGGACATGGACGATGCCGACTTGCTCGCTAGCTTTCCCCGCAGTGCATTTGTTTCGGCCACTAACACCCTCTATCAACCGATTGTCGATACTGCGATAGCCATCGGCCTGATTGATGCAGACCAATAGGCACCGTTGTTGAGCGATCGTATTAGCCACAGGCCGCTATTTCAATTTAGCGACCAGACACTCCATTATCAGGGTCGTACGGTCCTCGACAGACTATCCCTGAGCATTGTCGCTGGCGAGCGCGTGGCGCTGGTCGGCGGCAGCGGCGTCGGCAAATCGACCTTACTCAAAGCGTTGCGTGAGCAGCTTCCTGATCAGGTCGCCTGGTGTCCGCAACAACCGGGGCTGGTACCCATGTTGAGCACCTTTCACAATATCTATATGGGTGCATTAGATAACCACTCACTACTTTATAATCTCGCCAACTTGATAAAACCCCTGCCCGCGGCACGCAGTGCTGTAGAGCCTATCGCCAAGCTGCTAGGACTTGAACAGCAACTCTTCAGTTCAACGGACAAGCTCTCTGGCGGCCAGCAGCAACGAACCAGCATTGGCCGTGCACTGATTCAAAAACGGGCGATTTTTCTGGGTGACGAACCAGTTGCCAATGTCGACGAGTATCAGGGTGATGCACTGCTGCAGTTAATCTGTCAGCGTCATCAGACAGTGGTGCTGGCACTGCATGATATTGCTCAGGCGCTGTCGACTTGCACGCGGATAATTGGCTTAAAGGATGGCGCGATTGTTCTCGACGCCCCAAGCAATCAATTGCAGGCCAGTGATCTCGCCGATCTTTACGGCGCCAGCTAAGTTCCGTGTCGACTACTCACCCGACTAATACATCAGCCAGCGCACTGCGCAACCTCAGCCTCTGGTTTGCGGTCTCTGCTTTGCTTTGCCTGTTTATTATCGATATTGATATCAGCACCACCGACCCCTGGGCGGAACTGGGTCTAATGACAGCCGGCGCACTGAGCCCTTCGGTATGGTCTTGGCCAACTCTGATAAGCAGTCTCGCCAATACCTTTGCCTTTGCACTGCAGGGCGTGACCTTCGGCGCGATCGGCGGATTTTGTCTGGCACTGGGCTATCGCTTTGCCTTAGTGCGCGCATTTTGCGCCTTTATACGCTCGATTCATGAACTGTTCTGGGCACTGCTATTTATGCAGGTTGCCGGGCTGTCATCTCTTACCGGCCTGCTGGCAATCGCTATTCCCTACGCCGGCACATTGGCAAAAATTTATGGCGAACTGTTTGAAGAAGTCGATCCAGCGGCGGCGAACAATCTGCCGCGCAGTGGGCGAAACTTAAGCTATTTTTTCTATACCGTGCTGCCGCTGGCATGGCGCTCCATGGCCAGCTACACCAGCTACCGTGTTGAGTGTGCCATTCGCTCAAGCGCTATTCTCGGGTTTGTCGGTCTGCCAACTCTGGGCTTTCATCTTGAGACTGCGCTAAGCGACGGCAACTACAGTGAAGCCGCGGCATTCTTTTACGCTCTGTTGTTACTGATTGGCAGCTTGCGCCTGTGGCTGCATCTGCGACTGCTGCCCGTTTATTTAATTGCGGTGTTCTACTACCTGCCACCGCAAGCGACGATTTCATGGCAGCTGCTGGTGCGCTTTGTCAGCGAAGATATAGTGCCGACGCCGCTGCGAGGTCAATCGCTGTACAGTGGTGAAACGCTGAATAGCGTTGGACACTGGTTTAACCTGCTGTGGCAGCAGCAGATCTGGCCTGGCTTGATCAATACGCTACTGCTCGGGCAGATCAGTTTGGTGTTTACGGGTCTGTTAGCACTGGCGCTGCTACCACTCAATTCCTCGCTTTTTATAAGCCGCGGGCGCTTTATGGGCCGCGGGCGCTTGCTAAGCGGTTGGACACGTGGCGCCGGCGATTCAATTCTGATTCTGCTGCGCTCCTTACCGGAATACCTGCTGGCCTTTGTCGGGCTGTTGATCTTGGGCCCCTCGATGTTGCCAGCCATATTGGCGCTGGGGATTCACAATGGCGCGATTATTGGCCATCTGCTCGGACGCTACACCGACGAGATCAATCTGCGCGTCGACGCCAGCCGCGGGGCCACGCTGTATTTCTATGAAGTGTTACCGCGAATCTACCGTCAGTTTTTGGCCTTTCTGTTTTATCGCTGGGAAGTGATTTTGCGCGAGACCGCGATTCTCGGCATTCTTGGAATTGCCACACTGGGCTTTTATATCGACTCGGCCTTTGAGACATTTCGTTTTGACGTTGCCCTGTTATTGATTCTTGTCAGTGCGGCATTGAATATGGCTGTCGATCAATTTGCTCGCTATCTGCGGCGTCGGTTACAGTTGAAAACCACACCTGAATCTCTGTAGAACCCGCGATTAGTTTAAGGCTATTTTGATTGCGCCATTTTGCGGTACAGCGAGCGCATGCTGATACCGGCAATCTCGGCCACTTTGTCGCGATCGTTGTAGGTCTTCATAAGCTGGTTGAGATAATTGATTTCTGCGGTTTTTAGGTCGACAGCGGGCAGCGTTGATGATTCAGCCGCATCACCATCCACAGCAAGAGCGTCTGCAATCACTCGATCATCAATCAAATTGGTGTCAGTCAGCACGACTGCGCGAGCGAGAATATTGCGCAGCTCACGAATATTGCCACGGTAATCGTGCTCGCGTAGCAACTGCACTGCAGCTTCTGTCAGTCGCAATTGTTGATCTGCGGAGATACGCTGCACTAGCGTCTTGGCGATGCCCGGAATATCCTCGCGCCGCTCAGCCAACGGCGGCAACTGAATCGGGAACACATTGATTCGGTAGTAGAGATCCTGCCTAAAGCTGCCCTCTTCGACCATCGTTAACAGATTTTTATGTGAGGCACAGATAAGTCGAAAATTACTCGTTCTTACCGTCGAGCTACCCACCTGTCGATACGTTCCGGTTTCCAATAAACGCAGCAGCTTTACCTGCATTGGCAACGGAATATCGGCAATTTCATCGAGGAACAATGTACCGCCATCGGCTAATTCAATTAAACCCTGCTTATTATTTTGAGCGCCCGTAAAAGCGCCTTTAACATGGCCAAATAATTCACTTTCAAACAGGGAGTCGGTGAGTCCTGCGCACTCGAGTGTGACCAATGGGAACTCGCTGCGGGCACTGGACATATGAATTGCTCTGGCGGCCAGTTCTTTACCGGTTCCCGATTCACCTTTCAGGAGAACCGACACATCGCTCTTGCCTACTCGACTGATCGTTTCCAGCAGCTTTGCGAACACGGCACTTTTACCGACCATCTGTTGATCGTCAACGGAGCCGCTGGCCAGTGGCACAGGGCGCAGCAACTCAACAAAAAACAGTAATTCTCGATCAGCACCAAAAATCGGCAACATTTCCACATCCACATGCTCTTTGCCTTGAGGAGTCTGATGAATATGTAGGGCACGCGCTTTGCGCTGAGTCTCCTGCGCTGTTTGTAAAGGACAGGACTCACCGGCCTGATCACAGGGAACCTGGTAACCATGAGAAACGGCGTAACAATTGGGCTTCTGGTCGAGCGCTAACTCGCCAAAGGCATCGCGATAGGCACTGTTGTAGGCAAGAATTTCATACTTGGCCGAGACTAGAATCGCCGGACAGCCATAGCCTTCGAGCATGGCGCCGAGATTGATTTGTTGTTGGTGTCGATCGGTTTGTATTAAATTCACTTTTCTGCCATTTTTGGTTTTATTTTTGCCAATATTGGCAATCCCATTGACCAATGTCAAATAACTATTGTTACAGCCCAATGATTACGCTACCTGCAGCGACATCAAAAGTTGGCACACATCGTGCAATCTCTCAAACATAACTGACCGCAATGTCACTTAATATCCTCAGGAGTGTGCCCATGAACAGTCGCGTAGCCTACCTGCCCAAAGAGCAGATCAATCCCGAAGTTGCGGTATTTTTTGATGCGCAGAGCAATACTTTTTCCTATGTAGTTATGGATCCCACCACAAATGCCTGTGCCATCATCGATTCGGTACTCAATTTTGACTATCCCTCGGGCCACACCAGCTTCACCGGCGCAGACGCGATCAGAGAGTATATTCAGTCTCGTGGCTTACAGGTCGAATGGCATATTGAAACCCATGTTCATGCAGACCATCTCTCGGCAGCGCCCTATTTGCAAAAACATCTCGGCGGCAAACTTGCCATCGGCAAAGAGATCACCACTGTGCAACAAACCTTTGGCAAACTCTTCAATGAGGGTAGCGAATTCCAGCTCGACGGCTCCCAGTTTGACTGCCTGCTCAGTGACGGCGACACCTACCGTATTGGCAACATGACGGCCACAGCCATCCACACCCCCGGTCACACGCCAGCCTGTATGGTTCATCTAGTGGGTGATGCTGCATTTGTCGGTGACACTATTTTCATGCCTGACGCTGGAACCGCCAGAGCGGATTTCCCTGGTGGCAGCGCAGCACAACTCTACAACTCGGTGCAAAAAATCCTCGCTCTACCAACTGATACGCGCCTCTATTTATGTCATGACTATGGCCCCAATGGCCGCGAGGTGGACTATCAGACGACCGTTGCCCAGCAGCGCCAGAATAATATTCATATCAATAGTGCTATTAGCGAAGCGCAATTTGTGCAGATGCGCGAAACACGCGACAAGACCCTCAGTATGCCGACATTGATAATGCCTGCTATCCAGACCAATATGCGTGGCGGCCATCTCCCCACGGTTGAGTCAAATGGGGTCGCTTATCTCAAGGTTCCAGTAAACGTTTTTTAATACCATTATGTTCACAACCACTATTTAATAGGGTCCGTTAGGAGAAACACAAAAATGAATTTAACCGTCCTCACCAAACAAGTATCAGTCTCTGATCAGATTCGTGCCGCCGATATCGAAACGTTGGCTAGCCAAGGCGTAAAAGTCATTGTCTGCAATCGCCCTGACGGCGAAGCCGCCGACCAACCGACCTTGATGGAGATTTCTGCCATTGCCACAGAACAGCGTATCGAGGTAATTAATCTGCCCTTTGCCGCAGGCCAAATGAGTGCAGAGCTGGTGTCCGATTTTGCCGAGCTGCTCAATAGCGGCGAGCGTATTCACGCGTATTGCCGTACGGGAAATCGTTCGACACAGCTGTTTAAGGCAGCCACCGGAGACGCTGCCACCGCGGTCCAGCAGCACATCACGCCAGCGACAAAGAAGGCGGCAGCCAATTTTGATGTCGCGATTATCGGCGCCGGCGCCGGCGGCATTGCGGTTTCTGCCAGCCTGTTGAAACGCAATAAAAACCTGCGCATTGCATTGATCGACCCCTCTAATAAGCATTATTACCAACCCGGCTGGACCATGGTCGGTGGCGGTGTTTTTTCCGCCGAGTCAACTCAGCGCGACACTGCCACGCTAATCGATCGTCGCGCCAGTCTGATTAGCGCACGGGTGACCCAAGTGAGCGCCGATGAGAGCAAACTTCTTCTCGATGATGGCAGCGAGATCCACTATCAACAGCTGGTCGTCGCGCCTGGTCTGGTGATCAATTGGGGCGCTATCGAAGGCCTCGAAGAGACTCTCGGCAAAAATGGTGTGACCTCAAATTATCGCTATGATCTGGCGCCCTATACATGGGAGCTAGTGCAGCAAACACAGCAGGGTACGGCTATCTTTACTCAGCCACCAATGCCCATAAAATGTGCCGGCGCACCACAGAAGGCGCTTTATTTGTCAGCCGATTTCTGGCTAAAAAATAAGCGTCTGAAGAATATTAAGATCGACTTCTGCAATGCCGGCGGTGTGCTCTTTGGTGTCCCCGCCTACGTCGATGCATTGATGACCTATATCAAAAAATATCGCGCCGACCTGAGCTTTAACCACAATCTGATCAAAGTCGATGGTGCCAATCGCAAAGCGTGGTTTGATGTCACCGACGCCGATGGCAACAAGACCCAAGTGTGTAAAGAGTTTGATATGCTCCATGTTTGTCCGCCGCAGCAGGCGCCCGAGTTTATCCATGCCAGCGGCCTCGCAGATCAAGCCGGTTGGTTGGATGTCAACCCGCAAACATTGCGTCACAGCCGCTACACCAACATCTGGGGGCTGGGCGATGCCATGAACACGAGCAACGCTAAAACCATGGCCGCCGTGCGCAAGCAGGTACCAGTGGTAGCTGCGAATATCTGCGCAGTGCAAGCTAACAGAGAACCCCTCACAACCTATGATGGCTATGGTTCCTGCCCGCTGACAGTTGAGCGCGGCAAGATTGTGCTAGCCGAATTCTGCTACGGCGGCCGCGTCGCGCCAACATTCCCCTCTTGGCTCAACAATGGCACCAAACCCACCAGGCTGGCCTGGTTGCTCAAGGCCGTTGGCTTGCCCTTTGTGTATTGGAATATGATGCTTAAAGGTCACGAATGGTTCACCGACTGCCCAACGGAAAAATAAATGATGTGGAGAAATTTGCTCGGGGCTGTGCCAGCGGTATCTTGGCTGCGCAGCTATAACCGCACAACCTTTCAAGCGGATCTGGTTGCTGGTGCTGTGGTCACGATGATGTTAATCCCGCAATCACTGGCCTATGCCCTGCTTGCAGGACTACCAGCAGAGACCGGTCTCTATGCGAGTATCTTCCCGCTAATGGCCTACGCCATTTTTGGTAGCAGTCGCGTCCTCTCGGTTGGACCAGTGGCGGTTGTATCTTTAATGACAATGGTGGCGCTAGGTAAGATTGTCGAGCAGGGTTCGGCTGATTATCTCAGTGCAGCTATTGCACTGGCTCTGCTCACCGGCGCTATTTTACTATTGATGGGTATCTTTCGACTTGGCTTTATTGCCAACTTTCTCTCACACACCGTGGTCTCGGGGTTTATCACGGCCTCGGGGATTTTGATCGCCCTGAGTCAGTTGCGCCATCTCTTTGGCGTCTCAGCGCATGGCGACACCATTCCGGAAATCCTCACGACCTTATCGGCTAATCTCAGCAGCATCAACAATATCACCGCGGCACTAGGCTTGTTGGTGTTGGTGTTTTTATTTTGGGCGCGCTCAGGTGTGGTCCCGCTGCTCGGTCGCTTCGGCGTTGCCCCCGGCACTGCGGCCCTGATCGCCAAAGCGGCGCCAGTGATCGGCGTAGCTGCCACCATCCTCTGTGTCTGGGGGTGGCGCTTGGATACTCAAGGGGTCGCCATTGTCGGCACTATTCCCACTGGTCTGCCAGCATTGGCGTGGCCGACTATCTCCGTTCAATTAGTTGAGCAACTCTGGGTCCCGGCCCTAAGTATTGCCATTATTGGCTATGTTGAGTCCGTTTCCGTTGGCAAAACATTGGCGGCAAAAAAGCGTGGCAACATTAATGCTAACCATGAACTATTCGGGCTCGGCGCCGCTAATATTGCGTCGGCTTTTTCCGGCGCTTTTCCGGTCACCGGCGGGCTATCTCGTTCAGCGGTTAATTTCGATGCTGGTGCAGCGACTCAGGCGGCGAGTATTTATGCCGCTATTGGCATTGCGCTAGCTTCATTGTATCTGACGCCCATGCTCTACTTTTTACCCAAGGCAACGCTGGCCGCAACAATTATTGTCGCGGTTCTTTCCATTGTTGATTTCTCTATTGTGAAAAAAACCTGGCGCTATTCAAACAGCGATTTTCGTGCACTGATAATTACCATCCTCGGCACATTGCTGTTTGGGGTAGAGATCGGCGTGATCTGCGGCGTTCTGCTATCGATTGGCCTCTACCTCTATCGCACTTCGACGCCCCATGTAGCAGAAGTCGGCCTAGTGGCGAACACCCAGCACTTTCGCAATGTGCGACGCTATCATGTCACCACCAACCCAAGGATTCTCAATTTGCGCGTCGATGAGAGCCTATTTTTTGCCAATGCCTCGTTCCTGGAAAATCTGATTTACGACAAAATTTATGAGAATGACCAAATCGCCCATGTGGTATTGATGTGCAGCGCTATCAATGAAATTGATTTCAGTGCCTTGGAGGTACTCGAAACCATTAATCAACGACTTGGCGAACAGGGAATCAAACTACATCTATCTGAAGTAAAGGGTCCGGTGACAGATGCCTTGCGTTATTGCGGTTTTGGCGAACATCTGACAGGCAATATCTACCTGACGCAGTTTGAGGCTTTCGAAGACTTGACCACTAGCACGCAGGTTTAGCAACAGACTACGCTTTGCTATAAACCCGATCCAAACAACAATCAGCCACCGTTAGCACGAAGAGGAATTTATGGAACTCGATCCATTTTTACTGTCTCGCATTCAGTTTGCCGCCAATATCAGCTTTCATATTCTCTTTCCGAGTATCACCATTGGACTGTGCTGGTTTCTGTTGTTCTTTCGCCTGCAATACACGCGCACTGGCGATAAGTCTTGGGAGTACGCCTATTTCTCGTGGGTGAAAATATTCGCCCTGACCTTTGCCCTAGGCGTAGTATCGGGTATCACCATGAGCTTTCAGTTCGGCACAAACTGGCCGGGTTTTATGGAGCGCGTCGGCAATATTGCCGGACCGCTGCTCGGCTATGAAGTGCTGACCGCTTTTTTTATGGAGGCGTCATTTCTCGGCATCATGCTGTTTGGCAAAGACAAGGTGAGCAATCGCGTGCACCTCATCTCAACTTTCCTGGTCGCCATCGGTACCACCTTTTCCGCGTTCTGGATTATCAGCCTCAACTCATGGATGCAAACACCCGTCGGCTATGAAATTCGAGACGGGGTTTTCTTTGCCACAGACTGGTGGGCGATTATCTTTAATCCGTCATTCCCTTATCGCATGACCCATATGCTGATCGCCAGCCTGCTCACCAGTGCCTTTATGATCGCTGGCATTAGTGCCTGGCGCGTACTCAAGGACAGCGATGGCCCAAGCACCTGGTTGCTGCTGCGGGTTAGCTTGATCGCCGCAGCAATATTGACGCCAGTGCAAATTGTTGTCGGCGACTTGCATGGACTCAATACGCTGGAACACCAGCCGGCAAAAATTGCCGCCATGGAAGCGATCTGGGAGACTGAAAAAGGCGCGCCATTTACGCTTATTGGACTACCCAATGAAGAGACTCGAACCACTGACTATGCGCTAAAAATCCCCAAAGCCGCCAGCCTGGTATTGACTCATGATGCCGACGGTGAGTTACCCGGGCTGGATCAGTTTGAAGGTGAGCACCCACCCGTGGGCATGGTATTCTGGTCATTCCGCGTAATGGTTGGGATGGGTTGTTTAATGTTGCTAATCAGCTGGATCGGCTGTTGGCAGTTGTGGCGTAAAAGACGGTTAAACAAAACCTATCTAATGGCGCTAGCACCGATGGGATTTTCCGGTTGGGTCGCGGTATTAGCGGGCTGGTGGGTGACCGAGATTGGGCGTCAGCCTTGGGTGGTTTACGGCGTGCTGCGTGCGCGCGATGTGGTTGCTGACCATCCTCCGGAAGTCTTGATCGGCTCATTGACTGGCTATCTCGCGCTCTACGGCTTTTTGCTGATCGCCTATATCGGCTCACTCAATTATCTGTCATCGAAACCACCCCGCTCTGCGGTGTTATTACATGAATACCACCTCAGCTCAACCACAGCCGAATCTGACGTCAAATAAAGGGAACATAGAAAAATGGAACAGTTTTTACCTATCGCGTTTATGTTGATTATGGGGCTGGCGTTGCTGATTTACACGTTGCTCGATGGCTATGACCTTGGTGTTGGCGCGCTGCTACCTCTGGCGAATGATCAAGAAAAAGATCTTATGATCGCCTCGATAGGGCCTTTCTGGGATGCCAATGAAACCTGGATTGTGCTTGGCGTTGGGGTATTGTTAATCGCCTTTCCTGCCGCCCACGGAGTCATTCTCAGCGCGCTGTATATTCCCATCACGATTATGTTGTTCGGTTTGATTCTGCGCGGCGTGGCCTTTGATTTTAGAGTCAAGGCCGGCGATATCCACAAAACACGCTGGAATCGGTTGTTTTTTATAGGCTCTGTGGTCGCGTCAGCCTCCCAAGGCTGGATGCTCGGCTCCTATATCACCGGCTTGCAGCCCAGCCTAACCAATACGCTATTTTCTGTTTTAATCGCCCTGACACTGCCCGCTCTCTATGTCATTTTAGGCGCCTCATGGCTAATGATGAAAACTGAAGGAGCGTTGTTTGATAAGGCCATCAAGTGGGCTCAAGCTGCGATTATTCCAATGGGTATCGGTCTATTGCTGGTCTCAATCGCAACCCCATTAGTCAGCCAGAGTATTGCCGATAAATGGTTTGTGTTGCCCAATGCGATTGGTCTGCTACCGATACCGCTGAGCTGTATGATTATCTATGCCGGACTACTTTGGATACTTCGTCGGCCAGACCTGCTCGCTCGCGGTTATGCCTGGACAGTGTTTGCTGGACTGGTACTGATCTGTCTTATGGCATCATTGGGGCTGGCCTATAGCCTGTTTCCTTACATTGTTATCGACCGACTAACGATTTGGGAATCTGCCGCCGCCACGGAATCACTGCAATTAATTTTTTATGGCGTCGCAATCACTCTCCCCGCGATAATAGGTTACACCATTTTTGTCTATAAAATTTTCCATGGCAAAGCCCGTGAGCTGTCCTATGAATAGTGTCGCTCTAACCAGACGCCAACTCGAGCAGTCTCTCAAACTCTTTAATCTACTCGGCGCCATTAATGGGGTGCTAACAGGAAGCAGCTGAGTATCTCCAGGAGCGGGAAAAAATTTATACTGGCAGCTCAGAGCAATGGAAATTATATGAACAGCACTTGGGGCCGACGCTCATGGCTCTGAAGGAGAGCCCAATAATTCATTAGCCTCGACCCATATCGCTTTCCAAATAAGCCTCAACCTTGTCCATATGTGCGCGCATGCGCGAAATTAACTCAGGCAATACATTTTCTGGCATGTTGTGCGCCATATCCTCGAGCAGCACAAACTCCGAGCCGTCGATTAACTCAGCAGTATGCATACCATGTTGCGGGGGTAATAGAGGATCATCTGCGCCGTGCATCACTAGGGTGTTGGCTTGAATGCTGGCGACATCGACAGAGCGGTCACCGGTTTTAAAAATTGCCATCAACTGTCGCGGCATTGAGTCAGGATAAAACCCTCGCGCGCGCATCATCGCATCGCGCTCCGCGGCAGCATCACCCACTGCAAGCTCACGTAAATTGCTCTCGGCCTGTCGCGTCGGCCAGGGTAAATGGCGCGCCCCAGTGGACGACATAATTGAAATTAAGCTACGCGTGCGCTGGGGGTATTGAGCTGCGATAATTTGCGCGATCATACCCCCCATCGACGTACCAATAATATGTGCATTCTGATAGCCCAGCTGATCCATTAACGCCACGGTATCAAGCGCCATATCGTCCAGCGTGTAGGGGGCATTAACGGCAAACCCGAGCTTTTGCTTGATCAGTTGCAACCACAGGGTCGGCTGCCCCCAGCTATCAAAGCGCGTGGAGCCACCCACATCGCGATTATCCAGCATCAATAGCTGATAGCCGCCCTCTTCAAGACCCTTGATTAGGGTATCGCCCCACACCAGATTGGAGCCACCGAGGCCCATAATCACTACCACCTTAGGTTTATCCGGTTTCTCATTTAGTTCTTCACCAACAATCCGGTAGGCGATTTCAACGCCATTGACCGCGACGGTATGCAAGGGATGTGATTCGATATAACTGCGCGAATACTCGGCACTGACCAACTGCGATGCCAGAACTAGCACAAGCGTTAACAAAACGGCTTTCATCATACTTTCCTTATCGACATGCCTGCCTAAGCAACCAGTGACGCCAGCACAATGCGCTGACCTTGAAAGGGACGCCGTCCATGCATCACCAAAAAATTGTCTAACACGGCAACATCACCCGACTGCCATGGAATATCAAAGGTCAGCTCATCAGCTAGCGCGATGGCCTGCGCCATATGCTCGCTATCAATCGCCGAACCATCGCCAAAACAGATCGATTTTTCGCCGTGATTGCGTGCGTCTTTCCAGCCGCGAAAGGCGGCAATCAGCTGATTAAAAAAGACGCTCCTGCCATCGTGTAATTGGCGCACAGCCGGCAACACCGGCGTGGTGACACTCAGGGAACCGTCTTGCTGCCACTGCCAGTCGTAATCTAGGTGCTCAAGTTTTTTCTCGGCCTGCTCTCGGCTCTCGGCACTCAAGGTGCTCTGCCAACTTCGGCCCTGACCAGAGGCCAGATCCTCTTCGAGGGGCATGGTCTGGGAATAGCGCACCCCTTTGTTTTCGCAGTCCGTGACAAACTCAGGCAGCTGCTCTCTGAGTTTGTGTAACAGAATATCGGAGCGACAAATCGGCGTAGCACCGCCTTGTTCGGCGGCCTGCTGACAAAAAAACAACAGCTTCGAGGGATAAACTGGCGTCTGCGCCATCTCATGATGCAAAAATATAGACACATGTGGCGGTGCTTCATTGGCAGTAAAAACCAACTCAGTGCGATTGCGTCTGACGGCATTCGACAGCGACTCAGCATAGGTAAAGTTGGGCCAGTCAAAGGCACGAATAAAATCATCAAAGTCGCTATCGTCAGTCACGCCAAAACCGCGAAATAAAATAGCCCCGGTCAGCGCCAACTGATCTTCAATGCGATCACGATGCTCAGCAATCCATTCAGCTATAGAAGCCTGATTGCCGATTTGCTGCGCACTGCAGACCAGCGGGAAAACGCTTTGCGGATAATATTGCTGGCTGGGCAAATGGATGGTTTCAACTTCTAAACGTGACATGGCAGCTTAATCGTAAATTGAATGAAAAGTATTGAAGGCAGCCTCACAGAACAGCGCCGGATCATTAAAACGACGGTTTTGATTGAGCGCCGAAATAGCATCCATTTCGTCGTCGTTCAGGCTGAATTCAGAGAGCGTCAAATTTTCAATTAGACGCTGAGGATTACTGGTTTTTGGAATCACCGCAGTGCCTCGCTGAATACCCCAACGCAACACCACCTGGGCCGCCGTAGCACCGGTTCGCTGCGCCGCAGCCATCACCGCGGAATCGGTTAACACCGTGTCATTCGCGCTGGCCATATCCAGCGCCACATAGGACAGCGAACCCAACGGCGAGAACGCCGTGACTGCCATATTGTACGATCGCGCTGTGCGCAATAAGGCTTGCTGGGTAAGGTGAGGATGCGATTCGATCTGTAGCATGGCCGGCTTAATCCGCGCGTAGCTCATCAAGTCATGCAACAGACCCGAGGTGTAATTACAGACGCCAATTTGGCGCGCCAAACCGTTTTCGACTAGCTGTTCCATGGCGCCCCAGGTTTCACTCAACGGCACCGCATCAAGCTCCATACCGGGACTCTCGACGCTGGGATCAAACAGCCACTCCGGTGGATAGCGATGATTAAAATCGACATAGCGCAGGGCAATCGGAAAGTGCACCAGATAGAGGTCAATATAATCCAAACCCAGATCATCCAGCGATCGGCGACAAGCCGCTTCGACATGCTCAGCGCGGTGATAGGTGTTCCACAGTTTGCTGGTAACCCAGAGCTCTTCACGACGACAGAGACCCTCTGCAATGGCTCTGGCGATGCCTTCGCCAACCTGCTTTTCGTTGCCATAATCCGCTGCGCTATCAAGATGCCGATAGCCAACTTTGATCGCCTCATACACCGCATCTGCAGCACTGTCCTGATCGATTTTCCACAGACCAAGACCGACGGCGGGCATCGACCTAGAAGAAACTTTTATAACCTGCGACATAATATTCCTAAGCGTTTAAGTAATCGGCTAGGCCATTGGCCGCCATAAATTGGTTGATATCTACTGCCCCACCACTGGCCATGGAGGCCTGCGCCGCACTGGCGACAACCATTGACCAGAGCCCCTGCAGTGGCGTCGCCGCCGGCACAGAGCGTCCTTCGAGTTGGTCGACAAACGCAATATGTTCAAAGTAAGTGGCGCCGTGATGGCCGCTCTGCTCTATCAGTGCCGGGTAAGTCACATCGATGGTTTTTGATCCGCCCAGCTCACCGGCTTCAATAGCAAGCGACGCTTTAGAGCCCTGCTGCTGATGAAAATTAAAGACTTCTTTCGCCGTTAAGCGACCGCGGTCACCGCTCACAACGAGCTCTTCACTAAAGTCATGGCAGAACATATTGAGGGTGAAATTGGCGCGAGTGCCGTTGGCATAATCAATTACCACGAAGGCATGATCATCAATATCTGATGCGTTGCCGTCGCGCTCGAAGTCAATAAAGTTAACCGCCTGACCACCGCTGGCATAGACCTTGGTTGGCTGCGACTGGGCGAGCAAATTAATCAGATCAAAATAATGGCAGCATTTTTCCACCAGGGTGCCACCGCTATTGGCATTAAATTTATTCCACTGCTCAACCTTATCCAAAAACGGCGGCCGATATTCACTGAGGCTAATGGTTTTGATTTCACCCAGGGACGCTCTGCTCAGCGCTTCGTGAAACGCCTCGACATACTGCGCCTTGTAACGGTATTGCAAACCAATCTGAATAAACGAGGAATAGGCCCGAGCCATGGCCTCGGTCGCCGCGGCATCCTGCAAATCAGTGGCCATGGGTTTTTCTAAAAAGATCGCCTTGCCCGACTTGATCGCGGTTTGCAGAATCTCGAAGTGAGTATGGTTGGGCGTACAGATAAACAGCGCGTCGACAGCGGGATCATTGCAGGCAGAGTCTAGATCTTGGTAACGCAACAGCGGCTTCTCCGAGTAACGAGAAAAATTGGCCTCGGCAATATCCATGCTGTGCTTTTGGGTATCGTAAATGCCATAGATTTGCGCGCGGCCGAGCAGAGTCGCCACTCGCATATGCTCTTGCCCGATAGTGCCGGTGCCAATAATCACTAGATTGTGGCTCGGCACTGGGCGCTGATAGAGATACTTGTCACTATCGGCAATATGCTGCTGACCAGGTGAGTCCTCAAAGAAACGTAATCTGGGTTTGTTTGATTTATTTTTTTTCAATCTCTGTTCCGCTTTTATAATTTTGTTATCGCGAGTCGAAAACTGGCAGCACGCCACCACATCAGCATATTAATACTAACCAGAGCCAAGATCAGTGGCCAAAATGCCATCGTTAATCCATTGACCAAACCAATCGGCGAAAACAGCAGATACAGCGCGACCACCGATGAAGCCAATGATACTGCGCAGGGCACAGCAAAGCGCCAGGCTTGCAGGTCTAGCCTATCGCTGCGCTTAAAGGTCCAGGCCTGGCGGCGGGGAAACCAGCGGCCAATCAATAGCATCATTGCCACTTCAATCGCAAATAGAATTGCGTAGAGGTGCAAAAAGTGAATCGTCAGCCAGTCGTCGAAGACAAACTTCAATAGCCCATAGGCGAGCACATGAAAAATAATCACCAACTTTGCCGCCAGCGCCGGCACACGACGGGTAAACAATCCGACAATGACAATAGCGATTACTGGAATATTATAAAAGCCGGTGAAGATGCGAATAATTTGCCACAGCCCCTCTGGCGCGAATTGCAACATCGGTGCGACAACAAATGAAAACAGCGCGATCACCACCGATGCCCGCTTGGCAATCTTGACCAGCTGTTTATCGTCCACGGCTGCGGCTCCTTGGCGCTGTTTAAGGGGGAGATAGATGTCCAGGCAGAACAGCGTCGCGGCGCTGTTTAGCAGCGAATTAAATGAGCTAAATACCGCACCCAACAACACCGCCAAAAAGAACCCCATGGCATAGGTCGGCAACACATCGCGGATCAATTGCGGGTAGGCCAGATCAATTGATGGCAGGCCGCCATCCGAGCCAACTGGACCATAGAGATGAAAAGCAATCACCCCCGGAATCATCATCATAAACGGCACCAGGACCTTTAAGAACCCGGAGAACAACACGCCCTTTTGACCCTCGGCAAGATTCTTCGCCGCCAGGGTGCGCTGAATCACATATTGATTAGTACACCAATAAAATAGGTTGGCAAAGATCATCCCAGTAAACAGCGTGGCAAACGGGGTAGGATCACTTGACCCACCAATGGAATTGAGCTTCTCGGTGTGCGTATTAGCCACTATATGCAGCCCCTCGCCAACACTGCCATTGCCCAGCGCAGAGAGTCCCAGCAGCGGCACCGCAAGGCCGATCAGCAGTAGACCAATACCATTTAGGGTGTCTGATACGGCAACCGCTTTAAGGCCGCCAAACACGGCATAGAGCCCGCCGATACTGCCAATCATCACAATAGTCAGGGTCAGCGCCTGACTATAGGGCAAGTCAAACAACGCCGGCACATCGAACAGGCGCAGCACCGCAATAGAGCCTGAATAGAGCACGGAGGGAATCGTCACTAGACCGTAACCAAGCATAAATAGCAGCACCGTTAAGCGTCGCACATCGTCATCAAAACGGTTATTTAGAAACTCAGGCAAGGTGGAAAAGGCACCAGCGAGATAGCGTGGCAGAAAGATGAACGCCATGCAGATAGTGGCGAACGCAGCGGTCACCTCCCAAGCCATACTGCTTAGATTAAACCCATAGGCAGAGCCATTGAGGCCGATTAACTGTTCCGCCGAGAGATTAGTCAAGAGCAGCGAGCCGGCGATAAACACTGCCGTCAATCCCCGCCCCGCGAGAAAATAACCGTCGCGATTGTCGACCTCTCCCCGCGTCTTGCGATAGGAAATCCAAGCGACCAGCAGCATAAAGAAAAGACAACTTAACAGCGTTGCGCTCAAATCCGTTGTATTGATAGCGTCCCCCATGGTGGCCAATTAATAGCCTGACACTGATTTTTATAATTATGCGGCTATTCTAGCTTAAATCGGGGTCGTTGCATTATGGAACCGAATAGAGAGCCGCGTGAATTTAAGAGGCTGCTGGCGGCTGCGTGAGATCCCTCAACTGCGGTCGAGATGACGCACTCAGTTCTGCGCCGGGATCAACCACTGATTGGCCGACAGATCGACGGCGCCGCGCATTTCTTCTTGCACAACCCGGTCGATAATATAAATGCCTCGCTCCGCCATCATCGGGAAACTATCTTCGCCGGCCTGAGTACTGGTTCGGTCTGGGAAATTCCGCCGTGTACGATGGATCCAATAGGTATCTGATAGATTATCTTGAGCAAACAATTGCATAAGTTTTTCGTTACCCATAATAAAGCCATAGAGCCCACCCCAGGTAGCGGTTGGATTGTCCGAATCCCATCCAGCTAGTGAGCCAATCTTGATGGTTTTAACCAGATCCCCTTGACCATAAAACAGACTGATTAAACTCGCTGCAAAATTGATCCCCGCATCAAAGGGTTCACGGTAGTCGTAGTTGGCATGACCGGCTATTTGATAACGCTGGTAAACCGCATCACGAGTCTGCTCCCAATCACTTTTGTTCGGGTTGGCAAGATAATCCTGCAGAATAAAATCATACATATCAGCCACCACGGAACCAGCCGGCAGGTACTCTCGAGCCTGCTCGGAAAGCCAATGTATTTGTTGCTGCAAAGGTTGTTCACTATCGACCAAGGTCGCCAGTGAATACATCACCACATAGAACTGAGCCGCCCACTCGGCATCGAACTTGGCCGACACACGAATCGGCAACTGAGCCATTCTCAACGCAATATCCGGGCGACCAGGCGCAAACAGACCAAAAATCTCAGTCGTCAGTTGCGCATCAATCATCATATGCTTATCGTTATTTTTCGGCTCACTGGTCGCTGGCGGCAGCATGCCCTGCTCCATCAGTATCCGCGCGCGCTCATTAGAGACCCACAAGAAATTTTCAATCACAGGCTCTGAGTATGAAAACTTCTTGTACAGCGGCGCATCATGCTCAGAGTAGATATGTGTTAGCCAACCAGCGCGAATCTGCTCAGCGCTAAGCATGCTGGTGCTGTGCTGATCGAGTAAGTGCTGATACATATACTCAATATCCGTGTCATCGTCGGCCCCCCAAGGCTCCCCTTTCTCGACAAAATAAAAATCAATAAAATCAGCATGGGGTACATATTCGCCCCAAATAGCCATCTGGTCTGGCGCTCCCCAGTCCTCATCAGTATAAAAAGGCGCGGTAACCTTATCCATTTCAGTGATCAGTCCAGTCCAGTTGGCAATACTCTGACCGAGCCAAAAACCATGTAATTTATCTCGGTAGGCAGCTCGATCAATCACGACATCACGCGCAAATTTTCGATAGCCTGGAGTGACGCTATTCCTATAAACTAAAATAGTAGTCCCAGATAGTTGGTCGCTCACCTGATGGTCGACCATCTCGCAACTGCCAAGCAAACAGGTCAAAATCAGACACACAGCTGTACTTGAAGTCTTCATTTAAATGACGCCAAGATCAAATAATAGCGAGTGAACGTTACAACAAAAGTTAGGTTCATTAACGTCAGCCTAAATGCCCTGTTTTTACATAAATCAGTGCACCATCATCTTTGGTATAGGGCGTATGTTGGCTTAGGTGTGGGCTGCGCAGCCAGGTGCCCTTGGGGTATTCACCGTAGTCATCATAAAAAGTCCCTTCAAGCACCAGTATTTCTTCGCCTCCCCAATGTTGATGGCGATTAAAACGGGTATTCGGCTGCCATTTGACGAGTGCGACATGCTCCGCTTGAAACTCATGTAATGGCATCACCGACAGCCCCTCGACCATTCCTTGAAACCACTGAGCGGTGCCGGTATCGATAATTTTATGCTCTGTATCCTCTGCTGAAAATTGATGCAGTTTGACAAAGATAACCGCACCCTCTGCACCCACTTTTGGTGTATGAAACGAACCGATTGGGTTGCGGACATAGGACCCTTTCGGATAGGCATGATGCTCGTCGGCAAACAGGCCTTCGAGAACAAAAAACTCTTCGCCCCCACCATGGCTATGAGGCGAAAATACGCTATTCGGCGCGTAGCGAACAATCGATGTAGCGCGGGCAACTTCATCGCCAATACGGTCTAGCATCATGCGCTCTACTCCCGGTAGAGGAGATGGCTGCCAACGATAATCATCGGCATAGAGCACAACTCTCTGATCAAAGTCGGCATGGTAGCGCATCGGGCTTGATGATTTTTTCATGGTGCTCACATTAATATTTCACTATCCTCATGATACAGAAGTCATGTTAACTATGCTTGCGGGAGTCAATAGCATTAAGCGCTGAAGACCACCTTAAACATCGTCGCGTATAGCTTTTGAGGGACATTTGAATCTAGACTGAAGAGCCGGCATATGAGCACTCAAACAACTGCATTGAAGAGGCAAAAGTACGTCTACCAATGGGCGCAATTAATGGAGAGCCCTTGGTGAGCACCTCGATTGAAAATATGATCGCACTAATACAAGAGTGCCGCTCGCGGAACAACGACCTTGGTCGCACGTTTAGCGCTGGCAGCATAAGTGATATCTGCCACCATATCGGACTTCCCTTCCTGATTGCCCCGCTAACAAAAGCCGGGCGTCCTCAGAATGACGCCTGTACTCGCGACAAGGCGCTTGAGCAGCTCAGGTCATTTGGTTCAGGGTCTGGTGAGTTTTATTTTGCTGAGGCCATGAAACCGTCGATTGTGAATATTGTTAGCCACAAGAGCGCACGAGCAAGATGGATACACGAATTAATCCAAGAGGGTGAAACTAAGACTGAAGCCATTACCCGTGTGCTTATGCTATGGGATGTCCCAGAAAGCTCCCCTCAACTCGATAGACACACTATCACGGTTGAGTATGAGCAATGGCTTCAGCAACAAGATAACCCGCCAACTAATAGAATTCCTGAAAAAAGCAACTGAGAACCAATGGAACTGGCAGCAGATGTTGTGCATTCCATCTTGTAATGGTCCAATAGACATCGTGGTTACGTAAGGTTTCAAAGGTTTAATATATAAGGGATTTGAGTTGAC